>Ga0256837_1000646_pt1 | contig 28293 bp, 22 predicted proteins | sample 4562384metaG_FD_185976 | JGI IMG/M metagenome (GOLD analysis project Ga0256837, IMG submission 185976) | Hydrothermal vent microbial communities from Guaymas Basin, Mexico - 4561-384 | ecosystem: Environmental > Aquatic > Marine > Hydrothermal vents | place: Mexico: Guaymas Basin | collected... | reverse complement strand
TGTTGTACTTTTTACACCTACAACTCTTTTAAATGTAGCTTCATCTATATCTTTGAATTTATCTATTTTTCTCATATTGTATTTTACTATATTTTTAGTTTTGCAAGAAGTCTATTAGCAATTTTCATTACAATAACATAGAAATAAATTATTGGAGAATATTATGTGTATTAACCCCAGTTATATAGTAGATAGTCAAAATCATAAAATTGCAGTACAGTTAGATATTGCTACGTATAATCAAATAACAGAAACATTAGAAAATTTTGCATTATATAAACTAATGGAAGAAAACAATGATAATGAAACATTATCGTTAAAAGATGCAAGAGAATACTATAAATCATTAAAACAAAATAAAGCTTTATAATACTCAAATGGAAGTTGAAATTAAGAAAAAGTTCTTAAAAGAACTTTCTAAACTACCTAATGATACGGTAAAACATAGAGGAGAAATATATAAATATTTTCCGTAAAATATAATATTTATAGTTAAAGACTACGATAGAATGATGCAATCCATACTATATTATCAAAAACATCTGCTTATCTTACTGCTTTTTCCCTTATTAGAACAACCCTTTAACTATTCACCCGATAACCCTCATCTATAACATTAATTATAATATCATCATTTAACTTAGCTCTAACTCTTCTAATCATAGCTCTTAATCCATCCATAGTCATAGTTTTATTTTCATAGACATTTTCATCTATCATATTATAAGTAACAATTTTTCCCTTATGCTCTAAGAATAATAAAAGTAATTTTTTCTCTTGCTTTGATAAACTTTCATCGTTTTTTAGATTGAAAAAAGATAATATATCGTTTTTTGAATTATCTAATCTGTTTGTTTTTATTCTTAATTCTGCTAAATGAAAAGGTTTTTTAATGTAATCTATACATCCCAATTTATAAGCTTTTTCTAAAGAGTTTAAATCTGTATTTGATGTGATGATTATCACTTTAGAATTATTATTTTTATTGTAAATCAAATCTAAAAGTTCTAAACCATTGATATTTGGTACATTTATATCTAAAATATATAAATCATATAGATTAGATATAGATTTTAGTACCTCTGCTCCATCATAAAAAGTGCTTACTATATGGTCACTAAGCTCTAGGATTCTTTTTATCGCTTTATTTAAAGCAATATTATCTTCTAATAATAATATATTCATATATGACTTTTAAACTCATAAGAAAAAATTGTACCATTTTCATCATCACTTTGCACGGATATATTTATACCATATTTAGAAGATATATCTTTTACTATGGAGAGACCTAGTCCATAACCACCTACGATACTATTTTCTCTAAAGTATTTTTTAAATATTTTATCTGTATCATCTATCTTATTTCCATAATTTTTAAATGTCAAAATATTATTTTTAAGAATTACTTTGACTATACTATTTTTCTTACTATATTTTATCGAATTTGATAAATTATTATCAATCAACCTTTCCAACTCTACTAAAGAAATCTTAACAATACAATTACTTGAAAAAGAACTCTCTATAATAATGTCATTTGATTTAGCAATACTATCGAAATAGTGAACTCTTATCTGAACTATTTCTTGTAATTTCAATAATTCTTTAGGATATTCTTGTGTATTTTGTGTCACAATAAAACTCATATCATCATAAGAGTTTTGCAAAGTTTTCAAAGCACTCTCTATCTCTGAACTATACTCATCTGCTCCATATATTTCTTCTCTTAGTTCATTGTTTAAAGTGATGATACTCAAAGGTGTCCCTATCTCGTGCATAGAACTTTGTACAAATTTATCTTGATGGTCTAGCCTACTCTCTTTATCTCTTACTTTCACATTTACTATAATAGAAATCAAGCCTAATAAAGTAAGAATAGTTATCAAAACATCTAAATCATTTTTTTTCTTTTCTAAATCAGAAGTATCTAAAAGAAGAGTATAATATATTTTATTTTGGAATAAAGTACTTCTAGTAACTATAAATAATGAGGTATATTTCTTTCCATCTATTATCAAATATTTTTGATAAAATTCTTGACTATTTAGCTGTGTTTTTATACTATTTCCACTTAAAATATCTTTTTTCATATCTTCTATACTATTTTTATATTTATCAAAATCACTAAAAGTAATTTTACTCATATATCCAAAACTACCCTCAACAAATGCTTTTACATCTTTTATCTTTAGATTATTTTTGAGTAATATTTGTATCTTTTCATACAAATTATCTATATCACTATATCTATAACTAATCTGTAATATTCCATCTTTTTCACCATTTTCGATAAAATAACTATCTGTAAAACTAAAAAACTTTTGATGAGTTTTTTTAAAATATGGATTTGAACATCGTACTATATTTTGTTCATATCTTTTATCAAATGTACTTTTCGCAAAACTCAAATCAAAATTAAAATCTGGTTTATAAGTAGTATTTTTTATCACTAAATTTTTATTTGTAATATAAATATTATAGGGATTATCTTCTCTATTCTTATTTATAATTGTATAAATATATTGCAAATCTACATTCAATTTATTTTTATCTTTTAAATACTCTTTAACTATTTTATGCTTTTCAAGTAACTCTTTTGTTTGTATATTTCTTTGGTATAAAAGTTGAGTAAGTAAATCATTTGTATCACTTTTTATTTTATAAAATAATATTTTGGTATCTTTTTCATAATTTGTATGGATATTTAATAAAAGAATTTTATATCCTATAAAAGCTATGATAAAAAAAATAAAGATGATGACAATAAGCAATGATGATATTTTTATATTTTTAAAGTTCATTATTTATGTATATTACACTCTTTCCCTTTCAAATTTACTTATTACAAATATTTTCAAGAAAAGTCATACCATTGACATTTGAGTTTTGTATGATAGAAAATATTTAAGTACAAAAGGAAAAAAAGTGAAAAAAAAGATAGCGATAAGTTTAATAGTGGTAAGTGCTTTAAGTTTTATTGGTTGTGATTCATCATCAGATAATGAAAGTGAAACAGAAATACAAGTAAATAAAACAGAAGTACAAACTGGTAAGTTTGTTGATGCTCCTGTTCAAGGTTTAGAATATATCACAGATACACAAAATGGATATACTAATGAAAAAGGTGAATTTCAATATGTAGCAGGAGAAGAGATAGAGTTTAAACTTGGAAACTTATCACTTGGTAAAGTTACATCTGATACGATTGTTACTCCTTACACTATGGCAAATACTACATCTGCATTAGCTAATAATAAATCTACAAATATAGCATTAATACTTCAAAATCTTGATAACGATAGAAGTGATGATATTCTTAATCTTTCAAGTTTTCAAGAGCATCAATTTGATACTATTGATTTAACACAAGATGTTGATACTATGCTTACAAAAGTAAGCCAATTAAGAGAAAATCATAGTTCTGATGTAGCAAGTGGAGATACTCTTACAGCAGATAAAGTTAAAAGTTCTATGAATGAGTATGTTGGTAAGGCTCAACAAGCAGATAATATTGCAAATATTATTGATAAAGAATATGCAGAAGATTTAAGGTGTCCTCCTCTTGTAGAGTGTACTCTTTCTGGTTTTACAAACATCAAAATAACGGATACAGATTTGATAGGTACATATAGTGGGAAAGATTTGACTTTTCCTTATATTGTTGAAGATGGTCTTTTAAAAGTTATTTGGGAAGAAGATGATATATCATATATCCGAATAGCAGATATTAGCAACAATATAGTTTCTTCTTGTTCATCTGAAAATAAAGAAGATGCTAAAGTATGTAAAGTTGATAATTATTGGTTGACATCTGAAAATAAAGACTCTTTTATAACTGAAAAGAGTAAAGAGCAGAATAGTCTTCCAAGTACTTCAGTAACTGATTTTAATGAAATTCAAAATAAAGATTTATATCAATTAGAGATAAGTGGTTCTTCAATATATAGCAACAAAATTAATATTGATTCAGATGGTAAATTTAATTTCACTTATTCTTCATCTGATTATTATAATGCAACATTTGCTGATGGTTCAATAAATGTAGTTGGTTCTGATAATGGAGAAGATTATGATAGAACTCATAAAGTTGTTAAATATAGTCTAGCAGAAGCATCCATAGATGTAAAAGATTTTGCATCAGAATCTATTTTTGATGATGATAACTTTACAGAATTTTACGGTACAAAAATTAACTTTACAAAAGGAAATATGTATTGTCATATTTTATGGAGTGAATGTTGGGTAGATAAAGATGCTATTGATCAGATGACAGATACTGTTAAAACAGAACAATCATCAAGAACAATATCCGTAGCAAATGGTTTTGGAGAGAAATGGTTAGATGGTAGAGAATTTTATGCAGTAGGAGATGGTATTATACAAACTTTTAAATTTGAAAATGGTTTTCAGACAATTACACCAGCTTCTACACTAAAATTTCCATATTCAGTAACAGATACTGGTCTTTTAAGAGTTGATGAATCCGTGGGTGATGAGAAAACAGAAGACTCGGAGAATAGATTTCAAGATTATAAAATTCTAGCAATAGACGGAGATAAAATATCAACTTGTGAAGATGATGATAGTGATGTTTCAATATGTACTGAACATTCACAATGGTTATTTACAACAAAATCATCAGCTCAAACTTACTTAGATAGTTTATAAAATAGAGAAAAAGAGAGTTAATCTCTCTTTTTTAATCTTCCTATCTTAAAAAAAAAATTTGGTAGAAGTATTGATTTAAATATATAGTTTTTGGAATATAAAGAAGATTATTAACTCAAATCAATTAAAATACAGATATGAAAAATAATTTAATAGACACAGACTACATAAACCAAAAAGAGAAAGCGCTTGTTGAACTTTTTATTTCAAAAAATAGTGATACTAAAAAATATATTTTAGGTATAAATAAATTGACTAAAGCTGTTTTAAAACAGATAGAAGTTGATGGGGTTATTGATGATTTTAGTCGTGTGCAACGTTCTCGTAAAAAAGAGATTTTGCAGATAGATGATGTTCCTAAAGATGCTCTTATATTATGGGTTGCAACTGGAAGTCCTCTTGAGGTTAAAAATAGACTTGATGATATGGGATTTTTAAATGTAAGTTATTTAGCTTTATATAAATACTCAAATCTTGACCTACTCTCCCCTCCTTTTATAACAGATTTTAAAGATGATTTTAGAGATAATTATGAAAGATATAATAGTGTTTATAATCTTTTAGCAGATAAAAAATCAAAAGAGATTTTTGAAAAAGTAATAAATTTTAAAATCTCTTTTGATTACAATTTTATGAAAGGTTTTACAAATAACCATAGTGAACAATATTTTGATAAAGAGTTAATTCCTAATATTGAAAACATTAGTTTTGTAGATGGTGGTGGTTATGTTGGCGATACCGCTAGTGAAGTTATAAAGAATTTTCCAGATTTTAAGAAGATTTATTTAATTGAACCGATAGCTGAGAATATACGTATTGCCAAACGTTATTTGGTAAATTACCAAAATATAGTTTTTTTAGAGTGTGGGATTTCAAATAGAAAAGAAATTCTCTATTTCAATGAGGAAAAATCATTTTCAACTATTTATGGAAAAGGAACAAATAGCGTTGAGGTAGATACGATTGATAATATAGTTGATGAAAAAGTCGATTTTATAAAACTAGACATAGAGGGTGCAGAACAAGATGCTATAGATGGGGCGATAGATACTATACAAAAGTATAAACCTATTTTAGCTATCTGTATCTATCATAAGGCAGAAGATTGGTATAAAATACCTGAAAAAGTTTTAGCGATTGAAAGCAATTATGCTGTTTATATTCGTCACTATATGGAAGGTATTTTTGAAACTGTTATCTATTTTATACCGAAAAAAAATCATCTACTCCCACCTTTTATATAAACTGTTTTCAATTCCAAGCAGATCAAACCATTTACCAATAATAAAATTTTCCATCTCATCTAACGTTTGTTGTTCCGAATAATAAGCCATAACAGGAGGAGCGATAATAATCCCAAGAGTAGCCAACTTCTGCATATTTTCCAAAGCAATAGCAGAAAAAGGCATCTCACGAGGAGCAAGAATAAGTTTTTTTTGCTCCTTAATCATCACACTAGCAGAACGTGTAACAAGGTTATCAGATATTCCACAAGCAATTTTTGCAAGAGTATTCATAGAACAAGGTACAATTATCATAGCATCTACACCAAATGAACCTGAAGCGATACTAGCCGATATATCGTCATTATTATGCACTACAACATCTTTCATCTCTTTATCTAAAACTATTTGAGAGTTTTCAGACATTATGAAATGTTTTTCTATATGGTCTGGTAAAAGTTTAAGAGTTTTTAAACCTAAGTTTACTCCACTTGCTCCACTTGTTGCTATTATTATTTTATTTGTCATTTTAATTTTTCCCACTCAAACCCACTAATATTCCTCTCATCTTCATCAAAGTTAATCCCAACTAAATAAATATCTTTCTCTTCACAAAGATATTTTTGAGCATAATTATTACTTTTTATCTGACCTAAAGCATTACCTTTTCCCATCTTAAACTCAATAATATATATTAAATTATCTATTTTAACAGTTAAATCAATTCTTCCTTTATTTGTCACATCTTCTCCAACAATATCAAGACCTAAAGATTGTAAATAAATATATACAACTGAAGCATAAAACCCTTCATAATGTAAAATATTATTATTTGTATAGTTATTGTAAGGTATTGAAGAAAAAATAGCTATAAATGCATCTTTAAAATCTTCTAAGTTTTCTTTACGAAGTGCTACAATAATCTTTTTCTTATCAATATTATAATCTGTCTTTTTCAGAAGTATTTGAATAATATAATCATTAAAAGATTGTTTAACTTCTCTATTTGGAAGCTTCAATTCATACTCAATAATATCTAAATCTTCATCTATTACCATCTTATCAATAGTTAAATACCCAGCTTGATATAGTATTACTTCGAGATTAATATTATCTATATCAAAGCTATCTAATAATTCTTCTCCTACTCTCAAATTTGAAAGTTTTGGTAAAAAGTAGTTGTTTTTTTCTATTAGTTTTATTAAAAAACTTGGTGTTCCTGTTGCGAACCAATAGTTCTTATATTTAAAATCATTATCAATAAATAGCAATAAATCAAAAGGGTTATATACATCATCTTTTAAAAAATTATAACCGTTATACCACTCTTTCACTTTTTTTAAATCAACACCATCAAGGTAAGGTAAAAATTCATTTTCTATATTTTTTTGAGTATAACCACAAATATTTCCATACTTTGGATTTAAAGATATATCAGTAAGCATATTTAAACCACTAAAAATAGAAGCTTTAGAAAACTTACTCACACCAGTTAAAAAAACAAATTTAATATAAGCATCTGCTCCTTTCATTACTGAGTACATCCCTTTAATAAACTCTCTGTTTAGTTGTGATTGTTCAATATTATCTATTGTATCGAGAATAGGTCTATCATATTCATCTATTAAAATCACTACTCTTTGGTTGTATTTTTCGTAAGACTTTTGGATAAGTTCTAAAAAGCACATTGATAAATTTTCAGTATCTTCACACTTTATACCCAGTCTTTCTTGATTTTGATTAAGACTATTTATAGCTACTTTTTCAAGATTATTAGAAGTTTGTAAATTCCCATCCCAACTAATTTTAATAACAGGATACGTTATATTCCAATCCCATTTATCATAAATATATAATCCCTCAAAAAGCTCTTTTTTCCCTTCAAATATATTATGTAAAGTATCTAAAAAAAGTGATTTTCCGAAACGTCTTGGGCGAGATAGAAAGCTGTATTTATAATTTTCTATAAGTTCTAATGCCTCTTTAGTTTTATCTATATAGATATAATTATCATCTCTTATCTCTTTGAATGTTTGTATGCCTATTGGTAGTTTTTTCATTCTTTTTAGCTCCTAAAAACTTTATCTATTTTCTTTTTTAATTTTTTCAATAATCTCATTCTTCACGAACATCAGATTTTTATAAATCATTTTTAAATCTTCAATATTTGTACCATTGAAAGTACGACTTACAAAATATTAATATTTATCTTTCTCTAATTCACTCATTTAAAATCTCCTACTTCTTCAAAATAATGATCTTAATATCAAACTCATCTGCAACTTTTTTTAAACGTTTTAAATAACGTTCATCGCCTTTACCAACAATAAGTCCAACAGCAGGGTCTCTTCCTGTCATCTGAGCATAATAAAGTGCTTGACCTATACCTTCAGCCCATTTTTTTGCCCAATCTACCTCTATGGCATAGTCATCGGTTAAACAATCTACTCTTGTTCTGTCTGGTAGTCTATACTCTATAATACCATCTAATTTATTACACATTTTTGTTTGATAATATTTTTCATAACGCTTACCTTTTGGTTCTTCCTTTTTTGGTTCTTGTTTAAAAAAAGAGAGTGCTATGGCAACTAAGATAATGATTAAAACGGGTGCTGTATAAATTATTTTCATAAAGATAGTGTATCATTTTTTGACTGTATCTAGCACTATACCATCTCACAAAATCGTTCATGATAGTGTACTTTATACAAATGGAAAAAGCATCAAATACTCTTTTTCTATTAAAGAACACTTAATGGGTGTTTTGAGTTAGCCATTTTTTTAATCTCTTAGATTTCACTTTTATTCTACTAATAGGCATAAGAAATATAATGATTAATTTTCATCTGTTATAATTTTTCTAAATATATTAAATGGAAAATTTTGAATAGAACTTATTTTGCACTTTTTGTAGCACTTCTTATACATATCATCATCCTACTTCTATTTTTTTTTATTCAAGATAACTTAAAAATAATACCAAAAAAAGAGATTCCTCAAGAAAAAAGATTAAAAATATCATTAAAGGAGATGCCAAAAATAGATAAAAAATCTGCTCTTCAAAAAAAACCTAAAAAGATAAAACCTACCCTAATAGCTCCTCCTATGCCAAAGGGTTCACAGCTTAAAAAGATTATAAAACCTAAACCTAAACCTAAACCTAAACCTAAACCTAAACCTAAACCTAAACCTAAACCTAAAGTTATAAAAGAAATTAAATCAATTCAAGCTGAAAAGATAAAAATTCCTCTTAAAAAAAAGGTACCTCAAAAAATTATAGATCCTATGGCTTGGATGTATGAAGATCAATCTACTCAAATTGTTAAAATTAAAGAAAAAAAAGATTACTCACATAGTAATATTAATCAAAATATTAAAGAGTTGTATGGAGAAGAGTTTGGTAAACTTACTCAGGGTCAACAAAAATATATCATAGACAATCAAGAGATTATGAGAAGAATTACTCAACAAGTTTTGACTCGTGTAGCAAGTGTAAACATTAAAAATAATCTTAATGTCAATAGAACAAATATAATAGAGTTTTATCTCCACGAAAATGGAGATATGACAGATTTTAAATTTTTACAAAAAAGTGGTTATTTTACACTTGATGAGACCACCAGAGAAACGATAGAATATTCATATAGCCGCTATCCAAGACCTAAAGAAAAAATATTGATTCGTTATAATGTTTATTATAATTTAGCTGGATATTAATAAAATTTTACTTACCAATAAAACTATGAATATCCTCAATAAATTCCTCTTCAATACTACAAGTAACAATACTATTTTCTAAAGAAGAGTATTGTTTCATTTTTTGTTCAATGTCTTCTAGCTTATGTTCACTTAAAATCATAAAATCATCACCTTCTACTCTAAATACAACTGTTTTTGGATAAAGATTATCTAAAAATGTAGCAAATTCTATCAAAAATTTATCTCCCTCTTTCCAACTATATTTACTATTGTACTCTGAAAAATGATGAAGATTTATATTATACATATATACTGATTTAGAATTTATATGATACCTTAAAATAAGTGATAAGTAATCAACTATAAAAAGATTTGTTAATCTATCTTTATAAAAATAAGCAAAACGTTGTTGTTCAATAGATGTTTGAGGAAGTTGTGTAATATCATCGTTAATCTCTATATTTTTAAGTGCTATAACGGCAGAACTTACAACTTCAGGATGAAAATGCTTTGCACTTAACTCTTCTAACTCTGCTAATGCTACCTCAATAGTTTTTCTTGGTTTATAAACACGATTTGTAGTCATCGCATCAAATGCATCAGCTACCATCATTATTCTACTTAATGGAATAATCTCTTCACCTTTTAAACCCCTTGGATAACCAGTTCCATCATATTTTTCATGATGTTCTCTCATAATATTTGCTATATCTGTATATTGGTCAATCTGTTTTAACATCTCATAACCAGCTGTAAGATGGTCTTTAATAAGTATATATTCAGTATTGTCAAGTTGTCCAGGTTTAAGCAAAACACTATCTGGTGTAGAGATTTTTCCTATATCGTGTAACCATGCTGCATTTCTTAAAAGCTCTATATCTTTATCACTATAATTCATCTCTTTGGCAATCATTACAGAATACTCTGCAACCCTTTTTGTATGACCAGCAGTATATGAGTCACGAGACTCTATCATATCTATCATAGAGTGAATAATCTGCTCTTGATTTTTAGATTTTTCATCCTCTAAAGCTTCTATCTTGTTTTTTTGTGTTTTATCTCTAAAAATAGCAACTGTTCCAACTATTTCATTATTAATATATAAAGGTGTAGCAACCATAGATACAGGTAATATTGTTCCATCTTTTTTTACTAAAAATTCATTCTCATTTCTATACTCTTTGCCACTTATCATAGAGTGATGCACTTTACACTCTGTTGCTAAAATTTCTCTATTTTCATTATCTTTATAGTGAATATAATCGTGTATATTTTTATTGAATAACTCTTTAGATGTAAAACCTAAAAGTGCTAAAGCTTCCTTATTTATAAAAGTAGTTTTATTATTTATATCCAAAGTATAGATTCCATCACCTATACTTTGCGCTATATCATAGAAACGTTTTTCACTATGTGCTAATTTATTTTTTTCTTCAAATATTTTTAAATATAATTTTATTTTACTTAAAAGTTGATTATCATCAATAGGTTTCGTAATATAATCGATAGCACCTATCTCAAAACCCTGTTGAATAAACTCTTCAGTTTTAAAAATGGCAGTTACAAATATTATAGGTATATCTTTCGTTTTTCTATTTGATTTTATCATCTTTGCTAACTCAAAACCATTTATATCGGGCATCTGAATATCGCATAAAATAAGGTCAATGTGTTGTCGTAACAATATATCTAAAGCATCTTTTGCACCTAAAGCATCAAAAGAACTTATACCATCCAAATTTGACAAAAGTGCATTGAGTGTAAAAAGATTATTTTTATTATCATCAACACAAAGTATGTTATATCTGTGATTTATATGACTTGACATACTTTGTTCCTTCCACTCTCTTTAGCATTGTATAGTGCTTCATCTGCTCGTTTAATAAGAGTATCTAAATTATCTTTTTCTTTATATAGTGTAATACCAAAACTACAAGTAATAGTTTTAACTGTATCAAAAACTTCATTTTCTATATGTTTTCTAAGTATATTAGCAATTTCAACACCTTTAGTAAGATCTGTATCTAATACTAAAATAAACTCTTCTCCACCCCATCTAGCAAAAATATCACTGCTTCTTGTATATTTTTTAATAAGCTGAGATATATTGATTAACACATCATCACCCACAAGGTGTCCATAAGTATCATTTACTTTTTTGAAAAAGTCTATATCCATCATGATTAAAACAAATGTAGATTTGTCATCTTCTGTTTGAAAGATTTTTTTATCCATTAAACGATGAAGCATATTTCTATTATAAATTTGCGTTAGACTATCATAGTTTGCTTCATGTTGGTAACTATTTGTGAGTTCAGACATCTTTGTTATATCTGTTAATGTCACTATATATAATTTATGAAATACCATAGCTTTTATTGTAAAAATATAATATCTTTCATTTTGATAAATTTTTACAAGAATATCATTCTCTTGAGATAATTCAAGAACTTTATTAATCCAGTTTTTTTCATTTTCAACTAAATCTAAACTAAAATATCCATCCTCTTGCACAAAAGTATTACAGATACATCTATCCCTCTCTTGAAACTCTTTTAAACTCTTAACATTATAAAAATCTAACATAGCACGATTAGAATCTAATACCATAGTCTCATTTGTAATAACAATCATATTATCTTGTAAGTCTAAAATACTTTGAATATACTCTTTTTCTTGAATAAGCATCTGCTCTTTTTCTTGAAGTTTCAGATGAAAAGAGATACGAGACAATAACTCTATATGGTTAAATGGCTTATTTATATAATCATCACCACCCACACTATAACATTTTTGTATCGTTTGGTCATCATTATTTGCTGTTACAAAGATGATAGGAATATCTCTTGTCTTTTTATTTGACTTAATCATCTTTGCACATTCAAAACCATTAATCTCAGGCATCATAACATCTAATAGAATAATATCTATATGCTCTTTTAAAAGAATTTCCAGACCTTTATATGCTGATTCTGCAATAATTACATTGTACTTATCTTCATCATAATCTTCTATCACACTAGAGAGTATAAAAAGGTTGGTTTTTATATCATCAATACATAATATATTTGTTTTCATCGCTTAATCTACTTTTTTATATATTTTATGGTTATCACTTAATTTTTTAAATTTACTTTCAAAATCAATGTGTATAAATTCACTCTCACCAATCACCAAATGTCCCCCAAATCGGAGCGAATCATATAATAATTGGAAGACTTTTTTCTGTAAATTATTATCAAAGTAGATAATAACATTCTTGCATATTATAATATCAAATTCATTAAAAGAGCTATCTGTCGCTAAATTATGTTGAAGAAAAAGTACATTTTGCATTATTTCATCTTTTATAGCTATAAAATTATCATTTCTCAGTAAAAAATCATCTATTTTAATATCTATTGATAGTTTATTAATATTCTTTTGAGCTATTTCATAACTCTGTATAGAATAAACAGCACTTCTCGCTTCATCTAAAATAACATTATTAAAATCTGTTGCATATATAATGGATTTTTTCAATTTATCAAAATATTCTAATAACATAGCTAAAGAGTAAGCTTCTTTTCCACTACTACAACCTGCACTCCAAATTTTTATATTTCGTGAGTTTTTATATGTTTTACTAATAAAAGATGCTATCTCTTCATACGACTGAGGGTCTCGAAAAAATTCAGTAACATTTATTGAAATCTCTAAGAAAAAACTTTTAAATGCTGTTTTATTAAAAACAATAATCCCAATAGCATTTTTAATCAACTTTATCTCATGCTTGAGCATAAAAATATTTAAACGTCTCTCTATCATATCTCTTTGATATAACCTAAAATCATAAGCATACTGTTTATATATCATATCAAGTAGATATTCAACCCACTCTACTGGAGTATAGTTTGCATCTAAAAAATTAAGATACAAAATAATATTACTTGTATTTAAAATATAATCATAAAAACCAGTAGTAATAGCTTTAGTAACCATACTTTTAGCACTACATTCATCTGCATCTTGAACTATGATATGTGCGCTATTTTTATGAACAATATTTAATTTATCTACACCATCTTGTGCATATCCACACTCCTGAATAACTAGTAAAGAATTTTTATACTCTTGTGCAAAGGATTCATAACTCAAAGATATAGATGGTCTTGAATAGTTATATTTAGGAGATGAACTTAACTTAAATCTACCATTTTCTACTAAAAGATGTTCGTTATTCGGTGACAAATAGATTTTTGATTTTTCTAATTTTTCACCATCTTTAGGATAAGAAACTTTATATTTTGTATATGTCTCAAGTATCTCATCAAAAAAAGTTTTTTTATCGGGCTGAGTATGTTGAACAATTATTAAAGATAAATTTTCCAAAGAGATATTACGAACAATCTTTATTATCTTATAAGATGAATCTGCACTGCCTCCAATAACAACAACTTTTATCTCTGAAACATCAACAACATCATCTTTTAACAGAGATACAAACGCTGTAGTAAAGCCTAGTTTATGGAGATATTTATTTAACTTTGCCTTATGAGTGATAATATGAATAGACTGATGTTTTTCAAAAATTGCATTATATAAAAGAGATATTAAACGTTTATTTATAGTATAAATACGCCCAAAATTAAGAATATATCTTATATTCTCCTCATCTCTACTCAATAGATTTTCTATACTATCTATATTATCATTATCAATAGGATGATGTAAAACTATATTACAACTATTATCATTATTATTATGAAAAAATTGTAACATCCTATTTTAACCAAGCTTTTAACATACTTAGAAGTGCGTTATGATTTAAAGGTTTAGATAGATAATCATTCGCTCCTGCATCTAAACAACTTTGTTTATCTTCAGGCATAGTTTTAGCTGTAATAGCAATAATTGGAATATGTTTCAAATTATCATCGGATTTAATCTCTTCCATCGCTTTAAGACCATCCATAACAGGCATCATAATATCCATCAAAATAATATCTATCGCATCTACCTCATCATCTTTAAGCAGTTCTATCGCTTCTTTACCATTAAAGGCACTAAATACCTCCGCTTCCATCTCCTCCAATGTTGAAGTTAATGTAAAGATATTTCTACTATCATCATCAACAATTAATATATTTTTTCCTTTTATTTCATTCTCATCAAAAGAAAAATCTTCATCTTCATCATTAACAAATATAGGTATAGTAGTCGATACTTTAGAAACTTTTAATACTTCCTGCTTTTGTTCTTCTTCTTGTTTAGGCGATTTTACAACACTTTTTCTATTACTCTTTTCATTATTCTCAAAAGCCAAAGTAACAGTAAAAGTAGTTCCTTTACCAAATTCACTCTCTACATTAATAGTACCATCCATTAAATCTATAATTGTTTTTGTTATCGAAAGTCCTAAACCTGTTCCACCAAACTCTCTACTGATACTTCCATCAACTTGCTTAAAGGCTTCAAAAATAGTATCTATCTTATCTGCAGGTATACCGATACCACTATCTTTAACACTAAAGATAATATTAGAACCTTTACTCTCTATACTTAAAGTTACTGAACCCTCTTTAGTAAATTTAAAGGCATTACTTAATAGATTTTTCATCACTTGTGCAAATTTCATCTTATCTGTTAAAAAGCTAGATTTAACACTATCGTGAATGATAAAATTCACTCCCTTTTCTTCTGCTAAAGCTCCGAAAAGTCCTTTCATCTCATCTATTATCTCTGATGTTTGAATAAGTTCTTTATCTAGTTCCATATTTCCAGATTCCACTTTACTTAAATCTAAAATATCATTAATAAGAAGAAGTAAATCGTTACCAGCTTTATTGATAACATCTGATTTTTCAATATCTTTAGCATTTAATGTTTTATTTTTATTTTGAGTTAAAAGTTTTGAAAGTAAAATAATAGAGTTTAAAGGAGTACGTAACTCATGGCTCATATTTGCTAAAAATTCACTTTTATATTTAGAAGCTTTTTCCAACTCCTCTGCTCGTTGGTCTATATCCTCTTTTGCCTTAGCTAATGTTTCATTTTTTATTTTAAGTTCACGAGATTGAAGAGTAAGCTGTTGCTGTTGCTCCTCCATCTGAACATTAGACTCTTGTAACTCTTCACTCTGTACCTGTAACTCTTCAAAAGCACTTTGAGACTTTTCTAAAAGTACCTTTATCTGAGAATTTTGACTTGTTGTATGAAGTGATGATGCAAAGATAAGTGCTGTTTTGGCTAAATAATCTTTATGTATATCACTAAACTCATCATAACTCATTAGTTCTATTACACCAAAAAGTTCATCTTCATATATCAATGGTAAAGCATACACATTTTTAGGATTTGAAACTGTTGTTCCCGTCTGAACTCTAAACTCATCATCTTTTATATTTCTAATTAATATAGGCTCTTTTTCAAGTGCAACTTGACCAACAATACCCTCTCCAAGTTTAAAACTATTAGATAAGCTATCACGTGATATATATGCAAATGATGCAATAAGGTTAAGTTGCTTTTTTTCACTTTCATAATGATATAAAACACCGCTACTTGCACCAACATAACGACTTAAAATAGATATAGCTATACGAGATAGTTCTGTTGTATCACTAACACCTGTCATCTTATCACTAAAGTTTCCAATACCTTCACTAAAATATATCTCATTTTTATTTTGAATACTAGAACTTTCTAACATTGTAGTCATAGTAGTTAAAGCTTTTCCAAGTTCATCATTTTTGGACTTTATCTCAATAGAATTTGTAAAATCTTCATTAGAGATAGCTTCTGCTTGTTTTAAAATATTTTTAAGATATTTTATCATCTGTAAAATAGCATAGCCTAATCTATCCTCTTTCCCTTTTGCCTTATATTTAACATTAAGCTCACCTAAAGAGATAGACTCTGCAACATTTGTGATAGCTTCAAAATATTGAACCATATCTATAAGTGCTAAACCTAAACTATCTTCTGAACTTCTAGCGATAACTGATACATCATAATTTCCAATAGATAAATTTTGAGCAAGATTTGTAATCTCTTTGAGTCGTACCGTCATGTTATTGATAGCAAGACCTAGCTCATCACTTTTACCTAATAATGCTATCTCTCTTTTAAAATTACCTTCTGCAATAGCATTGGCTTGTTTAATAGTTGTTTCAATAGCATCAACAAGTGTAGCCGTTGATTTTACTATCTCTCCAACTTCATCATCTGAACTATAAACTATTTTCTCTTTTTGTATCTTACCTAAAGAGAGTGATTTTAACTGTTCAGTTACTTTAGATAAAGGGTCTGTCATATTTTTAATAAATCTTCTAATAATGACAAAGCTAATAATTAAAACAATAAATAGCATCAAAACAAAAATCAATTTAAACTCATCAAGTTTTGCCAATGCTATATCTTCATCTATAACAGAGATTAGATACCAAAACTTATCTTGTTGTTCTTCCAATGACTGTACTTTATGATAGGAGTAAATTTTCCCATTCTTACTAAATGAGCCTTCCTCTTTATCTTTAATATAATCATTTAAAATAAAATGCTCTGTATTAAAATGAAAACCATGTCTAAGCTGTTTATTCCATCTTTTCGTTTTATCTTGATGATAAAGATAGTTTCCATCAATATCAACTAAAAAATATGAAAATCCCTTTTTATTACTATTATTCATTCTTTTCTCTAAAATATCAAGAACTGAATCTGCATAAACATTTGCTACAAATACACCTAGTAAATCACCATTTGCATCTATTATAGGCGTTGAATATCGAATAACAGGAATAAATGGCTTTTTTATCTTTTTATGTTCCATATTAAGATTCATCTCAGAAACAAAAAATTTACCTTTTTGCAATTTCAATGGAATTTTAAAATATTTTTTCATATTTTTATTTTGTAACTCTTTATCTCTTAATAAAAAAGTTGTATCAGTATATTTATTATATCGAGTACTTACTATCTCTTGTCCATCCAAGCCTATTATTCTTACCTTATAATAAGTTTTTTGAGTATCTAAAAAGTCAACTAAGGCATCTGAAAATATTTTTTTCCATTGGTCAGCTTTTTTAGCCTCCCCCATACTATTCCAAATCATAAAACGTTTCAGTGCATAAAAATTTGTCAAATATAAAACATCTTTAGGAACATTCTCCAATGTTGTTTCGACCTCCAAAGTTAAGCTATTAACACTCTCTTCACTTAACTTATAAGCTGACTCTGTATAAGCTTTTGATGTGCTATCAAACCCATAAAAACCTATCATTCCTATTGAGAGCAACATAGTAATTAAAAATACTATAAATATTTTGTTATAAAGTGACATTGTTCTCATCAACTATCTCCTTTCCAGTTTTTTTATGAGTGCTAATTTTCTTAAATTCCAATTCATTAACTGTTCTATATCTGCAGGTACTTTTTTGCCATATCTTAAAGCAGGAGGAGTGATACTCTCTGAAAGTCCTATATATGCTTTTAAGGGTTGAAGTTCAGCAAGAATCATTCCTGTAATAGTATAAACATCACTAGAAGTTGCATCTTCTTTTACAAATGATGAAAAATCGCTACTTTCAATCCCAACACTACGTTGCAGTTTTTGAAGTTTTTCTAAAACTTTCATAGCTATTTTAATTGAATCTGCTACTGTTACCTTTACTAATCTTGTACTCGGAATAGTGTTATCACTTATATTAAGATAATGTAAAACAAGAGTTAAATCATCATAAATCCTCATAGTTTCTGCAAATACGTATGTAGGAGAGAGTTCTGCACGATTCAATTCATCAAAAGAGGCACTAATATGAAAAAAACTATTATAAACATCAAGAGGAGTTTTATGAATAAAATTTTTAAATTTAAAGATTGGCACATCAATACCCTTTCTCACCTCAAATATTTTTATCTCGGCTAAAATTCTTTGTGTCATACCATATACCATAGCTGGATTTAAGTGTTCAACTGGTTCCATTCCTACTGGTTCGACTCGAGAAAGATTATATGAAGACCTTAACATATTTATTTTAACAAGTATCTCATAAGCCTTTTGCCAACTATTTCTAGGTTTTAACCTTGTCGATACCGTAACATTTTTCAAAATACCCTCATGGTCATGCTTAATATTATAATATTTTAACAGATAATGTATATGGTCTTGAATAAGCATAGCCTGTGTATATACCTCATTTGGAGTAATTGTTTTAGCTGATAAACTTAATGTTAAGAGACTCAATAATATAAATTTTTTCATAGCTATCCTTTGAGGGGATATTTTACTCCTTTAGTATTTAATTATGGATTAAGATATAATTATAAAAAATACCATTCTAAAGGAAAAAACTAAAATGATAGAAGAAAGTATAATGACTGAAGAGACACCAAAACCAAAAAAAAAGTATTATGACTATATAAGTGTAGGAAATCGCACAAAACAAGTTGTATATTTTGTAGAGCAACATGATAAACCTGTACATTTTGACCTACTATTAAAAAATAATACATATACAAATATGGTCGTGATATGTAAAAGTAAAAAAACAGCAGATGAACTTGCTTCTTATTTAGATGACAAAGATATAAAAGCATCTATAATTCATGGTAATCATAGAAAAGAGCAAAGTGAAAAAATAGCCTTAGCTTTTAATGACAATGAGATAGATATTTTAATAACAACAGATATGATTCTTCATACACTTGAACTTAAAAATATCAAAACTGTTTTAAACTATGATTTACCTTTCGCCTTTGAAAGCTATTTTAAAACACTACGTTATGTTGATGAAGTAGGAGAATCTATCTCATTTGTAAATATAGATGATGAGGGTATGTTAGATACTATTGAGTTTGTTATGAAATATGATATTCCTAGAAAAGAGCTTGAAGAGTTTGAACATACACCATTACCAAAAGTAGTAAAAGCTAAGAAGAAAAAGCCTAGACATAAAAAATATAAGAAAGTCAGAAAAGATAATGAGATAGCTACTAAAAATATTTAATAGCTACAATAGCTAATATATTATTCCGTGATTATCACGGAATCTATCTAAAGTAAGTAATATGTTATAAATTTCCATCTTCATCCAACCTAACCTTCAATTTCTGCAAAACCTCCAACTCCTTTTTTTTAGTAAACTTTTTCTCCTCATCTTTCATATCTTTAATCTTCAATTTCATAGATTCTATCTTTTCATCAAGGGAGTTTGAAAGCTTTTCTCTCTTTTGAGATTTTATCTTTTCATCTTGTTCATCTTTACTAAAATATTTTTCTATCTTTTCAAATAACTTTTCAAACTTCATTATACCTCTCCTAACTCTTGAATTTCTCTATCTTCTATCCATAAAATGGTGGCTACATGAATTAATTTTTTAGATATTTCATACGCAAATACACTATCATTTATAAGTGATGTTGCCATTTTTGTCTCTACAAGATTGTTACGTATAAGATTATCTATATGTCCATTTCCTATCATATCTAGTCTATTGAGATTATGTTCTAAGATTTTTATTTTTGCTAAAATATCAAAATCATCACTATCACTGTTTCTTAATGTATGAATTCCATCTAATGTTTTGGCTATATCCTCTCTTAAAAAATTATATTCCTCTCTAATATAGGAGTTTTTACTTTTTATAAATCTATTTATATTAGTTTGTAACACTTTAACATCTTTTATCGCTTCGACTATATCTCTACAAGCAATTTTCAAGGAATATATTTTATGTTTATCTTGGACACTCATACTCTCTTGTGAAATAGTTGCATAGTGTATGATGTCACCATATAAAATTTTAATTTTTTTCTCATAAAAATCATCAATATTTATATCTATCTTCGTCACACTTGATTTGACTATATCCTCTATCTCTTCACTCATCCCTATATACGTATGACGATGCAGAGAAAGAGCATGAGAAAGTACCTCGGTAGAGTTATCATACAGATGGATAATCTCTTTTCTTAACACTAAAAGTGCAACTTCAGAAACCTCAATAACACTACTATCAAGATATTTTGCTCGTGATATATCTTGATGTTCTTGTATAAATAAACCCTCTAAAAATAGAACAAGTTTATGGGTAAATGGAGCAACTGCTAAAACACCTATAATATTAAATATAGTATGAAAAAGAGCAAGTTGCATAGCATAATCATCGTGTACAATACCTATATGCTGAGAAAGATATATTACTAAATCAGCTAATTGATAGAGAAAAACTATCGCTATAAATCCTGTGACCATATTAAAGATAAAATGAGCGACGGCTAATCTTTTTCCATTTGAGTTTGATGCAAGTGAACCTATAACTGCGGTAACCGTTGTTCCTATATTTGCTCCAATAGCAAGTTCTAAAGCATTGAAATATAAAATTTGATTTGTAGCTAATGCAGTGATAATAAGTGCCATAGTCGCACTACTAGATTGTATAACCACGGTTACGACTACACCTATTAAAATATAGACTAAAGCACCTACATAACCATCTATAGCAAATTGAGCTAAATCTAATCCACTTTTCAAAGCATCAAAACCATCTTTCATAAAACTGATACCTAAAAATACAAACCCTAAACCCACTAAGATATTTCCTAAGCCTTGATAGTTTTTTGTTTTATTAAACCTAAATATCACTCCAAAAATAATCATAGGCATCGCAAATTGTGCTATTTTTATCTTTACACCAAAGGCTGATACTATCCATGCAGTTGTGGTTGTTCCTATGTTTGAGCCAAAAATTACCCCTATCGCTCCACTTAATGTTATAAGTTCAGCACTTAAAAATGAGATTATAATTATAGAGATGAGAGAGGAGCTTTGTACTATTGCCGTTGCTAAAAAACCTGTTCCTATCGCTTTAGGAACGGTTGAAGTGCTTGTTTTTAAAATATTTTCAAGCATTCCCCCACTAAAGAGCTTAAAACCATCCTCCATAAAAACCATACCGATTAAAAAGACAGCAACACCTGTAATAATTGTTTTAGCATCACTACTTAAAAATAAAATATATGCAATAAAGAGTAAAAAAAGTGGATAAATACTCCTTTTTAATATACTAGAAGTAATCATTTCACAATAATTCTTTTTATTTCAACTATAAAAAGAATACCAAAAGAGATAAATAAAATCTGCATCCATGTCATAATATCTAAACTTTCACTTTTAAACATCGTTTGCATAAATGGGGTATGCGTATAAGCCACTTGTGCAAGTGCCATAAAACCTGCCCCTAGTAATAAAAATTTATTATTAAATATATCTGTTTTAAATACAGAAATATTTAGCTCTTTACAACTAAAAAGATAAAATAGTTCAATAAAAACAAATATATTTACAGCGATAGTTCTAGCATACTCTTCACTATATCCACTACTTAAAGCATAATTAAACATCGAATAAGATGCTATTAACATATAAAACCCTACAACTATTATCTGAATAATCATACTTTTTGTTAAAATAGACTCTCGTGGATCTCTTGGTTTTCGAAGCATAATATTTTTTTCACCAGATTCGAAAACAAGCATTAAGCCTAAGAAAATTGCAGTAGACATATTTATCCAAAGTATCTGAACTGGTAAAATAGGAAGATTAAATCCTAGAACGATAGCAACTAAAATAACAAGTCCCTCTCCAAGATTAGTAGGTAGTGTCCATGTGATGAACTTGATAAGATTATCAAATACTATACGACCCTCTTTAACTGCATGGGCTATTGAACTAAAATCATCATCACTTAAAATCATATCTGCTGACTCTTTTGCTACCTCTGTACCACCTTTACCCATCGCTATACCTATATCCGCTTGTTTAAGGGCTGGTGCATCATTTACACCATCACCTGTCATCGCGACTATCTCACCTCTTGCTTGAAGTGCATCGACTATACGTAATTTTTGTTCAGGTTCTACTCTTGCAAATACTTTCACAGTTACAACTTTCTCTATAAGCTCAGTATCTGATAATTTTAATAGCTCTTCGCCTCGTAAAACACTATCCTCAAATCTTGCATCTTTATCTACTATCGCCATCATTTTAGCAATAGAAAAAGCTGTTAAGATATGATCACCTGTAATCATTACTATATTTATACCAGCATCTTTAGACTCTTTTACTGCTTGTATCGCTTCAGGACGAGGTGGATCCATCATCGCTTGAAGACCTAAAAATATAAATCCTTTATCTAACTCTCTATCGTTAATTTTATCTCCATTTGTCTCTTTTTGAGCAAGTGCTAGAACCCTTAAACCTTGAGAAGCATAGGTTTCTGCTTGAAATAAGATTTTTTCTCTATCTATCTCGACTAATGTGTCATCTATAAGCTCTTGATTACACATTTTTAAAACTTTCTCAATAGAACCTTTGATATGGATAAGATTTTTACTTGAACTTGTCTCTTTATTTATCGTAGCCATATACTGTCTATCAGATTCAAAAGGTAATATATCTACTCTTGGAAACCCTTTATTAAGTTTATGTTCATCACATCCAGCTTTCATTGCACTTACAAGTAAAGCACCCTCTGTTGGGTCTCCACTAATAGTATGAATACCATCTTTTTCTACTAAATAAGACTCATTACACAGATAGCCCACTCGTAATAATCTTTGAAGAGAGTCATTTACACTATCAACTTTAACACCATCTTCAAATATCTCTCCCTTTGGTTCATATCCATTACCAGTTAATGTGTAGTTTGTATTGGAACAGTATATATCTGTCACACTCATCTTATTTTGAGTAAGTGTTCCTGTTTTGTCTGAACATATAGTAGTTACACTTCCTAAGGTCTCAACTGCTGGGAGTTTTCTTATAATGGCATTTTTCTTTGCCATTCTACTAACCCCTATCGCTAAGGTTATAGTAACAGCAGCAGGAAGCCCCTCTGGAATCGCTCCAACCGCTAAAGCAACAGATGCCATAAAAGTATCTACTGCACTATTATCTCTTAAAATCCCAATTGCAAAGGTAAAAAAAGCAAGTGTTAAAATCAGATAAAGTAAAATTTTTGAAAATGCTGAGATTTTTTTTGTAAGAGGTGTATCCATCGGTGTTGTTTCTTCTATAAGATGAGCAATTTTTCCAAGTTCTGTATGTTCACCCGTTGCAACGACCAAACCTTTAGCTCTACCATACGTCACAAATGTACCTGAATAGGTCATATTTTTTCTATCATTAAGTGTTATATCTTGATGATGTAGTTCTATATTTTTTAAAACTGAAAGAGACTCACCTGTTAGCATAGACTCATCAACTTTTAAATCTTGTGCATATAAAAGTCTCATATCAGCAGGTACTTTTGACCCTGACTCCAGTAAAACTATATCCCCAGGTACTAAATCTTCTGAAGATATAGTTATTTTTGTAGAGTTACGTATAACTATCGCTTCAGTAGTCATCATATTTTTTAAAGACTCTATCGCTTCTTGTGCTTTAAGTTCTTGCATAAAACCTATAATTACATTTATTATAACAACACTAAAAATAACTCCACTATCTACCCATTCATGCAAAAAAGCAGTTACAAGAGAAGCCCCTAGAAGTATATAGATAAGTGCATTATGAAATTGAAGAAGAAACTTTTTAAGGTAAGAATCTTGTTTTTTCTCTTTAAGAGCATTTTTACCAAAAAACTCTTCCCTATGTTTTATCCCGAGTGAACCTAAACCATCACTTACATCACTCTCAAAAAGTTCTACTATCTCTTTGTCCTCTAAACTGTGCCAACTTTGTCCTATTAAATGTTGCATCTTAGACTCCTCTAGTTTGCTAAAGTGTGTATTTCATAAATTATACTCCTTTTTTCCATACTTACTATATAATATATAATGAAATCCAAAATATATATTATTCTGTTAAGTATCAATCTTTTTGCTAACAATGCAATAACATTAAATAGTGAAGAACAAGCGTATTTAAAAAATAAAAAAACTATTACTATGTGTATAGACCCAAATTGGATGCCTTATGAAAAATTTGATGAAAATTCTAAACATATTGGAATGAGTGCTGATTATTTTAATATGTTTAGAGAAAAGTTTAACTTAAAAATAGATGTCATTCAAACAAAAAATTGGGCAGAATCTATACAATTTGCAAAAGATAGAAAATGTGATATTATGTCTTTAGTTATGCAAACACCTGAAAGAAAAAAGTATCTCAATTTTACAACACCCTATTTAAAAATCCCTCTTGTAATAGCTACAAAAATAGATATCGCTTTTATAGATAATATATCTCTTATTCAAGATAAACAGTTAGCTATACCAAAAGGTTATGCATTTATTGAAATATTAAAAACTAAATATCCAAATATTAATATTGTTGAAGTTGAAAATATTGAAGAAGGTTTACAAAAAGTGGAAGATGGTAAAGTGTTTGGGTATATCGGTACACTTGGTAGTATCTCCTATATACTTCAAACATCTTTTGAAGGTAACTTAAAAATTACTGGTAAATTTTATGAAAATTGGGAACTTGGAATTGGAGTTAGAAATGATGATACAATTTTATTAAATATATTTCAAAAAGCTGTCGATAGTATCAGTCTTGAAAATCAACAAGATATTATATATAGATGGATTTCACTCGAACATAAAAGATATTTTGATTATAATCTTTTTATAAACTTTATTTTTGTAGTAGCTTTTATATTCCTTATACTATCTTATAGATATTATCTTATTAAAAAATTGCATAAAGAGATAACGATAAAATTTAAACAAGAGTTAAAAAAATCACAAGAGAAAGATAAAATGCTTTTTCATCAAAATAAACTTGCTTCAATGGGAGAGATGTTGGAAAATATCGCTCATCAATGGAGACAACCTCTCTCTATAATAAACTCTTCTGTCTTAAATATAGATGCAGAACTCCTTAGAAAAGAGATTAAAAACAGTTTTATAGAGGATAAACTTTTAGAGATAGAATCATTAACACAATATATGTCCACAACAATAGATGATTTTAAAAACTTTTTTGATGATAACAAGATAAAAACTTCTTTTTATTTAGAAGATACTATCTCAAAATCTTTATATATTTTAGACGGAGTAATAAGTTTTAATAATATTAATATCATTATTGACCTACACAAGAAACATAAATATTTTGGATATGAAAATGAGTTACAACAAGTAATTTTAATTATACTTAATAATGCCATTGATGCCTTGAACGCTAAAGAGATTACATCACCAACTATAAAAATAGATATAACAAACCTTGAAAATAGCATAGTTATCTCTATTTCTGATAATGCTGGTGGTATAGCTCTTGAAAATATAGATAAAGTTTTTGAACAATATTTTACAACTAAATATCAAAAAAATGGTACAGGATTAGGTTTATCAATATCAAAAATAATTATAGAAAAAAGTTTTAATGGAGAGATAAGTGTGAAAAATAGTGATGTTGGAGCGATATTCTTAATAAAAATAGAGGAAGAAATAACAGATGAGTAATACATTATTACCATATAAACTTTTATTTGTAGAGGATGAGCCTATGCTCAGAAAAAATTATGTACTCTATTTAAGTACTTATTTTAAAAAGGTATATGAAGCAGGTGATGGTAAAGAAGCATTTGAAATATATCAACAAAACAGACCTGATATTATGATTGTTGATATAAATTTACCAAAGATAAATGGCTTAAAATTGATAAAAATGATTAGAGAAAATGATCAAAAAACGAAGATTATAATACTAAGTGCTTTTTTTGATAAAAAATATCTACTACAAGCTACAGAATTAAAATTAACTCGATATCTAGTCAAACCTATCTCAAGAAAAGAGTTAAAAGAAGCACTTGATTTGGCTATAGAAGAGATATCAAAATATGAACTTGTATTAAAAAAAACAATCAATTTAAACAACGGATATAGTTGGGATTGTGAATCTAAAATATTAACATGTAATAGCATAGAAAATATCTCTCTAACAAAGAAAGAAACACTCACATTTGCACTGTTATTATCTCGATTTAACCATCCATTTTCTTATGATGATATTATTAAACAAGTTTGGGATGAAACCTATTATCCAAAAAAAGATGCTTTAAAAACACTTATTAAAAATCTTAGAAAAAAACTCCCTGAAAATATTATACATAATGTACATGGGATAGGGTATAAGGTGTTTTATTAAATACACCCAACTCTATGAATTAGTGAAGACTACTTCATATTCTTTAAAATTTCTATTACAGACCTATTGTTTTTTTCAATAACCTCTATATTCAAAGCTTTTATCTCTCCAAGTACAGTCTCCACAAAAATATCGAACCTATTTTCAAGAGCTTTACTCAAACCAATCTCAATAGTTACAATATCCTCAGGAACAATAGCCAAAATAGTCACATTTGCTTTGGTTTCATACAACTCACAAGCTTCTAACATTGAAACTACCTCAACCTCATGGGCTGTGTTTTTATAACCACCATTTCCAAGAAGTTCATGAGATGGTATTTTAAATATCTCTCCAACTTTTTCATCCATAGAGATAGTGTCAAGTATAAAAACATTGTCATACTCTAAAAAATACTCTATCAGATTAAAACCCAATGTCCCACCATCAAGAAGTTCTAGTTCTGAAGAAAATGAGAAGTTTTGTTTTAGATACTCTACGGCTATAACACCTATACCATCATCTAAAAAGAGTAGATTTCCTACTCCTATAATTATATTTTTTGCCATCTATTTTTAAAGTGTTCTTATATTGTAACGGCTTAACTCTTTTTTATCTGCATCTATAACATGAACTGCACAAGCTAAACAAGGGTCAAAGGAGTGAAGCACTTTTAAAACTTCTAAAGGTTTAGACGTATCTTCTATTTTCAATCCAACAAGAGCCTCTTCATAAGCTCCTCTTACTCCATCTAAATTTTTAGGAGTTGCGTTCCATGTTGTTGGTGCTATAACGGAGAAATTCTCTATTTTTTTATCTTTAATATTTACAAAGTGTGAAAGTGTACCACGAGGCACTTCAAAAAATGCTCTTCCCTTACTCTCTTTAGCTAAAGAATCAAAATCAAACTTCACCCAAGTGTCAGTGTCATAATATTTTATATTTTGAATCAAACGCGATACAAGTTTAAAGATATATTCACAAATATAACTCGTCTCTATTGAGCGTGCTGCATTTCGTCCTACTGCTGTAGATAAGTCCATTAACTCTAAATCTGTATCTTCTAAAAACTCATCTACAAAAGATTTTATAAGAGAGTTCTCTTTTTTATAACTTATAAAAACACGTGCAAGAGGTCCCGTTTCCATAACCTTTCCATCATAACGTGGTGCTTTTATCCATGAGTATTTATCATCATTTTTAGCAGTTTTCAGAGAACCATCTTCATTTAAGTCTGTATATTCTATCTCATTATCTAATGGCTCTTTTGTATACCAAGCTCTATCTATCTCTTCTGTTATTTTACTCTCATCAAAATTTTCTATATTTTCAAAGTCATGATTATAAATAATCCCATCACAAAAAAGTTTTTTATCATCAAACTCATAACCACCAACTGACATAAAATTACCATTAGCTCGACCTACTCCAGCTTTTATCTCATCTCTATATGCGATAGCAAGAAGTTTAGTATCGGGAAGGTAAGCACGGTCTATAAAATCTTTTGCCTCTTTGATAATAAAAAGATAATCATTCAATCTTTGAGGATTTAACATATCAGCAACACTTGTCACACCACCAAC
>Ga0256837_1000645_pt1 | contig 28307 bp, 30 predicted proteins | sample 4562384metaG_FD_185976 | JGI IMG/M metagenome (GOLD analysis project Ga0256837, IMG submission 185976) | Hydrothermal vent microbial communities from Guaymas Basin, Mexico - 4561-384 | ecosystem: Environmental > Aquatic > Marine > Hydrothermal vents | place: Mexico: Guaymas Basin | collected... | reverse complement strand
ATTATGATGTAAAATTTCAAGTTTATCACGCATAATTTCATTCTTAGTAAACATACTTTTTTTAATATCTTTTTTATATTCTTTACTCCATTTTGATTCTGTTTTGGTGATAATTTCATATCCTAATGGTATTGATATTCCAGTATCATCTGTGTATTGAAAATTTAACATCAAAATACCTTTTGCCATTCTTTGAGAAACATGATCGTAGTGCCAATATTTTATATCTTTTGGAAGATCCACAAGATCAGTATAGTTTTCTTTACATACAAAATCTGCAAGTTGTTCTATATCTTTAGTAGTTCCATATTTATAAAAGTATTCAAAGGTTCCAAATCTAATCCAAGAAGAAGACACTCTTAAAACAATTGAGCCTTTTTCATGATTCATATCTCTATAAACTCTATGACTTGAACTTATTATTGCTAAGGCTCTTGTTGTCTTAATACCTAATGCAAAAAGATGTTCACTCATGAGATACTCTCTAATTGATGATCTTAAAACTGCTTTTCCATCTCCTGATCGTGAGTACTTTGTAATACCACTACCTTTTAGTGAAAAATTATTCTTTTTGTAGGTACCAATATTTATTGCTCTTCCATCACCTAATTGAGGTACAAAAAAACCAAACTGATGACCTGAGTATGCCATTGAGTATGGAACTGATACATTTAAAATTATTTTACCATTTAGAATATCTATAATATCTTTATCAGTTGTGTTTTCAAAACTAATTCCAATCTCATCAAATAAAAGTTTATTTTTACTTGCTAAGATAGGATTATTTAGTGGAGTTATTTTTGAATAGTCATAAAATTTATTATCTATTTCAAAATAATTATTTATTACATTTATATTTTTTAAATCTGTTCTCATAAATTATTATAGATAATAACCTTTACAACTATATTAATTTAAAAGTTAGTATTATGTTTTAAATCATCTCTATATTTAGGATGATGAAAATGAAGTCTATGATCACAAGAATGAGAGATAACAGAACTATCAAATGTAATTGTTCCTATCTTTTCCCAATTTTTATTACCTTTACTTTCTAAAAGCTTATTTGCTACAGATATGTCAAAAATAAGTTTTGTACCTTCTGCAATTCTTAATTCATCTCTAAAATCACTTTCATCTACTTTTTTATTATTTTGAATTTTTACTTTCATCCATTTTGGAGTTATTATGTCATCACCTGATTCACCTAATTCTGATATCTCATATAGTTGTCTTATACCTGAATGTTTATCAGCTTTTTCAAAAGTATAAGCAACTTCTACTGCATATAGTAGATTCTTCATCACTTCCATTGTAAAAGAGACTTTTGGTTCATTTGTTAACTCTACATCTGAATAATATTTTGCATCAGTTCCTCCTAAATTATCTATTAGAAAAAAGTTTGCAGTACTTACTTTATTTATTTCGTTAGGGTTTAGTGTTGGATAAATTTTACCTGCTAGTCCAAAAGGTCTTGAAGATCCTCTTTTAGTATTTGACAATGCAGTAGAAGCTCTAGCAATAATAAGTGCCTTACTATTTTCTTTGAAATAACCACTATAAATATTTGGTGTATCTATCTGCCAAAAACCTTTAAAACATATTCCATTTGGATGAGCAAGCTTATCAAATGATTCTAAAATATCAGAATTATTTACAAGGGTTCTATTTGCATCATATTTAATATTATTAGTTTTATTTTTAAATAATTTCATAAATGAAACTTTATTTTGAGGTAATGTTTCTAGTTTATCTGATTCAACTTGATCCCAAACTTTTTGAAAACTATCATATCTTGTCATTTTAACCTCTTTTTTGTTATTAACTAAATCTTGTGAACATCCAGATACTATAAGTGCTATAAATATAATTAATACTTGTTTCATAAATCTACCTTTATTTATTATAACAAAAAAGTCAGTTAAATTAACTTTATTTTTTTTTGCCACTCATCGAGAGTTTTTTCATATCCAATTTTATTTGTTGAATAAAATTGGATATCTGCATCTATATATTCTTGATCAATATACCCACCAAAATTATGTGGATACTTATATCCAATATGACTATCTTGGAGATGCTTTGGAATATCTAGAATATCATTATTTTTAATATAATCTAAAGTTTGATTTATAGCATTATATGAACTATTTGATTTTGGGCAAGAAGCTAAATATATAACGCACTGACTAAGTATAATTTTTGATTCAGGATAACCTATTTTTGATGTACTCAACATTGTACTTGTAGCTAAGTTTAATGCATTTGGATTTGCATTACCAATATCTTCAGAAGCTAATATAACTAATCTTCTAGTAATATATTCAACAGATTCTCCACCATCTATCAATCTACCTAAGTAATATAATGATGCATCAATATCACTACCTCTGATCGATTTTATCATAGCACTTGTAATATCATAATGACTTTGAGATGAACTTACACCATCCCCCATACTATTTTCTCTTAACTCTTTTAATAATTCTTTAGTAATATTATCATCAACTTTTGATCCAAAATCTATTAGATTTAATAATGCTCTTCCATCTCCTCCACTACTTACTATTAAATATTCTAAAGCATCTTTATCAATCTTTATATCAAGATATTTTATAGCCTTTGATGCTAATATATCTAATTCATTATGAGTTAAAGACTTAAATTCATAAACAAAACTTCTTGATCTTATACCAGCTGTTAAACTAAAAAAAGGATTCTCTGTAGATGCTCCAATAATTATTGCATCATAATTTTCCATTATAGGAAGTAATACCTCTTGTTGTATTTTGGATAATCTATGTACTTCATCTATAAATATCAGTGGTTTTAATAAAGCACCTGTATATCTTTTAAATATAACTCTTAGTTCTTCAATCTTAAGACTTGTAGCATTAAAACTATAGAAATCATATCCACTATTTTTAGCTATTATTTTAGATAAAGTTGTTTTACCGGTACCTGGTTTTCCATAGAAAAACATATGAGGTATCTCTTTTTTTATTATTAGTTTATATAATGCTTTATTTGGGGATATTATATGGGATTGACCTATAAACTCTTCAAGAGTTTTAGGTCTTAGTAGAGTTGCTAGATTAGTACTCATCGTAAAATAGATCATCCTCTTTAGGTTTCTTTCTATTTATTTTTGTTTGTTCTTTCATAAATTTTCGTAAGTTATCATATTCATTTCTTTCTAAAAACCTAACTTTACCTGATGGAAGATTATTTAAATTTATACCACCAAAACTAACCCTTTTAAGATCAACTACTTTAGCTCCAAAATGTGCAAAGAATCTTCTAAGCTCTCTATTTTTACCTTCACTAATTGCTACTTTTAATTTAGAATATTTTCCAGTATTAGTTTGAATTTGATAACCTAAAAATCTTTTAAATTCCATATCAGTTATTTTTGTATTATCCCAAGCACCTTGTGTAGCATCATCTAATGTGATACCATTATCCATACCACTTATCATAGCAGGAGTTATTGCACCCTCAATTTTTATTTTATATACTCTTTCTAAATCAGAAGTCATAAGAGCAGTTGCAATAGATGGATCATCTGTAAGTAAAAGTAACCCCTCACTAGCATAATCTAATCTACCTACAGGGATAAAGTGATTGTATTTTTTCCCTATAGTATCATAGATCACTGTTCTACCTTGAGGATCATTTTTTGATACAATTTCACCTTTTAATTTGTTATATACTATAACAGTAGATGGTCTACTATAATCAACTTTTACTGTTCTTCCATTTACTTTTACAACTGTTTTATAACCAACTTTAGTTGATAAGTCACCTATAACTTTTCCATCTATTGATACTTTTCCAGCTTTTATTAACTCATCTGCTTCTCTACGACTAAATCTACTATTATGTGATATAAACTTATTTAATCTTATTTTATTTTCTTCTGACTGTGTTTCTCTTGACATATTTCTTTCCTTCTATAATTATTATCTAATTACTTTTTATTGGGATATCTAGTATTACACTTACTCCCAAATATTCTTTATCATTATATTTAAACTTCTTATTTTTAATATCAATGGTACCTTTTAAATCTACTGTTATAAATTTGTGAGTATTAAATAAACTCAACCCTTTACCTTTACTCATATGTGATGTTGTAAAATATGGTTCATAGATTTTATCTAAAATAGACTCATCCATTCCACCTGCATTATCTAAAAACTCTAATATTGTTGAATATTTATTATTTTTAGTTTTTAAAATAACTATCTTCTCTTTAATATCTTCTATCTCAAATTTATCTTTTGAGTTATTTAAAATTGTTTTAATAGATTTTTCCATATTTATCATTGCTGCATAAACTTCAACATCTTCATCTAAATCAAGAAATATTTCAAAAGGGTATTTATTATTTGAGATAACTTTTTTAATTAATAAATTAATATTAAAATACTCTTTTTCAATTTGTGCATCAGCAATCATATCTCTAAAACTATCCAGTGTCTTTGATAAAAATTGAGATTCTTGATCGATTATCTCCATTGATTCTATTAAACATTCATCATCTAAAATACCAAATTCATGTTGTGCTACAATACCACTAGAAGCCAATGATATCGCACTTAATGGTTGTCTCCAATGATGAGCAATATTACTAATCATCTCCCCTAAAGCTTCCATCTTTGATTGTCTAGCTAGTTTTTGTTCTTGCTCTTTTTGTAAAGTGATATCTTTTACCATTCCCATAAAACAATCTTCATTATTAAAAACGATATCAGTTAATGATAATAATCCATAAAATATATTACCTTTCATAGTTTTAAAACTCATCTCTAAGTTCTCAACTTTACCATCCTCTTTTATACTTGAAATAATTTTTTCTCTTTGATTTTCATCTGTATAAAATTCTGATACTTCCATACCTATTAATGTATCTAAATTTGTTTCATATTGTTTTTGAGCATAGGGATTAGCATAAACAATTTTTTTAGTTTTTTTAGATGTAATAAGTATAGGAAATAATATTTTAGATATTATTGTATTTGATTGTTCACTATGAATATTATCCACTTATTTTATTCCAGCCTCTACTAATTTATGAATATGTAATACACCCACAAGTGCATCATTATCATCAACAACTATTAAAAGTTGGATTTTAAAATCTTCAACTATTTTTAGTGCATCAGATGCTAAAATGTTTTTATTTTTTATAATTTTTGGATTTAATGAACCTATATCTTCCACTTTACAATCTAATGAAAAATCTTTATTTAGCATAGCCCGTCTTAAATCACCATCACTTAATAGTCCCACAACTTTATTGTTTTCTACTATTATAGCATTTCCTAATCTACCCTCACTCATTGTTACAATTGCATCTTTTAACTGTGTTCCACATGGAACAATTGGTAAATTTTCTTTTTGTAAAAGATCATCTACTTTTACAAAAAGTTGCTTACCTAAGCTTCCACCAGGATGAAATGATGCAAAATCTTCTTTTTGGAAATCTTTATACTTCATAAGACAAACAGCTAAAGCATCACCTAATGCCATAGTAAGTGTTGTAGATGAAGTTGGGGCTATATCTAAAGGACAAGCTTCTTTTGTAATATTTATATTTAGAAATATATCTGAAAAGCTTCCTAAAGTAGAGTTTTTATCCCTTGCCATAGAGATAAGAGGTATATCTAATCTTTTTAGATGAGGAAGTAAAACTTTTAACTCTTCACTTTCACCACTATAACTAATAGCTAAAACTATATCACCTTTGCTTATCATCCCTAAGTCACCATGCATAGCTTCTGTTGGATGTAAAAAGAATGAACTAGTTCCTGTACTTGCAAATGTAGCTGCTAGTTTACTACCAACTAGCCCAGATTTTCCAACACCTGTAACTATTAATTTACCATTAGTGCTAGAGATAAGATGAACAGCTTTTTCCATCTCATCAGATATATTTGAAGCAGCGATCTCAAGTTCATTTGCTTCTATAAGTAAAACCTCTTTTGCAATTTGCTTAAAATCCATATACTACTCCTTCTTATTTAAAATTATTGTACAAAAATTGTTGGTACTATCATTGGATATTTTCTATATTTTCTAATACAATGTTTTCTTACAACTTTTCGTAGTTCTTCTTCTACTGCTCTAGTATTTTGTAAAATACCTGGTTTAATATGTTCTAAAAAGTGAGCAAGCAGATCTTCCATCTCTTTTGCAAATACTTTTTCAAATTTATTATCAACCATACCAAAAGAGCTAACTCTTGTTGTTCCAACTATAGATCTATCATTTTCAGTTATTTGAGCAACAATCATAACAACACCTTCATTTGCCATAGTTTGTCTATCAATTACAACATCATCTGCAATCTTTCTATTTCTCATATTATCAATATAAGTTTTACCTGTTTTTACAGTTTTTACTTTTTTAATATATTTTGGTGCAATTTCTATTTGCTCACCATCACTTAAAATATAAGTATTTCTTTCTAATACTCCACACTCAATACCAGTTTGAATATGTCTTCTTACATGATTGTACTCACCATGTATTGGTATAAAAAACTTAGGTTTAGTAAGTCTTAACATAAGTTTTTGTTCCTCTTGTGCAGCATGACCTGATACATGAATATCAGCATAGTTTTGATAAGCAACATCTGCACCAGCTTTTTGAAGTTGATTTATTATCTCAGAAACACTTCCCTCATTACCTGGAATTGCTTTAGCAGATAATACAATTTGATCTTCTGGCTTGATCTTAATATGTCTATGTTCACCAATTGACATTCTAAATAATGCACTCATTGGTTCACCTTGACTTCCTGTAGTAATAATAAGAACCTCTTTATCAAGGTATTTATTTACCTCATGAGCATCTATAAACTTAGCTTTTGGATATTTTAAATAACCAAGTGTCATAGCGATATCAAGATTTTTCTCCATACTTCTACCAATAACACAAATTTTTCGGTTGTGACTTAATCCACATTCAATTGCTTGAGCAACTCTATGTAAATTTGAACTAAATGTAGACATAATAATTCTACCTTTTGCTTTTGCAAAAATTCTTTCAAAAGTTGGTGCAACAGCTTTTTCAGTTTTTATAAAACCTGCAGAATGTGAATTTGTACTATCACTTAAAAGTGCTAAAACACCTTTTTCTCCATAATATGCTAATCTATGTAAATCAGCTGGATAACCATCTACAGGAGTATGATCAATTTTAAAATCTCCCGTATGTATAATTGTTCCAGCTTCTGTTGTAATTGCCAATGATGAACTATCTATAATAGAATGTGTCATATGCATCCATTCAACTTCAAATTCACCAATTTTTATAGGTTTTCTTTTTTGAACTGCTCTAAAATAACTTCTATGATGTTTCATTTTATGTTCATCAAATTTAGAACCAATTGATTCTAAAGGTAATGGAGTACCATAAACGGGAACTTGTAACTCTTTAAAAATATATGGCATTGCACCAATATGATCTTCATGAGAGTGGGTAATTACAATTGCTGTAATTTTACTTCTAATTTGTCTTATATATGTAAAGTCAGGAATAAGTATATCAACACCATGCATTGAATCATCAGGAAAACTCATACCAACATCTACTATAATTGCAGATTTATCAGTTTCTATAACCATCATATTTCCACCAATTTCACCTAATCCACCTAGTGGGGTTATTTTGATATTAGCTTCTGATTTCAGATTTAATTTATTATGAGGATTCAATCTTTCTTTTTGAATTCTTTCATTTGTTTCAAATGCTTTTTTTAAGTCATTTGTCCAACCATTACCACTTACTGGTGGTTTTCTTTTTTGTGCAGCTGTCTTACCTTTTTGATTTGGATTAGCATTACTCTTTGTATTTGAGTTTGCAACATTATTTGTATCTTTATTTGATTGTACTTCTACTTGCGGATTAGTAGGTTGTACTGTTTTGTTCTCTTCCATTATTTGTTACCTTTGTATAAATATGGCTATACAAAGAAGCATCAACTTCATGAGGTCTTGCAGTTTCTTTTATATCTAATTCTTTAAATAGATCTAACAATAGGTCTTTATTGTAAAATGCAGATAAATTCTTAATTAATTTTTTTCGTGGTTGAATAAAACAACCTCTTAAAAACTTTTTAAATCCTATACTAACTGATTTAGTCATATCTTTTTTGATATAAATAACAGCAGAATCCACCTTTGGTGGAGGACTAAAACTCTCAGGTGGAACAACTATTATAGTTTTTGCTTCCACTGAAACTAATTGTGTAATAACACCAAGTGAAGAATACTCTTTATCTCCACATGATGCAGTAAATTTATCTGCAACTTCTTTTTGAACCATAACGATAATATGCTCACAATTCTCGTCTTCGTATCCATTTAAAATAATATTTGTCGCAATATAGTATGGTAAGTTTGCAATTAAGTCATATTTACTACCGTATAGCGATTGGTCAGCATTCCACTTATCTAAAACATCACCTAATATGATATTTAATCTACTAGAATCTAACTCTTTTTGAAACTCTTTTTGCAAAATAGAGTATAAATCTCTATCTACCTCGTAGGCTGTTACATCTTTGCACTTGACAAGTTTCTTTGTCAAATCACCTAAGCCAGGCCCAATTTCTACGATATGATTATCATTTTTGGGCATCGATTGGATGATCTCGATCAGTACATTGTCATCTTTTAAGAAATTCTGTCCAAATCTCTTTTTTGCTTTTACATTTTTCATATGCTGCTTAGTCTAGCTAAAGTTTACTTATAGTTAGATAATAGAATATTGTTCCACATAGAACAATTTGATTGTAAAATAAGTATCTAATTGCGAATATGGTATTATACATATAATAAATAGGAGGAATAATGCTTAAAATTGAAGATTGTAAAGATATTAAAGTTTTATATGTAGAAGATGATTTATCTGCTGCGAAATCTATGATGAATATCTTTAGAAAATTTTTTCCTAATATTATTCATGCTAAAGATGGCTTTGAGGGGTTAGAATTTATTAAAAATAATGATTTAGATTTAATCGTTACAGATATAAATATGCCAAAATTAAATGGTATAGAGATGATTAGAAAAATAAAAGATGATCTTAATAAAAATATTTATACCATTATGCTTACGGCTTATTCAGATAATGATACTTTTTTAGAATCTGTTAAACTAGGTGTAAAAGGTTACGCTATAAAGCCTATAGTTGTAATGGAATTTTTAGAAACTATAGAATCTGCAGTAGAAGTAATTAACTCTATTAAACAGTCCAAAATGCAAGATCATTATAAGCATATAATGGTTTCAAAAACCGATCTAAATGGTAATATATTTTATGTAAATGATAAATTCTGTGAAGTTTCATGTTTTACTAGAGATGATCTTTTAGGGAAAAAACATAATCTTATGAAATACTCTGATATGGATACAGATATTTATACAGAATTATGGAATACAATATCAAAAAGAAATATTTGGGTTGGTCAACTAAAAAATATAAAAAAAGATGGAACTTTATACAGAGTTGATACAACTATTTGTCCAATTGTAGACAGTAGTGGGAAAATTATAGAGTATATCGGACTACAAAATGATATTACTCATGTAACTAGTCCATTAACCCAAATGCAAGACTTATTATATACTTCAAAAAAGCCTTTTTTAGCAATCCTAAGAATTGAAAACTATGAAACATTAGAACATATATATAGTAAAGATATTTTAGCACAGATGTTAGAGATGTTTAGTATGATGTTATATACTTATTTACCTGATAATTTACTAGTTGAACAAATAATCAACTTCAATAATGGAGACTTTGGATTATTTAAAGAGCAAAGTGATATCATAGATGCTAATAAAATTGAAAATATTCTAAAGGAGTTACAGTACAATATTACACAAGGAATTGTTGTTGTAAATGATTTTGATTTTGACTTATCTGTTGTAATTAGTTTTTCTACTGAAAAAAATAAAATATATGAAAATGTATCATATGGGCTTAACCAACTATCAAAAAATAATAAACATATAATTTGTGCAAATCGTTTAACTGATATAGTTAAAGAAACGGCAATAAAGAATACAAAAGTTATCAAGATGATACAAACTGCTATTAACAATAAAAAAATTGTATCCTACTTTCAACCAATAACTAATAATAAAACTAATAAGATTGAGAAATATGAGTCTTTAGTTAGATTAATTGATGAAAATGATAAAGTCTTATCACCATTTTTCTTTCTTGATATTGCTAAAGAGAGTGGTTATTATAGTAAAATAACTAATATTGTTTTAGAAAACTCATTTGAAGCATTACTTCAAACATCAAAAGAGATATCTATAAATTTATCTGCATTAGATATAGAAGATCCCCATATTAGATCAAAAATAATAAATCTATTATCACAACATAAAGAACATACAAATAGAGTAATATTTGAACTTTTAGAAGATGAACAAGTTAAAGATTTTCAAGTTGTAAAAGACTTTATAACAAAAGCAAAATCTTATGGTGTACAAATAGCTATAGATGATTTTGGTGCAGGAGTATCTAATTTTGAACGATTACTAGACTATCAGCCAGATATATTAAAGATTGATGCATGCTTAATAAAAAATATAGATAAAGATAAATATAGTAAAGATGTTGTTGAAACTATTCAATTATTTGCTTGGAAACAAGATATAAAAACAGTTGGTGAATTTGTAGAAACTCCTGAGATATTAAAAACTATTAAAGATATAGGGATAAATTATACACAAGGATATTTATTAGGAAAGCCTGATACTTTAGAAAATCATTTAAAAAGAGAAAACAATAAAGGAGCCATATGAGTTATTTCGCAAAAAGAATAATACCATGTCTAGATGTAGATAATGGAAGAGTAGTAAAAGGTGTAAACTTTGTAGGACTAAGGGATGCAGGTGATCCTGTTGAAGTTGCAAAACGATACAACCAAGAGGGTGCAGATGAGATCACTTTTTTAGATATTGGAGCATCACACGAAGGTAGAGATACTATTGTTGATGTTGTAAAAAAAGTAGCACAAGAGGTTTTTATACCATTAACTGTAGGTGGAGGTATTAGAAAACTGGAAGATATATATAATCTACTAAATGTAGGTTGTGATAAAGTTAGTATAAATAGTAGTGCTGTAGTTCGTCCTGAATTTATCAATGAGGGTGCAAAACGATTTGGTAGTCAATGTATTGTTGTGGCAATAGATGTAAAAAGAGTGCAAGATGGTAGTTATCATGTATTTGTGAAAGGTGGTAGAGAAGATACAGGTCTAGATGCTTTACAATGGGCAAAAGAGGTATATGATAGAGGGGCAGGGGAAATACTCCTTACTTCTATGGATGCCGATGGAACAAAAGCAGGATTTGAAACAAATATTACAGGACAAATTAGTAAACTTGTAGATATACCTGTTATTGCTTCAGGTGGAGCAGGAACAATGGCACATATAAAAGATGCATTTGAATGTGGAGCAGAAGCTGCATTGGCTGCTTCAATATTTCACTTTAAAGAGATTGATATTATGGATCTTAAAAAATATTTGGCATCAAACAATATTCCAGTGAGATTATAATATGGAAAATAGATTTGATATATTGGCAAAACAATGGGATAGTAAACCAGAAAGAATAGAAAGTGCTATGAAATTTGTGGAATATATCAAAAATGACATAAATAAAGATATATCTCAATTTAATATATTAGACTATGGTTCAGGCAGTGGTTTAATATCTTTTGGCTTTGCATCAGATGTAAAATCTATCACAGGACTTGACTATTCAATTGAGATGGTAAAAAGATATAATGAAAAAGCAAAAGAACTAAATTTTAAACATATAGAAGCAAAACAACATAATATAAATCAAGATAAAATATTATTAAATCAATTTGATTTAATAGCTACAAATATGACTATGCACCATATTAAAGATATAAATAACTTTATAAGTACACTTAAAAACTCTTTAGTAAAAGGTGGTTCACTTTATATATCTGACTTGATTACAGAAGATGGAAAGTTTCATTCTATGGGAAATGATGACGTAGAACACTTGGGTTTTGATGAAGATACTTTATATAAAGAGTTTGAAGCACAAGGATTTAAAAATATTAAATTTACAATTTTACAAACTATTAAAAAAGATTATGGGGATTATCCCATTTTTGTTATATCTGGTGACTTATCATGATTATTTGTGCTGGTAAAAATGAAATATTTCCATTTGCTACAACTGTTGGAGTAGGACTTATTGAATCAGCAATGAACTTGACTAGATTATGTTTATTTGACAAACCAGATTATATTTTATTTATAGGAAGTGCAGGAAGTTATAATAGTGATAAATATAAAATATTTGATATTATTGAAAGTTCAAACTCATCAAATATAGAATTGTCTTTTCTAAAAGATGATGCATATACACCTATTGACAATGTTTTAAAATGTGAAGATATAAAATTTAAAAGTGATACTATTGTAAATTCTTCAAATTATATATCAACAAATTTTAATTTAACAAAAGAGTTTAATAGTTATGGGATAGGAATTGAAAATATGGAATTTTATTCTATAATTAAAATTGCACAAGAATTTGAAATAGATGTTAAAGGTATTTTTATAATAACAAATTATACAGATAAAAATGCACATCAAGACTTTATATCAAATCATAATAAAGCTATGGATAAGTTAGTCTCTTATTTAGAAAAGAAGAATATTATTGTTCCACGTGGAACAAATGGGAAAGGATAGTATGAGATCAATATATGACTACAGATTAAAAGAGCTACAAGATAAAGTAAAACCTAGTTTTAGAGCAAAACAGATATATAACTGGATATACAAAAAATATATCACTTCATATGATGATATGAAAAATATCCCAAAAGATTTAAGAGAAAGTTTAAAAACTAATTTTCCAATTGATATTTGCAAAGTAATAAAAATAGAAAAGAGTTCAGATGGAACTAAAAAATATCTATTTGAATACAAAGATGGTAAAACTGCTGAAGCAGTTTTACTTCTTATGAAAGATAAACAAAAAGATGAAAAGGGAAATATTACAAAAAGTGAGCAATATACTTTTTGTGTATCATCACAAGTTGGTTGTAAAGTTGGATGTTCTTTCTGTCTTACTGCTAAAGGTGGATTTGTAAGAGATCTAACTGCAGGGGAAATAGTAACACAAATAAGTTACTTAAAAAATGATAATGACATAGATGAAAATAGATCTGTAAATATTGTTTATATGGGTATGGGAGAGCCTCTTGATAACTTTGAGAACCTTATACAGGCTATTAACATAATAGCACAACCCGATGGATTATCTATAGCTACAAGAAGACAAACAATATCTACAAGTGGAATCAGCTCTAAAATAGAAAAGCTAGGAGAACTAGATCTTGGAGTTCAATTAGCTATATCTTTACATGCAGTTGATGATGGATTAAGAAGTGAACTAATTCCTATGAATAAAGCATATAATATTCAGTCTATTATTGATGCAGTTAAAAAATTCCCAATTGATACAAGAAAAAAAGTTATGTTTGAATATCTTGTGATTAAAGATAAAAATGATGATATAAAATCTGCAGATAAACTTGTAAAACTATTATCAGGAATTGATGCAAAAGTTAATCTAATATTTTTTAATCCATTTGAGGGTACAACATATGAAAGACCCTCAAAAAATAGTATGGTAAAATTCCAAGATTATTTACTAAGCAAAAAACTTATGTGTACAATAAGAGAATCTAAGGGCATTGATATTAGTGCAGCATGTGGACAACTAAAAGAAAAGGAACAAAATAATGGGAACTCTTGATTTAATAATGGTAGGATTTTTAACAATCGTACTTTTTGGTGGAATGGCTGGATTTTTTATCTATAACAATAAAAAAGAAGATTAATATAAAATAATTTTAGAGGGAGATTTTAATCTACCCTCCAAAAAAACTTCTAGAACTTGAACTTTTCGATCCTCCAAAAAATCCACTTTTTTTACTACTTGATGATTTTTTAGAATATGAAGATGATTTTGCTTTATTGAAACTATTAACACTTCTTGAGTATGTAGAAGGTGATTTATAGCTTGTTCTCCTTTTACTTTGATAGTTACTATTATTAAACAGTTTATTACCTATATAAGCACCTAACATAGCACCAGCAGCTGAAGCTAGTATAGTTTCACCTAAACCCATTCCTCCATAACCAGAACTTATTGAATTTGGATTTGTAAGATTAGATGTGCCATTATCAATTTTTATAGCTTCTTGAGCTACTAACTGATCAATTTCAGCTTTTGATAATATTCTCTCATTTTGTCCTTCTCTTAAAACAATAGTTGTTCTACTACTTGGATATTCATCAACAATTTGATAGCCACCTTGTGATGTTTTTTCAACAATTACAAATGCACCTTGCTTTTGCGAAGCATTTGTTATAGTGTCATTATTTCCATTATTGTCTCTTTTATCTTCACAACCACTAAATGCAACTAATAAAGAGGCACCTAGTCCACCAACAATTGCATAGTTAGAGATCTTTTTTAAAAAATATTTTTTATTACTCATATTTTATCCTAATAAATTTGTAAGATTTTCCATAGGTCTTGCAATAACAGCCTTATTATCTTTTATGATAATAGGTCTTTCTACTAATTTTGGAGTTTTTATAACTAAATCTAAAATCTCATTTTGATTTTTATTTTCAATATCAAGTTCTTTATACTCTACCTCTTTTTTACGAAGCATATCTTTAATATCTTTGATATTTAATTGTGCCATTACTTTAAGTAATTCCTCTTTTGAGAACTCATTTTTAAGATATTCAAATACTTCAAACTCTACTTTAGATTCTTCTAAAATAGCTTTAGCTTCTCTTGATTTACTACATCTATTGTTATGCCAAATTTTAATCATTTGATACCTCTTTATCAAAGTTTTTTTCTATAGCAATATTTATTCTTTTTATAGTTTCTTCTACACCTAATATTGCTATAACATCATATACTGAAGGAGCTTGCGTACCACCTGTAAGAGCTATTCTTATTGGCTGGAATAGCTGAGGAAATTTTAATCCATTTTCTACTATAAATGGTTTTGTAATAGATTCAATATCACAAGCTAAATGAAGTTCATTTTCTGGTGAATTAAGTAACGAAACATATGAATTTAACATATCATAAGTAGTCTCTTTAATAAACTTCTTAACACCTTTTTTTTCATAAGATGATGGTACAGTTAAAATATTTGATATAGCATCTTTTAATTCTACAAGTGTATTTACACGCTCTTTACAAAGATCAAGAACCATCTCTTTTTTATCATGCCCGTGAATATCACAATCATGAAATTTAAGATCTTCTGCTAATCTATCATTTGATACATTTTTTATATAGTGCGCATTTAACCAATTTAATTTTTCTGTATTATATGCTGATGCTGATTTATTTATATTTGATGGATCAAAAAGCTCAAGCATCTCTTGCATACTAAAGATCTCTTGATCTCCATGACTCCAACCTAAACGAACTAAAAAGTTTAAAAGAGCTTCTGGTAAATAACCAAGTCTTTTATACTCCATTACATCCATAGCACCATCTCTTTTAGATAGTTTTTTTCCTGATGGATTATTTATCATTGGAATATGATAAAACTTAGGTATATCAAATCCCAATAACTTATAAACAACAATTTGTTTAGGAGTATTAGAAAGATGATCATCACCTCTTAATACATCAGTCATACCCATTAGAGCATCATCAATAGCAACAACAAAATTATATGTAGGAGCTCCGTTACTTCTAGCAATAACAAAATCATCAACTTGATCTGCTGTAAATTTCATAGAACCTTTTACACCATCTTCAAATTCTATCATCTCATCAGTAGGTGCTTTTATTCTAATAACTGGTTCAAGACCATCAGGAATAGAAGGTAATACTTTTCCATCTTCTGGTCTCCATGTACCATCATATCTTGTAGTTATCTTTGCTGCCATCTGCTTTTCTCTTAATGCATCAAGTTCATCTCTACTCATATAACATTTATAAGCTTTACCCTCATCTAAAAGTTGTTTAACATATTTAGAATAGATATCAAATCTTTTTGATTGATATTCAATCTTACAATCACTATCCATGCCTGTCCAATCAAAAGCTTCAATAATAGCTTTTACTGCATCTTCGCTATTTCTAGCAGCATCTGTATCTTCTATTCTAAGTTTAAACTCACCTTTTGTTTTCTTAGCCCATAGATAACTATAAAGTGCAGTTCTTAAACCACCTATATGTAAATATCCAGTTGGACTTGGTGCAAATCTTGTTATTGCCATATTTTATTCCTTATTATAATTTAGTTAATTTTTTCCCATAATGTGCCATTTGCACTATCCATAAGTGATATTCCCATATTAGATATTTCATCTCTTATTTTATCACTTAATTCAAAATCTTTTTCTTTTTTTGCTTCTACTCTTTGTGATATCAAAAGTTCTATTTTTTCTTTTTCATCATTTGATATTCCAAATTGAAAATACTCATAACTATCTTTTGACCCTACTCCTAAAATAATTGATATAAAGTCTATAGTTGAAACTATCTCTTTCTTTAGATTCTTATTTTTTGGTTCAACATCTAGTTTATCGTTAGATATTGAGATAAATTCATCAACAAATGCTAAAGCTCTTGATGTATTAATATCATCATTTAATGCCTCAAATAAATTATTTTCTAACTCTTTATTTACTTTACTTGATCCTAATCCATAAACTCTTTTTTTAACTCTATAAAGTTTGTCTAGCCTTTTTTTACTACTCAATAGATCATCTTCACTAAAACTAAAATCTGAACGATAATGTGTAGTCATCATATAAAATCTTATAACTTCACCATCGTACTTATCTAGTGCATCTTTTAGGAAAAAACTATTTCCCAAAGACTTTGACATCTTCTGCCCATTAATATTTACAAAGCCATTATGCATCCAATACTTTGATAACTCCTGAGATTGACAACATCTTGTTTGACAAGCCTCATTTTCATGATGAGGAAAAAGTAGATCAGCTCCACCTCCATGAATATCAATAGAATATGGTAAATCTACTTTTGCTAAATGTTTATTTATCATAGCACTACACTCTATATGCCATCCTGGTCTTCCATATCCAAATGATGTATCATAGCCTATCTGATCAGATGAAAAAAACTTCCATAATGCAAAATCTTTTTGATCTCTCTTTTTATTATTTGATTCAACTCTAGCTTGTGAATTTTCATCACTTGCACGATGAGAAATAGAACCATATTTTTTATCTTTTGATGTATCTAAATAAACACCATCATCTAAAATATATGCTTTATCTTCTTTTAAAAGTTTTTCTATCATATTTACCATTGATGATATATTTTGTGTTGCATATGGCTCAATCGTATTTGGTAAAATATTTAAAGAGTTCATATCTTTTTTATAACTATTTATATAAAAAGTAGTTATATCTTCAAGTGATTTTCCAGTTAAAGATACTTTTTTGATAATCTTATCATCAATATCTGTAAAATTTTTAGCCATAGTTACATCATAATCATTTGCTTTTAAAACTCTATGTAAAAGATCAAAAACTATAGCACTTCTGGCATGTCCTAAATGTGCATCATCATATACTGTAGGTCCACACACATATATAGTTACTTTATTTTTCTCTTGAGATTCAAAAATAACTTTATCTTTTTTTACACTATCAAAAAGTAAAATATCTCTTTTCATTAGTTAAATAAAGCCTCTAAACCTGAAGTATCAGTTGATTTTGTTTCTGGTGTTTTCATACCATCTTCCGCTGTAACAGTTGCTTCACCCTCTAATACATTTAATTCAATCTCACATTTTGTAAGCATAGATGCAAGTCTTATATTTAAACCTACTTTTCCTATTGCTCTACTTTTTTGATCTTCAGAGATAGTAACGATAGCTTTATCTTTTCCATCTTTACCTTTCCCCTCTTCAATTTTTACACTTTTTACCATAGCAGGACTTAAACTTCTAGCTACAAACATCTCTTTAATAGGTGTATACTCAATACAGTCAATATTTTCACCAGCCAACTGCTGACTAACTGCATTTATACGAACACCTTTTACCCCAACAACTGCACCAATTGGATCAATATTTGGTTCATTTGATGTTAAAGCAATTTTTGCACGACTTCCTGGGATTCTTGCACTACTCTCTATTTTTATCTTTTCATCTTTAAGTTCTGGAACTTCAAGAGCAAGTAAACTCTCTAAAAACTTTGGACTAGTTCTTGATATTTCAACTGTTAATCCCTGTTTAGGATCAATATTTACTCTTCTTACAACTGCTTTAAGTGCATCTCCAACTTTAAAGCTTTCACCTTTTATTCTATTTTTTCTAGGCATGATACCTTTTACTTCACCAATCTCTACAAATGTATTATCATTACTATCTATAAAAGTTACAACTGTTAAAATTGTATCACCTACTTGATCATTATATTTATTATATATATTATCTTCAACATGTCTTTGTAATCTATACTCTAAATTGGAAAATAATATTGTAGCAGCATTTCTTCCCATAGATTCAAATTCTAAATCATAACTAAGAAAATCACCAATCTCTAAATCTGGATCAATTTTTTTAGCTTCATCTAAAGGTAAAAAGTTTTCAGCATTAATTAGATTTCCCTCTTGATCTCTCTCTTTTTGTCTCTCTGTAGGTTCAGCTCTTACTTCACCTGTTAATCTTTTATCATCATTTTCAACAACTTCAATTTTTTGAGATAACTTTAACTCTTTTGTTTCTCTAATAATCTCAGCTTCGTATATAAGTGTTTCATCTACCATTTTATGTGCTGTTTTTATCAAAGACTCTTTTAAAGCCTCTTCAACCTCTGAAATTTTTAGTCCTTTTTCATAAGCAATCGAATCTATAATATCTATAATTTTTTCCATAATTTTTCCTATTAATAATTTATATTTTAACAATGCAATGAGATATTGGAACTTTTGTGAAAGTGTGGGTTCCCACAGGTCACGCTTTGTAGTATTTAATTTTATCTTAATAAAACTTTAAGTTTCCTTTTACAGTTAAGAATAATTTAAAGTGATATTTAAATCAATTTATTATAAACTTTTAAATGAACAAGATTAAAAATAAATATCCACCTGGTGATTTTGCTATTTGGATCATAATATATATTGAACTACTTACTTTTGGATTATTCTTTTTAGGATATATTTATTCTAGACGAGCTGACATAGATCTATTTAATAGTTCTCAACTCTTACTAGATACAAGAGCTGGTTTTGTAAACACTATCATTCTAATAACAAGTAGTTATTTTGTAGTTAAAGCAGTCGATGCGATAAAAACTCTAGATATAGAAGAAGCTATACAAAAAGCTCAAAGATGGCTCTTAAGTGCTATTGGTTTAGGTGGTATTTTTTTAGTTATAAAAATGTCAGAATTTATTGGAAAATATCAAGATGGCATAAACCTAAGTACAAATAAGTTTTTTATGTTCTATTTTTTACTTACAATGTTTCATTTTATGCATGTGATATTAGGTATGATAATATTGTATAATTTATATCAAAAAACTAAGCTAGGTGGCTATACAAAAGATAATCATAAAGGTCTTGAAACTGGTGCATCTTATTGGCATATGGTCGATCTACTTTGGATAGTTTTATTTCCTTTAATTTATGTGATAAGGTAAGAAGATGGATAAATTTACAAAAGTATATACAGCTTTAGTTATTTTTACAATATTTGCATTTTTTATTGGCTGGTTTAAATTAGAATCAACTTTAATAATAGGAATACTACTTCTTACTACCTTTTTTAAAGGTGGATTAGTTATAGAATATTTTATGGGTTTAAATAGTGTAGATGGTATATATAGATTTATCCCTACAATTTGGTTAATTACTATTATCACATTTATAGCACTTGGATACTATTTATGAAATTAAATACCACTTCTCAATATGCAATTAGGATTATGACTTTTATTGTAAATAATGACTCAAATAAATTATTTAATGCAAAAATAATATCTGAAAAACTTTCAATCCCTTATAAATATCTTGCTAAAATAATGACTCAACTAGTAGATGCAAATATTATTGTATCAATAAGAGGTAGAGAAGGGGGATACTCTATTGCAAAAGAAGCATCACAAATTAAAATTCTTGATATTTTAAATGCAGTTAAAGAGTGCCTACATAGTAAAAACTGTCTTTTAGGATTAGGAACATGTAATGAAACTAAAAAATGTGCTATGCATGATAGATGGAGAGAACCAAAAATATCAGTTTTAGATATGTTTATCAATACTACCCTTGCTGATATAGCTAAAGTTTAAATTAGTTATAATACAAAATGAAAAAACTAACATATATTTTCTTTATATTACCACTATTTTTATTTGCACATCCACATACTTTTTTAGATGTATATGCAAATGTCAAATCAGAAAATCAAAAAATAAAAAGTATAAATTTTAAATGGATATTTGATGATATGACTTCACAACTTCTTATTATGGAATTTGATCAAAATATGGATGGAAAAATTGATAAAAATGAGATGGAATATATAAAAACAAACTATTTTGACTATCTAAAACAATTTAATTATTATACTAATATTAAAATAGAGAATAAATCACAATTTGCAAAACCTATAAATTTCAAATCCTATATTGAAAATATGAGAGTCGTATACCAATTTGATTTAAATTTTAATTATGATAAAAGTAAAATAAAAATAGAGCTTTATGATGAAGATATGTTTACAGCACTTGTTCTTAAAAAAGAGTTTATAACTTCAAAAATAAAATATAAAGTAAGTGATGTAGACAATGACATATACTTTGGATATAGATTGGAATTTGAATGATAGAGATATACAATGAAATTATAAAACATATAGTTATATGGCAATATGAGTTAAATAGAATTATAGCAACTAACATTAGAGATATAAATGATGAAAACTATTTAAGTATTTATAGTTTAGTTATAGGAATCGCATTTTTATATGGACTTATTCATGCAGCAGGACCTGGTCACGGTAAAGCTTTGGTGGCACTTTATTTTAGTAAAGGAAAAGGTGACTATAAAGAGGCATTTAAACTGGGATATATGATCTCCATCATACATGCAATTTCTGCAATAGTTGTAACATTTTCATTATTTTTTATTTTAAAAACCATGTTTAGACAAAATTTTAATGAATTTTCAAATACTGCTATGATGATATCATCAATAATGATTATTATGGTTGGTCTATACCTAATATATGGAGCTATAAAAGAGAAATATAAACCTTGTCATGATGATAATATTCCTGAACAAAAAAGTAAATATGCAGTAGCTTTGGGAGTAGGACTAGTACCTTGTCCTGGTGTTATGACTATAGTTTTATTTTGTATTATGTTAAAACAATTTATTTTAGGGATACTTGCTGCTATTGCTATGAGCATAGGGATGGGACTTACTATTTCAGTTGTAGGGATCTTATCAGTACTTTTCGCAAATAAAACATCAAACTTTGTCAATAAAAAAGCTTATATTTTAGAAGCAATAAGTGGAATTCTAATTGTAATATTAGGTATATTTTTATTTAGTGCAGTAAAATAAAAATATATTTTACTGGCAATTTTTACAATAACCTGAAAAGACTAAATCACTTTGTTCAATATTAAAAGTATATTTTGAGGATATATCAGATACGATATTTTTAGTATCTATTTCAATATCTTGTACCTCTCCACACTTTGTACACAACAGATGAGAATGTTTTTCTTTTACTATCTCATAAACAGATTTTTCATTTGGCAGTTTCACTTCAAAAAGTATCATATTTTTTGTCATTGCATTTATATTTTTATAAATTGTAGCTAATGATATAGAATTAAATTTCTTTTTGACATCTTCATATAATCTATCAACATTTATATGTCCATGTAAAAATATTATCTCTAATAGAGCTAACCTTTGAGGTGTAGCTTTTAAATTATGTTCTCTTAATATAGTTGTATAGTTATTCATAAGTGTTAGTATACTAAAAAATTTAAGAATTAATATTTTTAATTAATAATAATTCTCCTTTAATAATTTAAATTAATGTTAAAATAAGAATTATTATCATATTATTTCTAATGGAAAAAAATTATCCATTAGATAATAAATAAGGAAATTAAAATGAGACAATATGAAAGTTATAAATGTAATAAATGTGGTAATGTTATAGAGGTACAAAATGTAGGTGGTGGAGAACTACATTGTTGTGGTGAAGCTATGGAGATGTGTACATCAAATTTAACACTAGTAAATCTAAATAAATCATTTGCAGGTGAATCTCAAGCTAGAAATAAATATGAATATTTTGCTAAAGTAGCACAAAAAGAGGGATATAGAGATATAGCTGAACATTTTCAAAGAGCAGCAAATAATGAAAAAGTACATGCAAAACTTGAATTATCATTACATAATAGAATGGTAAATAATAGTGAAGATAGTTTTGGAGATACAAAAGCAAATCTACAAATGGCAATAGATGGAGAATCTTATGAAAATACAACTATGTATCCTGATTTTGCTAAAATAGCTAAAGAGGAAGGTCATAAAGAAGCTGCAAAACTTTTTAATGGTATTGGTAAAATTGAGATTGAACATGAAAATATGTTTAAAGAGTTACTTGAGAGATTAGTAAATGACAATGAATTTAAAAATGAAGAGGGTGAAGAAGCTTGGATTTGTGAAATTTGTGGACATGTACATTATGGAAAGAAAGCTTTAAAAGTATGTCCAGTATGTAAACATGGTCAAGAATACCAATCAAGACTAAATAGTAAAAAATAAATATAAAGTAAAATAAAATTATTCTTAAAGGAAAAAGTTTATTATTTAGATAATAGTAAATTAATTTTTCTAAGATATAATTTCAACAATAAAACAAAACAAGGAATATAAATATGTTAGTAACAAAACAAGCTCCAGACTTTACAGCAACAACTGTATTAGCAGACGGTCAAATCGTAGAAGATTTTAAATTATCAGAAAACTTTGGTGAAAAAGGTACAGTACTTTTCTTTTATCCATTAGACTTTACTTTTGTATGTCCTTCTGAAATTATTGCATTCTCTAAAAGAGTAGCTGATTTTAAAGAGAGAGGTGTAAATGTTATTGGTGTTTCTGTTGATTCACAATTTTCACACTTTGCATGGAGAGAAACTCCAGTAAATCAAGGTGGTATTGGAAGAGTTAATATGCCTTTAGTAGCTGACTTAACAAAAGATATCTCAAGAGCATATGATGTTCTTTTAGATGGTGGAGTAGCTCTTAGAGGTTCATTTTTAATTGATGCTGATGGTACAATCAGACATGCAGTTATCAACGACTTACCACTAGGAAGAAATATTGATGAGATGATCAGAATGGTTGATACTATGTTATTTACAAACGAGTTTGGTGAAGTTTGTCCAGCTGGTTGGGTAAAAGGTGATGATGGTATGAAAGCATCAACTGAAGGTGTTGCTGAGTATCTAGCTTCACATGAAGATGCATTATAATATTTAGTTAAATATTATAACTTTAAAAAGGGAAGTGATTTAATTCACTTCCCTTTTTTTATATCTTTTTATTGTATGGTATAAAATACATTACAGTTTCATAAATACCTTCCATATAGTGTCTTAAATATATTTTATATTTACTATTTATATCTAAAACTTTTTGAGGTATTTTATACCAATCCTCAGCTTTATGATAAATACATATTGCCAATATTGGTTTATCATTTTTTATAGTATCTTTTGCACCATCAATTGCATCTTGCTCAGCACCCTCAATATCTAGTTTGATAAAGTCTACTTTTTCTTTTACAATATTGTCAATAGTATTTAAATTTTGTGCTTTAAAATTATGATTACAATTATTTTTTATATCTTGGGTATCTTCTAATATTACTTTCTTATTCGATAAACCACAGTTTATAAATTCTATATTTTTAATATCTCCAAAATCCCTCTTTGCTATATTTATATGTAATTTATTTGGTTCTACAAGATATATCTTTTTGAAATCTGGATAATTTTTTATAATATTTGGCGTTGTATCACCCACATATCCTCCCCCATCTAAAAATACAATATTTTTAATAGGTGGAACAATATCTTTATCAAAATATTGCCCTTCAAAATCATTTATAAAACCATCCATAAAGCTATAATCAAAAGAGATTTTAAAATTTATAACTTTTTCAAATACCTCTTTAGATATATCATCTTCTAATAATAAGTATGTATATTTATACATACTGTAGTTCGTACTAAAATCATCTTTAAAATCAATTATAAATGGTGGATCTGCCAAAACTAGCTCACTATATCTATAAAAAGCCAAATAACTAAAATTTCTAAATCCCATCTTATCAAGTCTTTTTTTAACTTCTAATGGACTTCCAGATGCTGTCCAAAGTATCAATGCATCATTAGGTACATCTTCTATTTTAAGAATCTCTTTTTTTCTAGAGCTTTGAACTCTTGTAAAATCATCAATAATACCATCAACTTCTATATGCTTTAGAACTGATTTTGTAAATTTATTTATCCCTAATATATATTTTTTAACATTTTTTGATGATAAAAAAATATTTACTAATTCTTTATCTTTTATGTTTATATAACTAAAATCTATTAAATTGTTCAAAAACTTTCCTTAAATTGGTTATAATATCAATATGAATGATAACATAAATTTTAAACTAAACAGTACAACAATAGAAAACTTACATCTTTTTAGTGAAATACTAAAAAAGGATCATAGTACAATATTAAATGAAGCACTAGAGCAATACTTTGATACTCAGCAAAAAAAATTAATGGAAAAAAATCAAGAGGATGAAAATGCTATGACAAACCTTGATTATGATGAGTTTTGGGATGGTATAGATATATAAATTTATTTATAGTTATTAAACATTCAAACTAAGAAAAGCTAAATAAAACTTAGATATAATCGTAAAAATTGAATAAAAAATTAAATTATAGGAATATATATTATGAGAGATTGGTTAGATAAATATAAAGATGATGCTGTAAGAACTCAAATGTATTACGCAAAACAGGGTCGTATAACTGAAGAGATGGAGTATGTAGCCCAAATTGAAAATCTTGATCCAGAATTGATTAGAAAAGAAGTTGCAAAAGGAAGAATGATAATTCCTGCAAATATAAATCATAAAAATATGAAACCTATGGCAATAGGTATTGCAAGCTTATGTAAAATAAATGCAAATATTGGTTCATCTGCATTAGCTTCAGATATAGAAGGTGAGCTAGAAAAAGTTGATATGTGTTTAAAATATGGTGCAGATACTATTATGGATCTTAGTACTGGTGGAGATTTAGATGCTATTAGAGAAGCCGTTATAAATCACTCAAATGTACCTATTGGAACTGTTCCAATGTATCAAATAATAAAAGATTGTGATGATGATATCAACAATCTTACAATTGAAGCTATGCTTTCAACTTTAGAAAAACAAGCAAAACAAGGTGTATCATACTTCACTATTCATGCTGGTTTTTTACTTGAAAATATGCCATTAATTGCACAAAGAAAAATGGGAATAGTTTCAAGAGGTGGTTCTCTTATGGCATCTTGGATGATGCATTATCATAAAGAAAATCCATTTTATGATGCATATGATGATATCTTAGAAATTTGTGCAAAATATGATGTTGCTTTATCTTTAGGTGATAGTTTAAGACCAGGTTGTTTAGCTGATGCTTCTGATCCTGCTCAATTAAATGAACTTAAAGTATTAGGTGAATTAACACTTAGAGCTTGGGAAAAAGATGTTCAAGTTATGATAGAAGGTCCAGGACATGTTCCTATCAATGAAATTGAGAGAAATATGAAACTTGAAAGAGAATATTGTCACGAGGCTCCTTTTTATATTCTTGGTCCTTTAGTTACTGATATTGGAGCTGGATATGATCATATAACTTCTGCAATTGGTGCAGCTATTGGTGGATGGCATGGTTGTAGTATGCTTTGTTATGTAACTCCAAAAGAGCATTTAGGTTTACCTGATGCAAATGATGTAAGAGAGGGTATCATAGCTTATAAGATAGCTGCTCATGCTGCAGATATTGGTAGAGGTAGAAAAAATGCTACTGATATAGATGATGAGATGAGTGATGCTAGGTATAACTTTGACTGGAATAAACAATTTGAACTAGCACTTGATGGTGATAGAGCAAAAGAGTATCATGATGAAACATTACCTCAAGATGTATTTAAAGAAGCAGAATTTTGTTCTATGTGTGGACCAAAATTTTGTTCATATAAAATCACAAGAGAGATTGTAGAAAATCATCCTGATTTGGCTGTAGATAAAAAGGATTAATTTATGAATCATAGTCTATCAAATGACAAACATAATTATGAGGAATTAAAACTAAAATATGATAATTTAGAAAAAAGATTTAATTCTGTAATGAAAATGAATGATAGAACTATGAAAAACTTTTTTATAAAAAATGTTAAAGCTCATAAATTAAATAAAAGATTTAATACTATTATTAAACAAAGTGATAGACAAACCAAACACCTATTAAATGATAATGAAAAACAAGAACAACTATTAATAGAACAATCAAAAATGGCCTCAATGGGTGAGATGCTAGAAAATATCGCACATCAGATGAAACAACCATTATCTTTAATCACTACCTCTTCAGGAGCTTTGGAGCTTCAAAAAGAGATGGATATACTAAGTGATGAAGAGTTTATTCAGTACACTCATAAAATCAGTGAGGCAACACAATATTTAAGTGATACTATTGATAACTTTCGTGATTTTTTCCAAGAAAACAAAATAAAACAAAAGTTTTCAATAACATCTGCTATTATAAAATCTAAAAAACTTTTAGAAACTAAATTTAAAGATCAAAATATAAAGTTAATTTATGAATTAAGTGATATAGAACTTTATGGAATAAAAAATGAATTTATTCAAGTTATTACAAATATGTTATCTAATAGTATTGATGCTCTAAAGCAAAATGAAAATGAAAAGCTTATATTTATAACATCATCAATATCAAAAAATAATATCATAATTAAATTTTGGGATAATGCTGCTGGGATAGAAAATAATATCATATCAAAAATTTTTGACGCACATTTTACAACAAAAGATAAAGAAAATGGTTCAGGTATTGGCCTACATATGACAAAAATGATAATAGAAAATAATTTTCTTGGAAAAATAACTGTAGATAATCATAATTTTACATATAATGAAAATAGTTATATAGGCGCAGAATTTAGTATAATATTACCCATCTTATAAATATTATAATTACATAAACTAAATAAGACTATATTTATCTTATTTGGATTATAATACAAATACTTAAAAATATAAAGGAAAATTTATGGCAACTATTGCTGATATTAATGAAAAATTAAAATCTGTAACATATCCAGGATTTACAAAGTCTATTGTTGATTTTGGATTTGTTAAAGATGTAGATTTAAATGGAAATGATGTAACAGTATCTATCGAGATAACATCATCAGCTCCAGAAGTTGAACAAAGTTTAAAAGAAGATATTACTAAAGAGTTAAAAGTTTTAGGACTTAACACTATACAAATAATGGTATCAAAACCACAAGCTCCAAAACAAAGCAGTAACTCTCAAAGTGGAAAAAATATAGCTCCACAAGTTAAAAACTTTATAATGGTAAGTTCAGGTAAAGGTGGAGTTGGAAAATCAACTACTTCAGTAAACTTAGCTATTGCTCTTGCTATGCAAGGTAAAAAAGTGGGACTACTTGATGCTGATATTTATGGACCAAATATACCTCGTATGGTTGGTTTAGAAGGAACTGAGCCAGAGATTATTGGACAAAAAGTTATACCTTTTAAAGCATATGGAATAGAAGTTATGTCTATGGGTAGTTTAGTAGATCAGGGTCAAGCATTAATGTGGAGAGGAGCAATGGTTATGAAAGCTATTACTCAACTTTTACAAGATATAGCTTGGGGAGAATTAGACTGTTTAGTTATAGATATGCCTCCAGGAACTGGTGATGCTCAACTTACTTTAGCACAAAGTGTTCCAGTAGCTGCAGGTATTAATGTAACTACTCCTCAACATGTTGCACTTGATGATAGTAGAAGATCTTTAGATATGTTTAAAAAATTACATATTCCAGTAGCTGGAATAGTTGAAAATATGTCTGGATTTG
>Ga0256837_1000643_pt1 | contig 28358 bp, 41 predicted proteins | sample 4562384metaG_FD_185976 | JGI IMG/M metagenome (GOLD analysis project Ga0256837, IMG submission 185976) | Hydrothermal vent microbial communities from Guaymas Basin, Mexico - 4561-384 | ecosystem: Environmental > Aquatic > Marine > Hydrothermal vents | place: Mexico: Guaymas Basin | collected... | reverse complement strand
AAATGATAGGGAAATTTAGATTTTAAATAATCATCAACTTCCGATTTATTAAAATCAGCTATTATTCTTTTAGAATAGGGTAATCCCTCTAGAGAAGTTAGATCGTTTTCATGACAATCAAAACTACTATTAACTACCTCAGGAGCTCCTTCTAGAGAGGTTAATCGATTGTTTGAGCAATTAAAGCTTCCTTCAACTACCTCAGGAGCTCCTTCTAGAGAAGTTAGGTTGTTAGAATAACAATAAAAATCTCCTCTAACTCTCTCGGGAGCTCCTTCTAGAGAAGTTAAATTGTTATAAGAGCAATCAAAATCTCTATTAACTATCTCCGGAGCGCCTTCTAAAGAAGTTAGATTATTTTCATGACAATAAAAATTACCTTCAACTACCTTAGGAGCTCCCTCTAGAGAAGTTAGATTGCTAGAATGACAATAAAATTCTCCCTCAACTCTCTCGGGAGCTCCTTTTAGAGAAGTTAAATTGTTATAAGTACAATCAAATCTACCTTCAACTACCTTAGGAGCTCCCTCTAGAGAAGTTAAACCTAAATCACTTACGTCAATATCTCCTTCATAGGTTTGTCCTGTCAAATCACCGTATTTAGTATCTTTGAATTTCATCTCTCTATCCTTCTCTCTTTATATAACATATTATAATATAGAGAGACTTAAAGTTAGATAAAATAGTGATTTTTTTTACACTCTTATTCAAAATAAAAAATTGAAAAACTTTAAAAAAAATTTCTACACTATTTTGTAGATGTTTCTTTTTTTAATTATTATACACCTTCCTCTTTCTTTTCAATCTCTAAAATTCATCAGCCCAATCTGCTATTGAACTCCTAACAGTTTTTGTTAAGTTTGAACCTGTTAATTTAACTAATTTATTATCTTTACCTATTTTATTTAATAAAAATGTTAAAGCGTTATTATATTTATTTAGGAATTTATTATCTATTTGTCTAGTGCTACCTAAAATAAAAGCTTTACAGTTTTCTGACATTCTTGTTAATATAGTTTTAGCTGAAATAATAGAATTATTCTGAAACTCATCTAAGATAACTACTGCATTTCGGATATTATCTCCTCTTAAATGACCCTCATATTTAAATTGTATTTGATATCTATCTATAATTTCCTGTCTTTTAATTTCAAATTCTTCAGAACTTAGCTTATTTTTTCCTTTATTATATTTTTTATCTATAATATAATCTATATTACTATAAAGAGGAGCTAAATATCCTGCAGTCTTTTCATCTAGGTCTCCCTTCAGAAATCCTAATTCTTCAGAATCAGAAATAACTGTTTTTCTAATATATACTATCTTATCATACTTATTTTTATTTTTATCTAATAATCTCATAGCCGCAGATAATGCTATTAAAGTCTTCCCAGAACCGGCAGGTGCGTTAGTAATAACTATATCATAATAATCGTCCAACATCTGAGAAGATAAAAATTTCTGTCCCATATTTACAGGTGTGATTTCTTGGCGAGATAAATCTCTCTCATCTACTAATTTAAATATAGTTCCTGTTTTATAGTAAAATTGAGGTTTTCCGTTAGAATCTGTAACTTGAAGAGTTTGCACTGTATGAGGAATATCCATAGACTCTATCTCGAAAGCCTCATAATAGTCTTTATGAGTTTCTACTGTAATTTTAGTAAAAAGAGAAACATCCTCATCTTCTATTATTTTCATGCTTCTTACTTGTATTCCTAAAGAAAGAGCTCTATGTCTAGCCATAACATCTAATGAGATAAAGAATGTTTTTTTCTTATATTCTATAGATAGATCTCTAGCAATTTCTATAATCTTTCTATCATTTCTTATATTATTAGGAATTGTAGTATCTGTGTCTGAAGAATATTTCGTTTTTGAAATAACATCTATAAAAAAAGTAACACCATTTCTAACAATTTTAGAAGAAGTGATGATTTTTTGTTTTTCTCGTTGTACTTCTATTAATTCAGCTTGCTCAAATAATCTTCCGAATTCTCTAGCTTGAAAGTTTATCTCATCAAATCCTGATTTTTTAGAATCTAATTCATCTAAAACCGTTTCAGGTAACACTATTAGATTATTTCCGTTGTCTGAAAGTGTTGATAGATTTTCTACATCGTTAAGTATTATATTGGTATCTAAAACTAGTATCTCGTTGTATTTTTTCAAGAGATCCTCCTCTTTTAAGTTAAAATATTTATAAATAAAGTAATAAAATAATAAAGGCAGAGCGATGAAATTCTCAGAATATTTACGATTAGACGAAGGTTTAGGTAATTTAAAAGGATTACCTAAGGAATTTATAGATGTGATAGTAGGGCGTAAGGGATATATAGACTTTAACGGTCAAGGTGGAGAAAATTCTAAAATAGAATTATATAAGAAAAACGCTAAACCTGCAGATCTTACAGCAATTGCTAAGAAGATAAGAGGATACGTTCCTCCAAAAGATAGATCAAATAGAGGCTACTCTGATAAAGAGCTAGAAGCTAAAGAAGCTAAAAAATCTTACGCTGCAGTAGCTATTAAGATTAACGGAGAATGGGCTTATCTAGCATCTTTTGATGAGTATGGTGACGGCACTGCTAAATTTATGCTAATTTCTAACGAAGGTGTAGTGACTAAACAGGAGAGAGAGTATATAAGAAAGAAGAGAGATCATAGAAAAAAAACAATTTATACTAGAACTAGAACATATCTTAAAGCTTCCGAAATTAAAGATATTATAGATTTTTCTCAAGATGTAGATATTTATTTAATAACCGTAGATCCTCAAAGAGTATTAAATAAAGAAAAAAGAGAATTAGAGAGAAAAGAAGCAAATAAACCTTCTCCTGAGAGAAGAAAAGCCCTTGCTAAATTTCTTCAGAAAAAAACTTCTAAAATTATTAAAATAACTAAAGAAGAATCTCAAAAAGATATAGATATGATTAATAAATATGTTGAAGAAACTATAAGTAGAGCTACTGAAGGAAAACCGAAAAGAGAAGCACTAGATTTAGAAAGTATCGTAAACGATTTGAGAAAATCTCTTCAAAAAGCAGAAGCTTTAGGCTACTATATAGAAAACATCATTAAAGACGGTGGAATTAAAGATTATAGAGGTGATGATTCTTGGGAGTATAAAAAATTAAAAGAATTTTTAAAAGAATTCGAAGAATTAGAAAAAGAAGATTAGGGATTATTCCCAATCTTCAAATTTTATCCACTTTCCAGGATGTTCTCTAAAATATTTTACATAATCTGGTGAACTCTTTCTTCCAAAAATAGCAATAGCATTTATATCATTATTGGGAAAAGATTTTTGCACTAAATCTTTTACTTGTTTAATAGTTACTCCTTGGTCATATAAATCATCTACAATATATAAAATATCATTTTCTCTAACATCATCTAAATATATCCAGGAAGCTTTTTTATCATTATCTCCATATCTAGACATTTTGACTATGCTAACTTTACATTTTAATTCATTTTTCAATTTAGTGGCTAAAGGTAAAGCACCAAACATAGGAGCTATTAAATGGATGTTTTTGTCTCCTGAATGAATAGCTAAATATTTTTTAAATTTTTCAATATCCTCTAGATAATCGTTGTGTTCGTAATAAATGTATGTTTTATCTTCTCTCATTATTTTTCCTTATTTTCTAAATTATAATATAAATAAATTAGAAAAAACTTAAGGCATTTTTTATGAAATTTAAAGAGATATTTTATGAATCTATTATCAATCTTTTTACGAAAGAGGAAAAGTCACAATATGTAGACGAAATATGGGATTTATTGCAGGAATCTTATAAAAGTATTGGTGGTATAAAAGGTAGTGGATTTCAAAGCAAAAACGATATGATTGATAAAATTAAATTATGGAAGGTAGTTAAAAAAAATAATAAAATTTTAGCAGGTTTGTTATATAAAGATAGACACGATCTTAGAAAGACTGTTGGTGTTTTTACTGATGGTTCTAAAGAAGGTAAGAGAGAGTTGGAAAAATTATTAAAAGATGATTTGGATAGATCTCTTATAGAAGTTTCTCATAGTCTTATGAAGTTTATGGAGAGAAAAATGCCTTCTTTAGTTAAAAAATATGTTAAGACTACAGATGAGGCAAGAGAAATTTTACAAAAGGAAATTAAACCTATAGATGACACTCATTATGAGAGAGATATTAACGGAACTAAAATTATCAAAATGATGTTAGGTACAGGTAAAAAATTTAAGAACTCATAAGTTGTATATGATTGATAAAATCTAAAATAAAATTTTTAGTTTCTTCAAGATTTTCAAACCTATGTCCACCTCTTTCAAAAAGTACTCTGATTCCTCCGAGACCTAAAGAATGATTTGGATCTACTAAATCATCATCTTTATTAACTAATATTAATCTCTCTATACTGACTCTTCCATAATCTTCAAATTTTATTTTATGGTTGAGTTTTTTAAAGACTTTTTCTAGCTCGTCATATGTTAAAATGCCATTCAATGAGACTAGAGGAATATTATATTCATAGCATATTTTTTGAGCTACGTATGCTCCTGTACTAGAAGCTATAATCAAATCTGCATTTTTTGATTTTTCTTTAATATCTTCATAATTAATATTGCCATCTTCATCTATATATAATTTTATGTGTTCTATGTTTATATTTAAAATTTCTGATAGTTTTTTCGGTTTATTGCTGTTATGCCCATTAAAACCGTTAATATAAACTACTTTCATGCTTCTCTCCTATTACTTCATATTATATAATAATTTAACTTAAATCCAAATTAAATAGAATATTGAGGATACGCTATTTTTAAGGCTTTAACGATTTCATCTTGATTCCACGTTTTACCTTCCCATACGAAGTGTTCTTTATCCACCATATAGTTTTTAGATTTCGGTTCTTTAACTATGTGTAGATCGGTCTCATATATTGTCGTCTTTGTAAAGCTTTCTCTACGCATTCTAAAATTTATCAAATTAACAATTTCTTTTGAAATCTGATTAGCGAACTCAATCTTCAATCTCTCGTGGTCGAATCCATGAGTGAGTTCAAAATCAGAAACGCTCATCCTAACAGATATAGTTTCTACAGGCATTGTTGTTTTGCGGTTTTGCCAACCGTTTTTAGTTTCAATATTATTAGAAATATTATACTCATTATCGGCGTTGTAGAGAGACATTTTATGCCTCCACTCTACAATGCGATTTTGGTGTCTCCCAGTATTCAACAGCTTTTACTCTAATTCCTGGTAAGTCTTTCATTTTTTCTTGAACTATTGAAAGCAACCATCCTGATAAGTTTTCAGAAGTAGGTACAAAATCTACAAAAACTGCACCTTCGTACTTTTCAAATATCGAAGATCTTTGTTCTGGTGTTAAAGTAGCATCAATATCAAGTCGTTCTTTAATAAAATCTAAATCCGGTATAAAAAAACCTTCTTTCATTTTATGAGTATGAATAAGAGTCTTATTTTTAATACAAAATCCGAATTCATTTTCAAATAAAGGATCTTTAATATCCATAATAAATTTATGATCTAACACATCATCTAGAAAATTCTTAAACCATCCAAGATGTTTGAAATCCGTTACCATTCCTGTATCCTGTACATTTGTGCTATCTGTATCTTCTTCTAAAAAGACCTTTACTAAGCCTTCGTGACCGTGCAAATGACGACAGGCTAAGCAAGCATCTCCGCTTTCTGTAAATTTTGTATCTAAACGCTGATTATGAACTCTATGTCCGTAACAGAACGAAAACGATTTATCAATAATGTATTTCATTTATTTTTTCCTTTATTTAGTTTAAATGGTGTAAAATCGTCTACTATATTACACGCAATTTCAGATAGATTATTTCCATCTATATTCAATCTAATCTCATAGACTCTCTAAAACTTTTAGGTCTAGGAATATCCACTACAAAAGAATCACTAGTCTTATCTTTAATTAATAAACCTAAATTATGTTTTTTATTAACTTTATTAAATATTTTTTTATAGAGTTTATTTCTCTTTGGATTAGATTTAATACGAACTCCTAGCTTCCAGTTACCTTTTTTAAGATCGGTATACATCAAATTAAAAATCTTAGAAAAAATCAAAATAGAATTGTCTAAATCACCAACATCTTCTGCGGACTTTAGTGGTTCATTAAGATCAAAAAAATGATACTCTTTGATAGAATCTTTTATAATTTCATATAATAAGAATTCTTTATTTTTATATTGAAATTTATAAGAATATCCTAATCCTTTTAATTGCTTAGTTATGATTTTTGCAATCTCTTGATTAGTAAATCCAGCTTCTAAGAAAGATTGTATGATGGTGTTTCTTGTTTCTTTAGGTGAAATTCTAGGTTCTTTAACTTCTTGAATATCGAAACTTTCATCTATTTTCATACAATTTGTCTCCTCAATTCAGGATCTTCAAAAGCGCCACCGTAATATTCACTTGTAAAAGCTCCATCATTGCTTTTAGCACCTCTAAGACTCTCACAACCGTGAACTACGTTATATAACTTTACATAAACGCTATCAGTTTCTGCTACTTCAGCTATTTCTTCATATAGAGTTTTGGTTAAATCTTCTTGAAGCCAAAATCTTTGAGAAACCCAATTAGCAACTCTCTGAAGCTTAGAAATTCCTAAAACTTTCTTATCAGGGATGTAACTAATAATAGCGTAAGAATCAGGTCTAGCTAAAGTATGAAAAGGTATAAAATGATGAGAACAGTTAGAAACAATATCTACTCTTTTAGTAATAGGAATATTAGAATTCCCTGTATTTGGAAAACTTGCTAATCTTGGTTTTCTATTCCATCTTCCTCCTCCGAGTTCCATATCATCATGAGTATCAAATCCTGTCCAAACTTTTGCGATTCTTCCTGGCGTTCCAATATTACCCTCGTCTAGATTTTCGGATACATTATCATCAGATAAATCGATCTTCATAGCTTCGAAAGCTTTAGTCAAATAATATTGAGTGCACATTCTCATAATAAAATGAGCCTCATCCGAAATACCCTTATCATCTTCAAAAACGTTACCATTTGGAGCAAAATTTTGAATTTCTTCATATTCTTTCCAAAATTTATTAAAATTTTTAAAGCCTTGTTTAATATATCTTTCTTTTACAAATTGTTTAATATTCATTTTTATCCTTTATGTATTATTATATATTAAAAAACTAAATTTAAATTTAAATAAATTTTTGAGGGTTAGATTTTTTATATTTTTTTATTTCATTAAATGCCATTTTTTCTTCTATTTTAGAAGGAATATTATCTAAAAAATTAAAAATACTTTTTAACGCAAGTACTATCATCGTAATAGGCCAGAATAAAACATACATCACAACAGGTGAAAAATTATATTCTAGTTCTACTTTTTCAACTCTTTTCATAATTTTTCTGTATATTTCATCTAAAGAATCATTATACTCTCTATCGGAAAGAAGTTGGAATGATTCTTTAATTAATTTTTTTCTAGCTATTAATCTAATAATATATCCTATCGTAAGATATGATAAAATAATAGCTAAAATTATAGATAGAGTGATCATCATTTTCTCCTTTTTAAAGCGTCTTCTAGAGAGACCTCTTTCCAATAATTAGAATATCCACCTTGATCTTCTTTCTTCTTCCATCTATCTTTGATAGCATCTTCACCAATTTTTGATAATCTTAATCTATCTCTCGATAAACTTTTATTAATGTATTCTATCATTTCTTCTAAAACCATAGTTTCTCCTTTATATGTATAGGTTGAGGTAACTTTTTACCAAAATAGCTATATTTTTCTATAATTCTTTTTTCTCTCTTTATGTGATATATTATATTATAATTTGACTTAAAAGATTATAAAACAGATTTCATTTCGTTAATAACTTTTTTCTATTACGTTTGAGTATATTAATCTAACACTCCAAAATAACTATTAATGCTTAATAGATGTTCTTTATGATCTATTTCTGTAGGCTCTACTTCAAAAAGTTTAGGATCATTTCTCTCTTTTTCTCTCCAAACTTTATCAGTTAATTGATCTTTCTCCTCATCTACATACTTTACGAATTTTTTAATGCAGGCGGCGATAGATCTATATTCTCCTTTAGATTCTGCATTTTTTAACATGTTTATCATCTCTTGAATATTATGTTTATCACATAACATTTCTTTAGACAACATCTCTGTATCTTTAACTAATTGGTGCATTATCACTCCTATATAAATATTATAAAATGCAAATAAAAAAGGAATCCTAAATGGAAATCAAACAATTTAAAATACCTAAAAATATGACTGAAGGTTTTAAAGAAGATCTTATAGAACAAATCGAAAATGAAATCAAAAAAATTAAATTTGAAATAGTTAAATTAGTTAAGTCTTTAAAACCGAACGAGGATCTAAAATCTTATTTTGAAGATAAAATCAAAGAATTAGAAGAGAAATTAAAATCCCTTAAGCCTAAATCTGATAAATCTGAAGAAAAGAAAAAAGAACCTAAAAAGAAAAAAGAACCTAAAAAGAAAAAAGAATCTGAAGAATCTAAAGAATCTAAAGAATCTGAAGAATCTGAAGAAACTGAAGAATCTAAAGAAACTGAAGAATCTAAAGAAACTGAAGAATCTAAAGAATCTAAAACTTTAGTAGATTCTATTAAAAAATTTATCAGCTAGACCTTTTAAGGTTCTAGTTGAATATCTTCTTTTTGTAATTTTTTCTGTTTTTTAATCCATTTCTTTTTAATATTACCTTTCTTATTATATTTCTCTAAATACTCATCTCTCGTTAAGACCTCACCCTCCATAATAATAGAAGTTGCCATACCTCTTTTTAACATATCGTAAGCTTCAAACCAAAGTTCTTCACCTCTTTTAACTCTTTTCATTTCTTTTTTAGTGAGATAAGGTTCAATAATTTTAGAAAAGAATTTCCATAAGTTTGAATTAGAATGTTCTAAATAAGCTTCCATATCTGGTGATTTTCCGTAAAGTCCTCCAGACCAATTATGAATCATAAGAGAAGAATTTTCATACACTATTCTTTCATCTCCATAAAGAAATGCTAAAGCTCCCATTGAATGTCCATAATTAACGTAGGTAGTAACTCTACCGTTATACATAGCTTTTAAAACGTTAAATAAAGCCATACCTTCATTTACATATCCGCCTGGTGAAGAAATATGTAATTCCGCATAATCGTTTTCACTACCTCCTTGCAAAGCATTAATGATTTTATGAAGTCCGTGTTTAGTATTATCCATAAATTCATCTAAAAAGATAGAATATAATCTATAGGATGGTACGTGTTGATAAATGCCTTCAATAATCTCACCATTTTCAGACACTACAGGAATAAATTCTTCAGGCATATCTTTAATAAAGAGACTGTGGTGATCTGATTCGATAATATTATCAGATTGTATTAACGGAACTTGAATTTCTTGTTGCTCGTTTGATAATTTATTTTTCATTATTTTCCTTGTTAATAATTATGTGATCTATACCGTTACGTTCCCATTCAGAGGGATAACCTATAGAATTAGTTAAGAATTGAATTCCGCCTTTCTTCCATTTTGTTGTAGTATGATTATGTCCGTAAATTACATATTTCGCTCCTGTTCTTTTTATTCTCTCAATATCATCAGTCATATAGAAAATATTCATAGATTTTTTTACATGATGACCTTGATGAGAATGCTTTTCATCTATTATACAAGGACAAATATGAGTAGTTAACACATCAATATTTCTCAAATTTTCGAATTTTTCTTCTTGAATTTTTCTAAAAGCTTGAGTATCAAAAGTAGAGATTTTTTCGCTATAATATCCATAATTAATATAATTATGACTTCTACCACTTTCAAAAATAAGATTAGAATCATTCATAGCATAATTCCATTCCGCAATATGACTAGCTGTAGGTAGATTATACCAATTAGGTAATCCTCCAAAAACTAGTCCATCTATATTTACAGAATTTCCATTTAGGAAATGTATATTTCTCTCATTATCGGCCCATTCTTCTAATTCGCTTACTCTTTTAAAAGAATTTAAACCGTATTTAGATTGTTGACTTTTTGAAACTAAGTATAAATCATGATTGCCTATAGTAAATAATGCATGATTATAATAAGATGTTAAATTTTTTAAAAGTTCTTTAGTCTGATGATTATAGTGAGAGATATCTCCAGCTATGATAACAACATCTCCACCTTCAGGTTTTAAAACGTCTCTGATGTAGTTTTTAGTTTTATTGGCCTTATTGTTTATATAAAAATCTAAATGAGTATCACTCACAAATCCTATTTTCATAATATTTCCTAAAATATTTTTTCAGCTAAATCGCCAAGTTTTTCTTCTAAATCAATAAAAAATTGTTTAATTTTGCTCATAATTCACCTCACAAGATTTTGGAAATCCTTTTGAATTTAATCGAACCGTTATACCACCTGAATTTCCATCGTCATAAATTAAATACTCAATATTTGATTTTTTATCACACCAAACTTTAATGTACGGATATGCTCCACCTTGTGTAACTTTTCTAATCTCATTATCGCTAGAAAATCCGCAACCTTGAAATAAAGCACCTACTAAACTCAAAATTAAAACAATTTTTCTCATCTTCTATCCTTCTCTCTTTATATGTCATATTATATTATAATTTGACTTAAAACTACATTAACCAATCAGAATTAAACGAATCTCCTGTATGATATTTAATAACTTTATTTCTAAATTCTTCAGAATATTCTAAATTAAAATCTGTTTTACAAGCGTGAACATTTCTTGTTACGTTATCCCAATGACTATAATCATGGAAAATATATTTTATGTTTTCTAGAGATATAAAATCTTTCAGTTTCTTTTCTATATTAAAATTTGCTTTAGTATCACCTGATATAAAAATTCCATCATAAGGACACTTATTATAAAAAAGAACCCCATAAGAAGGAATAACTCCGTGATATCCTTCTATAAATTTTATATTATAATATGTAGCTCTATTATTAAAATGATACATAATAGTATTAGAAGGTAATCCTCCTATTAGTTCATGATCCATTTTATTTAAATATCTTCTTAAATCTTCCTCTACTCTAAATCCACATACGATATTAGTAGATTTTCCAAAATTAAAATATCTCCAATATATAAGCATTTTTAAATTGCCGATATGATCTTCATCCATATGACTAATAATCACGTTATTAATTTTTTCAATATCTATAGGATCACTTTCATCTAAAAGTCGAGCCATTACATTATATCCACAATCAAATAGTGTATAGTCCGTTTCATCGTCATTAGATATTAAAAACGAAGAGTTCGTCTGATTAAAATCAAATCCTCCTCCATTTCCTAACTGTTTGATCTTCATCCTTCCATCTCCTTTATCAATTCTTCATTAAATTTGATAGCTTTTTTACAATCATTTATTCTTTCACTATCTCTTTCCATATAATGAACTTTTAATAGAGAATTGATTAAAGATTCTGCTAAATTTATTTTAACTTCTAAAGCTTCTTTATAAGGCATATTTGCTAAACCTTTTAGGCTTTTTCTACCATATAAGTATTCTGCATTTTTCATTAAATACCTTTCATATTAGAAATATTGCTCATTTCTTCAGTAACAAATAAAGGCATATTTCTATAACCTTTATACAATCTAATATAATGAGTTATGTTGTTTGATGTAAAAGAAACCTCACTATATTTTCTATTATGAGAGACTTTAACTTCGAATAAATCGGGATTTTTTCTAGCTAAATCTAAAGAACTATCTCTATAATTCATAAAATAAACATCGGGATCTACACCATTTGTATTAATTTTTAATTCATTTTCTCTTAATTTCATTTCTCTATCCTTCTCTCTTTATATGATATATTATAGTATAATGAGACTTAAAATCAAATTAATCTTAATATTTTTTTAATAGGTTCTTCTTTCGAATCGATAGAGTAATAATCACCTAATATTTGACGAATCTCTTCATCTAACGATTTAGACTGTTCTAAATTATGAATTCTTCCGTACTCTTGAAAAAAGTCATCATTTCTCTCTATAAAAAAATTAATATTCTCATAATTGTTAAAAACAGCATTAACTATCTCTTTATAAATTTCTTTATCTATTGAGGTATTGTAGACGATAGAAAGATTTAAAGGACTATCGGTTATAACATAATCTACTTTATTTTTTAACCTAAAAATTTTATGATGTTGTTCAGCAAATACTAAAAGCTGATCTGATAATCTAGTGTTGTCTTCAGAATACACTAAATCTTTAGCGAATTCCGTTATCAATTCTACTTTATATCCTAATTTCTTCATTTCATAGAAAAGACCTGCAGCTATAGTAGATTTTCCTACTCCAGGTCCTCCATATAAGTTAAGGACCTTCAACTTATGCTCCTGAACCTGTTCTTTTTCCTGTAGAAAATTCTTTATCACTCACGAAATTTTTATTTTTTGCTCTCTTTTGACCTGATTTTCCGGATGGTTTATAATCTTTTAAAACTTCCACTTCATTTTCTTTTAACCATTCTTCTATCATTTTTTGTTCTTTCTCAATTTCTTCTTTTCTCTTTAACATTTCTTCTATTTCTTGTTCATCTTTTGTTAGTGATGGGATTTCCATTTTATCTCCTTAATTTATACTCCAGGCTTATCATTCCAAGATCTAATATGCAACCTATCAGAATAATTAAAACCTAACTCTACGCATTTTTCCATTACGAAATTGCAGTTCTCGTCAACTTCTTTTTTAGTTTCTCCCATAGGCATCAAGTAAACAGTAGCAAATATAGGAATGCTTTTTAAAATAGATTTAATTTCTTCCCAATCATTTTTCCAAGTTTTCTTAGAAACTACAAATTTGAGATAACTTTCAGGACAATGTTCTAAAATAGTAGTGATGTTTTCAATGTTTACTCTTTTATGTTCAGGTTCTCCTGAATTAGATAGTTTTACGGACATAGAAAACATAATTTCTTCTTGATATTTTCTAGAAAATTCTATATCCAAAGCGGCGTTAGTTTCTATAGTAACTTTATGTCCTCTAGATATATAATGAGAGAGAGTTCTTTGCATTACATTTTCTCTCCAATGAATTAGAGGCTCACCTCCCGTCCAAACAATATCAGGCTTTAAAAAATTCTCTTTGCTAAAAGTAGGCATGGTTTCATCAATCCTATCAACCAAATCTCCATAATTAACATAATATTCCCAAGAATCTTTAAATTTAGGAGATACCGCTCTAATGCTATCACACCCTTTAATAACTTCTCCATCAGGTGATTTTAAAGAACATCCGAATCCTTCACATTTGAAATTACATAATCCTGATCTCACAAATACTGAAGGAACTATTCTTTTTCCTTCACCTTGAATGCTATAAAAAGTTTCTACTATCGGTACCATTATTTTAATTCCTCTAATCTTTCTTGAGTAATGTTGAATTTATCTAAAATATCTTTATCAGAATATCCTGCTTGAATATATCCTAAAAGTTTTTCAGAGCAAGTATTGCAAACTCCACATTCTTTAAATTCTCCACTTTCAGGCAATCCGTTATAACAACTCCAAGTCTTTTTTAAAATATCTAATTCGAATTTTTCTGAAAGTTCTTTAGCTAATTTTAATTCGTCTTCTTTATAAAATTCTACAAAAGGAGCAACAAATTGAATATTATTTTGTCTATTTAATTCTAAAACAGAGTTAATTCTTTTTACGAATTCCTCTGAAGTATCCCAATATCCATATAGATCAGTAGCATTAAGGCCTTGAAAAATATATTGAGAATTTTTAGCTTCGGCAAAAGCTGCCGTTATAGCAGCAAATTGCATATTTCGAAAAGGAACATAAGTATTAATTTGAGGATCACCTGCATTTTCCTCAGCCGTTTTAGGCTTTAATTCACTTCCTTCTATTAAAGCACTAACATCTTTAGAAATTTCTTTTAAATAATCTAATTTATAAACCCTATTTTCTATTTCTAAAATTTGAGAAGTTTTCTTAGCCATTTCTAATTCAATATTGTGTCTTTGTCCAAAATCAAAACTCAAAGTTTTAACTTTATCTTTACCATATTTGGCTACTAAAGCATAAACTAAAGTAGTGCTATCTAATCCTCCGCTAAGAGCTATAGTAACAGTTTTATCCTCTTCTAAGTTTGGAAGAGAATTTAAAAAATCATCTAACATTATTATCCTTTTCTATTTAATTTTTTAGCAAATTCTATAAAATGAGTTGCTGCTGGTACTATTCCTCTAGTTTGAAGGTGACTTAAATCTCCTATACAAAATATATCATCAAAATCATCTAATTTAAATCCATCTTTGCTAGGAATTTTTCCACTAGATATTTTAATTTCAGGCAAGAACATCATATAATTTTCATTATATTTTAGATTTTCATTAACTCTTTCTACAAAATTTAAAATATTTCTTCCTAAAGTTCCGTACAATTTTATAAACTCATCTTTAGAAATTTCTTTAACTTCTTTTCCGATTTCTCCTTCAATAGAAGATTTAAACCTAACATTATCACCTTTAACTACAAATCCTTGATAATTAGATTTTTCTAAAATATTTTTGATGTATTCATCTGCGTCTCTTACTTGACATTCTGCTATAATCCCCCAATTGCTAAGATTATTAGATTTTTCTTCGTGTTCTAATCCGTAAGCGTGTCCATTAAATTGGATTCTAGAATCAAAATCTTCTACTTCTTCAATAGCTACATAAGCGCTATAATGGTTTACACAAAAAGTTCTAATTCTCATTTTATCTTCTTTATAATCTTTTACAAACTTAAAATCGTATTGTTCTTTTGCAAAATTTTGAATATCTTCATCATATTCGGTTTCAAACCTAACACCTATTTGAGCTACATTTTTCTTAACTTTAATTTTTTTCTTTTCAGCAAAATCATCTAAGAATTTTTTACCATTTTTGCCTAAAGCTAAAACTAATTTTGAATAATATCTTTCATAAACTGTAGGATAAAATCTATTAATAGCAATTTTAATTCCTTCAATTTCTCTTTCTAAATCTTCAATTTTGAAAAAATCTTTACCGGATTTTTTAATAGATCTGATTTCTCTTCTTAAATTAAGTCTTCTCTCTTTTAATTCTTCTATTCTATTTTGAACTGAAAGAGAATTATAAGTTTCCCATTCGCTCGTATCCATAGTTACGTACTTATTGTACTTGTTTAATATTCCTACAAGAGTAGTATTGAAATACATCTCTACTCCATTCTCTTTAAAATAATCTTCAATATTCTTTAATAACTTATGAGCGTTTTCTGTTCCTATATGCCAAGAATTTGATTGAGCTACGCTTAAATCGTCCCAACCTTCAGAAGACGACATCATATCTTCTAATTTTTGAGAAGGTTGAGATTTTCCTATTTCTACAGGATTAGGATGGAATTTTTCAATCATCTTTTGAATAAATTTGTGATCTTCTCTAACTCTATCTAAACCGAAAAATTCTACTACAGACGTATCATTATGTTCGCTAAAAATACATTTAAAATCCGAATAAGCTCCTGCTCCTCCAAATCCTTTTAAAATATTTTTAGATCTACTCTCATCAAAAATGGATGGACCTTGTTCTACTATTCTTATTCTACTTCCGGAATACCCATTTTCCAAAAGATACAAAACTCCAAAAATAGTGGATACTCCTGCTCCAACAATTACTAAATCTCCTGAATTGGATGCAGTCATATGGGCTGATTTTTCTAATAAATTTTCACGTTTTTTCATTTTCTCTCCTCAAAATGGACATCCGCCATATTAATTATTATATAAAAATATACTTATTATTTTCTTACTTGTTTTTTTGATTGTTTTTTAATGAAGATCTGAACTCAAAATTGAGTTCAGATATATTTTATTGATAGAATACGTCTTTTGCTGGAGTTCTACTTGCTCTAGCTTTCATATATCCTGGAATTTTTTCTATAGATTCCTTACTTCCGGCTTTTTCAAAAACTTCATTTCTTTCTAAACCTTCTTTTTCAGCTATAAAATCTACTAAATCACCTTCAAATCCTTTAGAATTGAAAATAAATTCTTTAGAAGCATTAGGAAAAGTTTCTCTTAAAGATTTTTTAACGGCTTCGTTTTCTAAATGTCTAGTAAAGCTTTTAGCATCTGCAGTTTCAAAAGTAGTTACTTTCTTAGATTTATATTTAGTGGTTTGAACTATTTCAAACTCACCTTCAATGATTATTTCAGATTTAGGTAAAGTATCCTTTTCAACTTTTCCGAATTTTTTAACTCCACCATCTTTAAGTTCTTTTACGTTTTTTACTGTTTTTTGGTTTTCCATCTTTCGATCCTTTTCTTTTTAATGATTTATTATATAATAATTCGACTTAAAATCATATTAATTTTTTAGATTTTAAATAAGATTTTAAATATCCTTCTATATTAGCTCTACCTACAGGATTAGCAGAATGAACGTTATATTCAAAATCTGTAGGAATAAATTTGCCTTTAGAATCTAAATCCGTTTCAATCATCCATTTAACTACAGACATAGAAGTATCATCACCACCAAGGTCATGATCAAAAGAAATATAGTTAGGACATCCGTATTTCTGCATCCATCGTATAGCGTCTCTGCTAGTTTTAGAAATATGGTCGAATTTTTGTTTAGGATCTCTAATATCGTCTATATATAGTCTCATCTATAAATCTCCTTATATTCGTATTATATTATAAGGAGACTTACAGTTAGATTAAAGAGAGTCGTTGATGGTTTTTATATTTTTGTTTAGGTCTTTTATTACTTTATTTAGAGGAAATGAACAGTTTAATATTACATGTTTTGAGCCGTTTTCTCCACCTCTAAATTCTCCATTAATAGTTATACCTTTTTTACGAGGATCAATAAGAGGTTTAAATTCTTCAATTTCTATAAATTCAGATATGGCTAATTTTAAAGCATCAAAACAACTACCTTCAGTTAAGTTCTTATTATTTTCTTTTAATATAGATTTTAATATTTTATCTAATTGTTTTTCTCTTTTAATTTTTTCTAAAACTAATTTAAATTTTTGCATGGTGTACCTTTATATAGTATAATAAGATATATTTTTTTCTTTTAAATAATTAAAAGCTTTTTCACAAACTATTTCTAAATCATCTACGTCAGAGTAATTTTTTATAACTACACACTTAAAATTTTTAATATTTTGATACTTGTTGATTTTATTTTTAAAAAAATCTAAATCTCTTTTTAAAATTTCAATAAATATATTATCTATACAAATATTGATTTCACCTTTATCGAAAAATATAGTTTCTAATTCTTGAAGCTCATATAGCGTTCTTTTCATAACGTTAGACGTTATTCTAGAGATTTCAAAGAAAAAGTCTTCCTTTTTAAGGAGAGAACTGATATTTTTAATTTTATCTTCTAATAAAAAGTATACTCTTTCGTGAATTTCTATCCAAAAATTTACAAATTTTAAATCATCTCCTGCAAAATTTTCTTTGAGTGTTTTTTCGTAATATTTTTTTCTTTCTAGAGAAAGTTTTAATATATCTTTTTTATTATCTTCTCTGGATTTATTGCTACTTAATAATAATTGTTCTACTTCATTCAACCAATCATACCATACGTCATATTTTAATAACATAATATCTTTAGACACTAAAGAAAACTCAAATTTAAAGTTATATGTCATTTGTTTTAAAACGAACGTTTGATTCATTTTAAATAAATTCATGGCTTCGCTAGTTTTAATTCGAAAATTTATATTGTTATGGATAAATTTTCGAGGATGAAAGTATTGGTTAGATTGCCTCATTTTATTTCTCCTTTGATACTTAAAAACATCATAGTTTCAATTTTAGAAGAAATTTGATTCAGATCTTTCATCAGTCCGTCCATTTTATTATGAAATTCTCTTTCTCCTTGCGACGCATTATTCTCTATAGATTCTATATCTTTTCTTAAATCTTCTACTAATTTTTTTATGGACGATATATTTTCTATAATTTCTTTAGACTTTACATCCATATGAGCTCTATTATCTTCTATAGTTTCCAAGTCAGGAAGAGAGTCTAAAAAAGGTTTAACTCTCTTATAATAAAAAGTGATAATCGTTAGAGTTAATATAGAAATAGAAACGTCACCATAATGAGCTTTTAAAAACGTGAATACAGAACCTAAAATTATTTCCACTATTTACCCTTAAATGCTTTTAAAATTTCAGCAATTTTATCTAATGAATTTATACCAAATGTGATTATTAACAATACTACTACTATAGCGTATGTTGCTATTTCGGCGTAAGCCACATCTAAAGGTAGCACAAAAGAATATATAAAAACTCCTGCTATAATTAAAGATAAAATCCTAGTAAGTACCCTATGCTTATCTAATATATCTACAGGTTTTTGTTCGTTATTTTCCATTTATATTCTCTTCACACCAATTTTTATATAATAACCAATTATTCTTCATAATGATAGCATCATTTTTCGGAATCAATATGTAATTCTCTTTATTTATATCTGTAAAATATATATTATATTTAACAAATTTTGGTCTTCCTGTAGGTTTAGGACAAGGTACCTCTACATATTTGATTTTTGTTGTCGGCTTACAAACTTTTTCAGGAAAGCAACATCCCTGAAATAAGCTACTTACCAATAGTAGAGATAGAATTATATAGTTCCTTAAATTCTTCATCTTTAATATCCTTTCCTTTTATAATAGGTATTTTGCAATCTTTAACTATGATAACTTCAGACGGTTCCTGATTTAACTTCTTTTTTAGATTTTGAAGGTCTTTTCTTAGAGTTATTATAATTTTATCTCTATTTTCTATTCTTTTAACGTATTTTTTTTCGTTAAGTTCATACGTAGATTTTATTTTATCTATTTCATTTATGTTTTCTTCATTAGTTTTTTTACAATTATCTCTATCTATAGTAATAATTTCTATTTTATGCTCTAATCTTTCTACGTTTTCTTTAAGATTATCTATTCTAATATATCCATAGGATAATATAAAAACTAATATCATAATCAAAACATTTCTTAGATTAAAAAATTTAGAAAAATTAAAATTTTTAAAGAGAGACAATAAATTAAATATTGAAAATATTCCCATTTTATATCCTTACGGTTTGAAAGTTATTCTGGTTTCTCTATTTCTAGTATCTATATGTACCCAGGAAATATCAGTTTCTATACCTTTAATACACTCAAACTCTTTGTAGTTTTTAGGATTATCTATTATAAATCGTCTTACTTCATCTGCCGAATATTTACTAAAGACCATATCTACAGCTTTACCCCAAGAATGCATGCTGCTATAAGAATAATAAGGACTATTTGGAGTTCTAATTCCACTCCAGTTTCTATCACCACCCCATTTCCAATTATTAATAGTACAAGTTCCTTCAGGAAATTCTTCTTTAATAATATCTACAACTTTTATTAGATCGGGATCTAAAAACTCCCAACACTTATCTTTATATTTTTCGTATAATTCTTTAGGTACGAATTCCTGTAATATAAAATGTTTACTTTTCATTATTTGTTCCTTTAATATTTTTTATCCACTAAACATACCTAGAGCTTCAGAATACTTATTAAGTAAATCCTCTTCTAAAGTATCTAATTCTTCTTTTGCTTCTGACTTCATATCGGCGTAATTTATTTCAGCTCCACCTACAAGTGGCTGTGAGTACTTACCAGTTACTGAACCCCATAAAAACTTTACTTGATTAAGAGCGTAGCTTTTAATCCACGGATGATTATATATTTCATCATATTCCGGATTAGGTATATACTCTATTGAAGCCTCAACTAAGAAAGGTCCTGTTACTTCTTCAAATATTCTCAAAATTTTAGAATTGCTATTGAATTCAAAATTTACACCTACTCCGAATAGAGATTGAAGAGTATCTCTTTGTGATAAAGTTACATAGGCGTTTGTTGAAGCATCTAACACTCCGCCTGAACTAGCACCTCCTGCGATTCCTCCTCCGAGTGTAGTAGTTCTACCTGAAGTCTCTAGGCTAGATACCTCACCCTGCATAGTAATATGCGGAACATACCCTATACCTATAGTACCCCATCCTGGTCCTAAGTTAATTCCTCCTGAACCTGTCTGATTGACTGAGCCTAGACTATTTCCGAAAGAGATAGATTGAATAGATTGCACTTTATAATCCATCAAATAGTCTTGTACGCCTTTCTCACCTTCTACTATAAACGAAGCCGTTTGTTCTCCTCCATAAGCATAATCAGAAAATTTCCTTATAGTCTCATCAATTATTAAAGCTATCTGTTCGTCAGATACATCTACAGTAATCATAGGTTCACCTAAACGAGTCCTAATGAATCTGATTAGTTTTTCTTCACTATCTATTCTTCTATTTCTTTGTTTAGTATTTACGATATCTGTAGGCGTTATTCCTTGTTGATTATCTATACTCATTTATAAACCTTATTCTTTTATTAAAATATTTATAAATAATTTAAAATAAAATGGAGTTATTATGAATTTATTGGAGGCTCTAAAAAAACCTTTTATAAAAGATGAAGAAATTATTAAATCTCCTTCAAGCAACACTAATCCTATGAATGTATCTGCAGAATTGTCAGATGAATATTTAGGTGTGGTAGCTTTTAGTAATACGAATAATGAAATCGAATCTTTTGGAGGTTTTGGTGATAAAACTTCACCAACCCACTATCAAAATCAAATAATTAGAAAATATAGAAATTTAGCTGAAAATTCTGACGTGGATTATGCTATCGATCTCTTAGTTAATGAAATGGTTTTTTCTTTAGAAGACGATATTCTTAAAATCAATATAGAAAATAGAAGTAAAAAATTCAAAGATAAAGTAACTGAAAAATTTAATAAATTATGTTCGGTTGTAAATGTTAATGAAAATATAGATATTATTTGTAGACAATTATACGTCGACGGACAATTGAACGTAGCTTTAATATACGATAAAAGTCAATTAAAAGAAGGAATTAAAAAAGTTAATATATTAGAACCATTTAATTTATATTATGATAAAAAATCTAAAACATGGAAATTCGTAAAAGATGAGCAAAATAATTTAGGTTTATATGATTATAATGAAAAAAATTTTGATGAAGAATATACTAATGACGAATTAATTCATATAGATTTTAAGCTATATAAAAATGTTATTTTAGATGAAGAAACTAGCGCTAAAATAAATCTAGGATACTTAGAAAAAGCTTTAAAGTACGTAAATCAATTATCAACACTAGAAAATTTACTAGTTCCTTTAAGATACTCAAGATCTGTTTCACGTAGATTATTTAATATTGATGTTGCCGAATTACCTCCTAAAAAAGCAAAAGAACTTATGAATCAAATTCGTAATGAATTCAAATATAAGAAAACTTATGATGTAGAAAAGGGACTTATCAAGAATTTAAATTCTACTCAACCTCTTGTAGAAGATTATTGGTTATCTAATAGAAATGGAGGAAGAGGAACTACAGTAGAAACTATGGATGAAAAAGGTGGATTGATGGATATGGAGGATATTTCATATACTTCTAAAAAATTATTCACTTCTTTAAAAATTCCTTCTAATAGAAATCCGTACTTAGACGATTCTGCAGATTTTAGTTACGAAACAGATAGTGTAAGCAATGAAGATATGTCTTTTTATTTATTTGTAGATAAATTGAGAAAACCTGTTGCCTCTCTATTTAAAAGAATGTTAAAAAGAGAATTAATCTATTCAGGAGATATGTCCGAACAAGAATGGGATAAAATAGAACAAGATATAAAAATAGAATTCTCTAGCAAATCTATATTTTTAGAAAATATGAATAGAGACCTATTTTTAAAAGGAATCGGTAATTTTCAAGATCTTAAAGAAGAAATAGGCAAGGTAGTTTCTTTAGAAACTGCTCTTAAAACTACTTTAGGATGGTCTTCTGAAAATATAGATGAAGAGCTAGAAAAAATTAGAAAAGAAAAGTCGAATCCACTATATAATAATTTTTATAGTGATAGCGAATTTTAAATTATAAATAAATTAACAAAATATTAAAGGAACATCCAATGTCAAATACTATAGATTTAATCAAGTCTGCAGAGGAAAGAAAATACGTTAAGTTTGAAGAATTAGCTTTAGATAGTCTTAAAACTAAGTTAAACGATCATCCAAAAATCCAAGAATTCAAGTCTAAATTATCTGAAATCAAAGAAGCTTTCGGAAAAGACGAAGATAAAGACGAAGATAAAAATAAAGATAAAGACGAAGATAAAGACGGAGATGAGGATTAATATTTAATCTCATCTTTATATCTAAAGGAAAAATATGAAGCTAATACTAGAAGAAAGCCTAGATATAGAAACAGTAGTAGAGTTAAATGAAGCTACTGGTGAAAAAACATATATTATCAAAGGCATATTTAGTACACCAGAATTAAAAAATAGAAACGGTCGCATATATCCTATGAGAATATGGGAAGAAAATGTAGCTAGATATCAAAAAGAAATAGAGAATAACACTCAAAATACTCTTATGGAAAAAGAACATCCTCCAAGAACTGAAGTAGACCCCGAAAAAGCTGTTGCTAGAATTCGTAAGCTAGAAATTCGCGAAGGAAAAGTTTACGGTGAGTCTGTAATATTCAATAAGCCGGAAACTAAAGATATTAGAGAACGTATCGACGCAGGTCAAAAAATAGGTGTATCTTCTAGAGGTGTAGGTAAATTGAATGGCGATATAGTTGAAGAATTCACTTTAGTTACTTATGATATAGTTCAAAATCCTTCAGATTGGAACGCTAATTTAGACGGTTTTAATGAATCGCTCATCCTAGAAAGTGTAAATATAGAGTCTGACGGTCACGGAGGATGGATATGTACTCCTGAAGGATGTACATTAGCCGAGTCTAAAATAGAATCTCCTTGTCAGAAAAAAGCAAAAGAACTTAAAGAAGCTTTAGAAAAAATAGCTAGTGAAAAAGATCTAACCTTAAAACGCGTAGAAGAAGATGCTAAAATAGAAACTTTTAAGAAAATTTTTGGCGAAGATTATAAAGAATACGTTCGAAAAAAGAAAGAGAGAGAAGAAAGATTTTATAAAGAATTAGCTAAAAAGTATGGTTCTAAATATAGATTGATATCTGCAGAAATTGCTGATAAATATGGATATCATATGTCTAATCCTGATGAGAGATCATCAATAGAGAAAAAATATCTAGGATATAGCCTACAAGAAGATATTAAAACGAAAAAAGATATTAAATATCCTGAAGTTGAGTATAAGAAGAATGTAGAAGATAAACTAGAAGAAGTAACTAAATATATTGCAGAATTAAAAAAAGACTATCAAGATCCTATCTCACTAAAAAGTCTTAAAAAAGCTCAAGAATTATTAGCTAAAGCTTGGAACGAATTAGATAATTTTTCTGAATATGAATTTGGAAAGGACTACTAATGAGTATATTCAACTTTGAAGAGATTTTTTCTAAAACAATTCAAGAGACGCAAGTAGACGGATATAGAATATTTTATTCTAATCCTTTTACTGAAATTGTCGAATGTTATATTAACGAAAAAGGTGAGATTTTCGATTTAGAACATAATTTAGTAGAAGATCAGGATAGATATAGAGAAATGATAGAATCCTCTGCTCTAGTAGAGGCTAAAAAATTAGAAATGTCTAAACCTCTATTATCTGAATTAAACTATATATAAAAATTTTCTTATAGAGAGGAGTATATAAGAAAATTAAATAATTTTTAAATTATAAATAAAATAAAGAAAAATTAAGATAGAGATGAAAAAGAGTGAAATCTCATGTAGATGAGAATCTTAATTCTAAAAATAAAAGGACAATTCAATGAACGAATTATTTGAATCATTAAATATTGATGATAAAACAAAAGCAGAATTAACTGAAGCTTTTGATAAAGCCGTTATGGCTAAGTCTGTTGAACTTATGGAATCTCATGTTCAAGAAAAAATCGAGGAAGCACGCGCTGAACTCGAAGAAGAATATCAGGAAAAAGTTGAAGATCTTGAAGAAACTTTAGACGGTTATCTTACTTCAGTAGTAGAGGAATTCGTAGCTGAAAACGAAGTTAAACACGAAAGAATTATTGAAGAATCTAAAACTGAAAAGCTTTTAGAGATGTTCGATAGTATGCTTAAAGTTGCTGGTGTTGAGATGTTAGAAATTCAAGAAGCTAAAACTGAAAAAGAAATCATGGAAGATGAAAATTCTTTAGAAAATAGATTAGCTAGACTTGAAGATAAATTAACTGAAAAAGAACACGAACTTATTGAAGCTAAAAAAGAAGCTACACAATATCTTAAAACAGGTATTATTGCTGAAATTTCTGAAGGTTTAACTATTTCTGAAAAAGAAAGATTTGAAACTTTAGCTGAGATGATTGAATTCTCTAGAGATGAGAAGTATGTAAATGCTCTTGAAACTATTAAAGAAAATTTAATCTCTAATAGAGCTGAAGGTTTTAATGAATCTGAAGAAGCTACTAAATTGCCAGGTGCTGCATATAAATCTGAAGAAGTAGATGTAGCTGCTGCTATCGACTTTAGCAAATACGTTTAATATAAGCTTGAAAAGTAGAATTGAAATAGAGCTGAAACGACATAGTGTCGGCTTTTCAAGTCCCATTAACTATTAGTTTAGTTAATAATAATAATAAATATATAAATATAATTAAAATATAAAAAGGAAATAAAATGGCTGATTATAAAGCACTTTTAGAAAGTACTAAGTACGCTCCACTTGGAGAATTTGAAAAAAGCACACTTGCTGCTATTATGGAAAATACTGAAAAGGAAACTAAGCAAATGATTGCTGAGGGTACTATCTCTGCGGATATTGCTCAATTTACTCCTTTCTTAATGCCTATGTTACGTAGATTATATCCTACGCTAATTGCTAACGAACTTCTTGGTGTTCAACCAATGGCTGGTCCAACTGGTTTTATCTATAGTTTAACTAATCGTTACGACGGTTCTACAGCTAATGAAATTGACCCTAACATCCAAGCTCAAGTTTTAGATCTTTCTGCTGTTAAAGCTGTTGGAGATACTCTTACAGGTGCTACATCTGGTGCTACTGGTACTGTTGTTTATGTTGAGCCTGCTACTCATGGTTTTGGTCACGCTAACAAAGTTGCTGGACGTGTTCTTGTAGAATTAGATGCTGGTTCTGTTAAATTCATCTCTGGTGAAGATGTTGATGCTGAATCTACACCTACTAAAACAACTGCTGTATATTCAAATCAAGCTTCTTGGCAAGCAATTCTTCCTAACTACACTGGTTCTTATACAACTGCTGAAGGTGAAGTAAGAGGAACTACTGGTAAAGAAATGAATACACTTGGTATCGCTGTTGAGCGTAAGCAAGTTGAAGCTAGAACTCGTAAATTACGTGCAGAATATACAATTGAGATGTATCAAGATCTTAAAGCTATGCATGGTGTACTTGCAGATCAAGAACTTATGAGTCTTATGAACTATGAAATCAAAGCTGAAACTGACCGTGAAGTTGTTGATTTTGTTAATGCTAATGCTACAGTTCACTCTGACTTTGTTGTTGATGTAAGTGGTGCTGGTAGATCAAGATGGGAAATCGAAGATTATAGACTTCTTGCTACTAAACTTAGTGATATGAGTCGTGAAATCGGTAGATTAAATAAACGTGGTGCAGCTAACAAGTTACTTGTTTCTCCAAAAGTTCTTACAATGTTAGAGCAAATTGGTGGTTATTATGCATCAGATGTTGATTCAACTGTTAATCCACAAGCTGCTAACGCTGCTGTTGTAGGTAGATTTGATAATAAATTCTCAGTAGTAGTTGATAACTATGCTAAAGATGATTATGCAACTCTTATCTATAAAGGTTCTAATCAAGATGCGCTTGGTGTTTATGCTCCATACACTCCAATTCAAATCCAAAAAGTAACAAATGTTCCAACTGGTCAACCTGCTCTTATCGCAATGACTCGTTATGGTCTTGCTACTAACCCTTGGGTAGATGACGCTGTAAGTATGGGTGAAGCTTCTCCATATGCTTCAACTATCGGTGTAGATTTCGCAAGTTCAGTTCTTAAATAAGAACTGACTTCGTAGTCTTTAGTCCTCCTCGGAGGACTTAAATGAGCCTAAGAGTCTTCCTCCTCCTCTTAGGTTCTTTTAAGTTTTCTTTAAATTTCATAATATATAATAAATTATGAAAAAAATTACCCTAGAATCTCTTAATATATCTTCAGAAGAATTTACAATCCTATATAATACTAAACAATTTTCTGAAATTTCTAAAATATTAAATATAAGCTCAGATACTATAAGAACTATTGCTAAAAGTTTAAACCTTAAGAGAAAAAGAATTTTTAAAGAATTTAAACCTAAAATAAATAGAGAAGATATTATTAAATCTCGCTCACTTCCCTCAGGAGAAGATTATAAATCCTTAGGTTTAACAGCTCACTCATATTATAAACATTTAAAATATTATAATTTAGATAGAAAAGATTCGAAAATATATAAACAGGGAAATCCTAGAATCAAATATATTGATATTGAAAAATTGAAAGAATCTATTAATATGACTAGATCTGATGCTTGTTCTTTTTTAAACGTTTCTCCTACTAAATACCTTCAATTATTGAAAGAGTTTAAAATATATGATGAAAGAAGTCTCAAATTTGAGGTTTTAGATTATTTTGATAATGATGATAAGGCTAAAGAAGAGCTAAGTAAAGGATATTCATATTTAAAAGAAAAATATAACCTTTCTGAAGACATAGCTAGAAGATTTTGTAAAAAATTAAATATTCAAAAACCAAAATCAAAATACGAACAAGAAATTTTAGATATATTTAAAGATTTTAATCCTATCCATAATTTTAGAAAACTAATACCTAATAAAGAAATAGATATATTTTTTCCTGATTATAATTTCGGAATAGAGTTCGATGGAGATTATTGGCATTCATATCCATCTCCGGGTATTAAAAGTCCTTCAGACCTAATGAAAAAACAAAAATACAAAACAAAATATATAAATGAAAATTACCCAGAAGTTCAACTTTTTACTATTAGAGAACACGAATGGATAGAAAAAAAAGATATTTGGATTTCTATTATTAAAAATAAATTTAAATCTAATAAAAGAATATTTGCTAGAAAATGCGTAATAAAAGAAATAGATACTAAAACAGCTAAAGATTTTATAGATAATAATCATTTGCAAGGTTATTCTAATAGTTCTATAAAAATAGGATTATATTATAATGATGATGAGATAGTATCGGTTATGACTTTCGGTCGTTCTAGGTTTAATGAAGATTCTTTAGAATTGATAAGATATTCTACTAAAAGAGAGATAAATGTAGTGGGTGGAGCTTCTAAACTATTTAAATATTTTATTAGAAAATATAGTCCTAAAAAAATCATATCTTATGCTGATTTAAGATATTCTAAAGGGAATTTATATGAAATGCTAGGATTTCAAAAAATATCAGAAACTCAAGATTACGGATATTTAAAATGCGGCATATTTTATTCAAGATATAAAGTTATGAAAAAAAATCTTCCAAATTTTTTAAATGACTATGATCCTAGTTTATCAGGTCCTGAAAATTTATTCAAAAATGGTTTTAGAATGATTTGTGGAGTCGGACAATCTAAATATGAGTATAAGTGTATATAAATAATATATGAAAGAAGAAAATAACTCTACAAATATATCAGAATCATTATCAATTTCCAATACTATAGGTATTGAGAATATCGATGAAATATTTACCATCGATCCTTTTTACGATGTAAACCACTATAATGAATCTCTACAAGCTTTAGAAAATAATAAAATTAAATATGAAGAATTTATACTTCTTAGAACTCCATATAATTTTTATCTAAGATTAGAGAATAAGATTAAGCCTTCGATGTTAAATTATGAAAACGTTACTAAAAGTAGATGGAATTCTTTATTAACTAAGGTAAGACCTTTAGTACCTAGAGATATATTGAAGTTATATAGATTTAATAAAAACCTTTCATCTATTAAAGATTATGTAAATAATGATGCTTTTAATGAGGCTTTAAAATCTAAAAGAACTATAATATTTCAATATAAAAATCAAGAACAATTATTAAATTTATCAAAAACTTATGGAAAAATTTATATATTAGGTAAATATATTAATAATAAATATAAATTAGCTATGTGTTTTGATCCTAATATAAAAAATGTACTTTTTCCTAAAAATGTATTAATAGATATGAAAGAACATAAGTTAGGTGAATTAGAGTTAGAAATTAACAATAAGATT
>Ga0256837_1000642_pt1 | contig 28368 bp, 29 predicted proteins | sample 4562384metaG_FD_185976 | JGI IMG/M metagenome (GOLD analysis project Ga0256837, IMG submission 185976) | Hydrothermal vent microbial communities from Guaymas Basin, Mexico - 4561-384 | ecosystem: Environmental > Aquatic > Marine > Hydrothermal vents | place: Mexico: Guaymas Basin | collected... | reverse complement strand
GCGCGGTCAATCTCAATGCAAATATCCCTCCTGAGAGTTACAAGATCGATATCTCCAAAGAGCGCCAAGAGAAGCAGGATGCGCTTTACAGTGAAGTGATGAAATACTACAATGAAGCGCTTAAAGCAATAGGAGGCGAAGAGGCTCAAAAAAAAGAGATCGATATCTTTTATGTACTCAGCCGAACGCTGGATGCGGCACAGGGTATCATCACGAAGCACGATATTGCTACATACAAACCAGATATCGTCATCGAGATCCCCAGAGAGAGTTGTGAGTCGTACGAATTTGACAAAGCGTACAAAATGATAGAGATAGGGAAAATGGCAACCCGGAAAAGTTTGAAAGAAAGAGGAAAAAGATGGAAAAAAAATTGACACAATACTATCCGCATATGTTGGCGGTTTTGTTTTTGGCAGTATTTATTGCGTTGGGTATAGACCCCGTGGACAGAAGAGTCTGGATCGTGGAAGTTCTTCCTATTGTTATGACATTTTTGGCATTGGTGACGACATACAAACAGTTTCGTTTCAGCAATATTTCCTATACGCTTATGTCGTTATGGATGTTCTGGCATACGGTTGGAGGGCATTATACTTTCTCTCATGTGCCTTTTGATTTTGTAACACATCTGTTTGGGTTTGAAAGAAACAATTTTGATCGTATCGGACATTTTATCGTCGGTTTTTATGCATTCGCCGCAGCAGAACTTGTCACAAGAAAAAGATGGGCGGGGCCTGTTCTGGCAAGTTTTTTCGGGCTTTTTTTCATCGGCACCATCGCTGCGGGGTATGAGATCATAGAGTGGCTCTATGCTGTTGCTGACGGAGGAAAAGCGGGTGCGGAATTCCTAGGATCGCAAGGCGATATCTGGGATGCACAGGAAGATATGCTCGCAGATATTTTGGGGGCTGTGTTTTCACTGGTTTTGTTTTGGATGATTCGTCCTGATCTGACAAAAAAAGTGTAGCATGATGAAAATGGATACCTATAATAATTCCATCCTTGCTTCATTGGCTTATGTGATCATCATCATTGCCGGCTTAAAAGCGGGCAGCAGTATTATCGTTCCGCTGCTAATGGCAGTTTTCTGGTTTCTGCTCTTTCTCCCCCTGGTAAACAAACTGCGTTCGCTTGGTATGCCGGATCTTATCACAACTGTTGTCGTATTTGGCATTACATTGTTCATTGTAGTGATCGTAGGCACATTTCTTGTCAGCTCCGGGCAGGAACTTGTTGCCAAGCTCCCTGTTTATCAGGAAAAATATTATGAACTAATCCCTAAAATCACAGCTTTCCTTGAAAAGTTTGGTCTGTCGCCGGAGAAAAATCATATCATTGATTTTTTTGATCCGATGAAGATTATTGACTATACCGCACAATTTTTAAAAAACATGGGCAATATCATGACCAATGGTTTCATGACACTTATTATTGTGATGTTTCTTTTTTTGGAATCGTCGATGCTTACAAAAAAAATGTTTCTCCTGCTAAAAACCGAAGAATCTAAACAAAATCTTCTCTCTTTTATCAAAAATATCAACACATATTTTTCAATCAAAACACTTACCTCTGCACTGACAGGGGTTGCTATTTATGGCATACTTGTTTTTTTTGACCTTGAGTATGCTTCATTATTTGGGTTTATCGCTTTTTTGCTGAATTATATTCCAAGTATAGGTTCGATACTGGCAGCCATTCCTGCCATATTGATATCACTGCTTCAGTTGACTCTTATGGATACTGTTTTTATTGCTATTGGGTATCTTGTTGTGAACAATCTTATAGGGAATCTTCTTGAGCCCAGACTTTTGTCCAACGGTGTAGGCATTTCAACGCTTTTTATTTTTCTCTCTATGGTTTTTTGGGGCTGGGTATTGGGGCCTGTAGGGATGTTCCTTTCCGTTCCGCTGACAATCATGCTGAAAATGGCCTGTGCGTATAGCAAAAAATGGAAATGGGTCTCTGTCGCTCTTGATGATCACATCAAATAATTTTTGTGCCACTTAAGTAACAGACAGATATCTGAAAAATGTATATACTTCAACTAATGGATTACAAATGAAATCCAAATACTTATACAAAGGATATACAATGTTAGACACAATGAAAAAAGAGATAGCTGAAAATATCAAAAAAGCCAATGAAGCGGGCAAAATAACTGCCGAAGAGATCAAAACGGTGGTGGAAGATGCCGTTTCCAAAGCAGTGCAAAGTGCCAAAGAGGGTACAGCCGAGATCAACACCATTGCCAAAGAGGCAGTAAGCGTCGCGGTAAAAGAGCTCAAAGAAGCCGGCAGTGAAAGCAAAGAGCATGTTGAAGCGGCAGTGAACGGTGTTGTAGAGGGTATCAAGAAAAGCACAAAAGAAACCATGGATACCATAGAAAAAGAGATGCTTAAAACAAAGTATCATCTTGAAGAGAAAAAAGCAGAGCTTTCGGCAAAACTCAAAGATGCACTTGACGGAGCAAAAGAAGCGGCGAGTGATTTTGCCGATGAGAGCAAAGAACACATAGAAGAAGCGACAACCGAGATCAAGCTCAAAAGTGCCCAAATGCTTGGACTGATGGAAGCAACGGTCAAACAAAGTGTAAAAACCATCATCGAAGAGGGTAAAGAGGTTGAAGAAAAGGTTTCACATGTGACACAGGAAGCCGTAGAAAATGCACTCTGTGAAGCACGACTGGGCGCACAAAAGATCAAAGAAGTCTCCCAGGCGGCTATCATGTCAGCCATTGAAGCGGCAGAGGAACTCGATGAGAAGATCGAAGAGACAACCAAAGGTGCCATAGAAGGTGCCAAGAAAGCGGTACTTGCCAAGATAGAAGAGGCAAAAGAGCAGATGAAAAAAGCAAGAGAAGATGCAGAAGAGTTTGTAGAAGAAGAGATCCTTCAAACCAAAGAAGACCTTGAAGCTGTCAATGCCGCATTTATGGAAACACTGGAAGAGATTTCCCAAAAAGCCGATGAACTCAACGATGCTGCACGCGAAGCGGTACAACAGAAGATCGAAGAGATGAAAGCAAAAACATCACAGATCAAAGAGAAAGCCAAAGAGGCGGTTGAAGAAGCGATCGAAACCCTCAAAGAGAAGGGTGAAGCAGCAGCCTACAGTGCAAAAGAGAAAGCCAAAGATGCGCTTGAAGATGCAAAAGAGGAGATTGAAGAACTCGCCCAACGCATGGTCAAGATAGCCAAAGGCGCATTTTCCGGTATGATCGAGGGTGCGAAAAAGTCTATGAAAGATGAAGAGAAACAATCATGAAAAAGATAATCACAACAGTAGTTTTGGCAGGAAGCCTTATGAGTATATTTGGTGCCACTGCACTTTGTGCAGAGGAAAATCAGAGTACAGTAATCGAGCAAAAAGCACAAGCGATCGTACATGATGCCAAAGTCAAAGCCGATAAAGTGATGGAAGATGCCAAAGCAAAAGCGGCGGCAATCATAGAAAAAGCAAAAGAAGATGCTGCCGCACTGAAAAAAGAGTCTGCAGAAAGCATGAAAGAAACATCTGCAGAGGCTAAAACTCTGGCAAATGAAGCAATGGAAAAGGCCAAAACAAAAGGTCATGAGTTGCTTGAGAAGACCAAGGCAGCGCCTCAAATTGTAAAGCAGGGCGTGAAAGAAAAATATGTCTATACCAAAAAAGCAGTGAACGAAACCTATGAAAAAAGCAAAGATGCCATTGCTGATGTACGCATTCATGCTGCTATCAAGTATGCATATCTTGTAAGTCCAGATATTCATTCTATGAACATCGATGTCGATGTCAAAGATGGTGTGGTCACACTTTTTGGCAAGGTGAAAAGTACCGAAGAAGCGCAGGAAGCTATGCTGATTGCTTTATCGACAAAAGGTGTCAGAGCAGTCGAATCATTTTTTCTGATTGTTGACTAAAGCAGTACGGATCATTACCATCTCAACTCTGACGGGATGGTATGATCGCTTCATGAGTGCTTCAAAGTGTCCTCAAAGATAGAGTCAATCAGGAGAGTTAAAAATGAAACACAAGCAAAAAGCTTTCGGACTGTGGAGTGCTGTCTTTTTGGGGATAGGCTCTATGGTTGGAGCAGGTATCTTTGTACTTCTGGGTGAAGCAGGAGCCATAGCCGGCAATCTTGTATGGGTCTCCTTTATTTTCGGAGGCATTATCGCACTTTTGAGTGGATACTCTTTGGCTAAACTAGCTACTGCATATCCCAGTCGTGGAGGTATTATAGAGTATCTGGTGCAGTGTTACGGAGAGGGTGTTTTTTCGGGTTCTGTTTCTGTGCTTTTTTACCTCTCTGCAGTAGTAGCCATTGCAATGGTGGCAAAAACATTCGGTACTTATGCTTCCATGATGACGGTAGGAGCCGATACCGGCATTTGGGTAGATATATATACTATAGCCGTACTTCTTTTTTTTATGCTTATCAATCTTGCGGGAAGTTCACTGATCGCAAAAAGTGAAAATATTATTGTGATGATTAAACTTTCTATCATTGTACTTTTTACGGTAGTGGTATTTTTTTATATCAAGCCGGAACTTTTATCTTTCAAAAATGCTCCACCGGTTCTAAATGTCTTTTCTTCTGTTGCGCTTACCTTTTTTGCATATGAAGGTTTTCGTGTTATTACCAATACGGCTGAAGATATGGAAAATCCCGGTCAGACAATGCTAAAGGCTATGTCTATTGCCATTGGGTTGGTAATGGTTCTTTATGTGGCTGTATCGCTTGCTGTATTTGGCAACCTGTCCCTTCCTGAGATCATCAAAGCTCAGGATTATGCTTTGGCTGAAGCGGCAAGACCGGTTTTTGGTCAAATAGGATTTACCGTTATGGCTGTAGCAGCGCTTATATCTACAGCCTCATCGATAAATGCCAATTTTTATGCCGTAACCAATGTCACATACCAGATGGCAAAAGATGGAGAATTGCCTGAAGTCTATGAACGAAATGTATGGCACAGCAGTGAAGGTTTGATCATCAGTACTGTTATGATCATAGTTTTTGTACTTTTTTTCAAACTGGATGAGATTGCTGCGATCGGTTCTATCTCTATTTTGTTTATACATGCTTTGGTGCATATCGGGCATTTGCTCAAAACAGATGAGACAAAAGCATCAAGGGTTTTGATTATTTTGGCTATAGTGACGATCGTTGTTGCTATCGTACTGGCACTGCAATACACAAGTAAGCACATTCCAAATGTAGGATACTTTATTGCCGCCGGGTTTGTACTGGCTTTTATGATAGAAATAGGGTTCAGACTTGTTACAAAAAGAGTTATAAGCAAACAGACACACAATAATGTATTTGATAAATTAGAAGATGAGATAAAAGAATTTATAGGAGAAAAGTGATGGAAGACAATATTGAAAAAACAGTAGAGAAAGTATGAAAGGTACAATCGTTACCAATTTTGTTTCAAAAACACTTTTTGTGATAGTTGGTTTTTTATCTTTCATTGTAGCAGTACTTGGTGTTTCTTTTATTGTTCTTCAGCATGGTGTAGATATTCAAGAGGCATCTTTTGGGCATATGACCATGAAAAAGATACATATTCAATGGGATGAAAAATTAAATATCGCCGTTGAAGAACTCTACATCAAAAAAACAAAACAATCACAACATTCAAAAACATTCAAAGAAATGAAACATACATTTCTCAAGTTTGTTGCGAAATATGTCGATATAAATACACGCTATCTTTCTTATATCGAATCGCTTGGCGTCAAAAAAATAAAATACGGTACCATGAGAGGTACTTTGGAGTACAACGCTCGGGAAAAAGGTGTTTTTACTTTAAAAGCAGCAGATTTTTATGTTCGCTCACACTTTGGATTGGATGGCGATAACATTGTACTTGACATTGATGAGTTTACAGGCTTGAAAAATCAAATAAGAGCCAAGGGCATAGTAACTATTGACACGCAAAGCAAAAAGATTTTTACAAAAACAGAGATACGCATAAACAATGATGCAGCCGTAACATTATATGGGACTGCCGATCAAGAGCGTTTTACATACAGGGTTGATTCCAAAAAAGAGATAGAAGACATTCGTGCCTTGATAGCCCTTTTCCCTTTGCGTGACACACTCAAATTTTGGGCGATGGATGCCATAGATGCATCAAGCCTTCAAATTCATGAAATACGGGGATTTGTGGAGTATGATGCACTCAAATCAGCCTATAAAAATCTTTATATCTCAGCAACACTCAATAATCTCAACTATACATATAATCAAAAACTTGATGCAATTCATACAAAAAAGAGTGAACTTGCGTTTTCAAAAGGGGTTTTGTCTATCTATCCAGAAGAGGCCTATACCTGCAAAGTGCCTCTTCAGCAGAGTTGGGTGAAAATCGATTTCACAAAACCACAGAGCATTGTTACGCTGCATCTTTTGTTTCATGCGCGTTTAGATAACGACATTATGCATATTTTGGATGCATATAAGATCAGACTGCCGTTTGTGCAGCATGCGGGTGAAATAAAAACAGATTTGACACTTGCGATCAATCTTAAAACACATGATATTGACAGGCAAGGGACTTTTTTTACCCCCAAAGCCAATTTTGACTATTTGGGTATCAATTTTGATGCAAAAGACCTGCTTGTAAAACTGAACAATTCCGATATTGCCATCGTACGTATGAAGGCATACTATCAAAATGGTGTGGATGCCGTTGCAGATGCTACTGCGCACTACAACACAAAAAGCGCTACAGGAGAGATCACTTTTTATTTTACAAAAATACAACTCTCTGCAGATGAATATCTCAAAACGCAAAAAAAGCCTCTCAAAGTTGTATACAAGATTTTTCCAAAGAGCGGCAATACCCTTGCAATAGATAAATCAAAATGGCATTTTAAGGATGCTGTGTTTGTGCTTGATCCCCTAACGCTTTCTCCTGATTTTGAGAGTTTGCATGTACGTGTTCCAACAACCCGTTTTAGTATTGAAAATATTGCCAATGGCGTTTTCAAGGGTATAATAGACATAAAACACCATAAAGCTGATTTTGCACTCACTCTGTCAAAGCTCAATTACAGGGGTATGCAACTGATACACCCTGCGACAGATCTGAATCTGCATATAGATAAAAATATTCGCATAAGCTCTTCTAAAAATATTGTACTCAATATGAATGGCGTACCATGGAGCGTAAAAGATCTTTTGCTCAAGATTGACAAGAAAAACATTCAACTTCAACACGCCAAAATAGAAATCGACAATTATGTCAAAGCAGATATGCAGGTTCTTTATGACACCAAAAGAAAAAGAGGAGACATCAATCTGCAAAATGTGGTTGTTGCAGATCCGAAAACACAAAAAGTGATTTATCATAAAAAACAGGTGCAATTACTGGTAAAAACAAAGAAAAAAGAGACAGAAATTGACATCAAAGAGTTGGAAGCAATACTTTTGATCAATCAAAAAAGATGGATTTTAAATTGTAAAGCGCTTGGGAAAATCGCTAAAAATTTCAATATTTTAAGAAAATACCATATAGACAACGGAAGCATGGTTTTTTATAAAAACAATAATGAGAAGACAGTACACTTTAAAGCTTCTCTGCGCTACAAATATAAAATTTTAACAAAGTACGGCAAAGCTGTAAAACAGTACAACATAGAAGGAAAAATACTCAAAAACAAAACAGTTGTGCTCTCGGTAAATGACAAAGTAAATGTACGAGTGGACAAAGATATCAATATCAGTATCAAAAACAGCGGCATAGATGTCAAAGCGTTACTTGCATTTATCAAATCGCTGCCACAGCAAAAAACAAAAAAAACAAAAAATGCACGTACAAACATCTATGTCAAAGCAAAAAATTCATATATATACCTTGGAGACAATCGCTATATTCTCTCTGACACTATCACTGTTGTCTATAAAAATGGTGCATTGAGCGGAGATCTTACGTATGCAAACGGAAAAATGCATTTTACATTCAAAGAGAACAAGTTTACCGTTGTCGGTAAAAATTTTAATGAAAAATTTGCAAAAAATATCATCTCTTTTACAAAGCTTAAAGGAGGAAATTTCAATTTTTTCATAGATGGAACTCCCGATGACTACAGAGGCAGCGTCACCATTACAGATACGGTTATAAAGCGTTATGTGCTTTTAAACAATATTTTGGCATTTATAAATACGGTTCCTTCTCTTGTTACTTTTTCTTTACCCGGCTACAGTACAAAGGGTGTGCGTGCAGATAAAGTCCATGCACAATTTCATTTTAAAAAAGATATTTTTCACATTTCGGATTTTAGTATAAACACTAAAGAGATAAAAATCGTATCAAAAGGCACGCTGAGCAGCAAATATAATACAATTGATATGAAAGTGCAGCTAAAAACAAATTTGGGCAGCAGACTCTCAAAAGTTCCGCTTGCGGGATATATTATATTTGACGGAAAAACGCTTGCTGCAAATTTGAAAGTTACAGGAAAACTCAGCAATCCAAAAGTAACGACGATGGTTGCAAAAGACATTGTTTCCACTCCTGCACATATGATGAAAAGGACATTGAAGCTGCCATTTAAGTTTATACGAGGTATAACAAAATAGTGCTATAATAATAAAAAAATGAAAAGGATGACAAATGGAAAGAGTAACTGCAGACGACCTTGTAAAAATGGGATTGGGTGCCATGCTGGTAGCCAAAGAGAAAGTAGAGGGCTTTGTTGACGAAGCGATGAAGCAGGGCGATATGAGCAAAGAAGAAGGCGAGAAGTTCCTGGAGAACATTAAAAGCCAGGTGGAAACAAAATCCAAAGATATAGACAAAACGATCAAAAATGAGATTCATGCCCAACTCAAAGAGCTGGGACTTGCAACAAAAGAGGACATTGCATCTTTGCGTCGAGAGATTACTGCGCTCAAGCACGAAATCCAGAACGACAAAGCATAGATCATGTTCGACACACTTCGGCAGGCGGAACGCACCAAAGATATTGTTGCCGTTTTGCTAAGAAACGGTTTTCACGATGTTGTCAGCGCGATGGGGGTAGAAAAATACATCAAATTCACGATTCCCCAAAGTTCGCAAGAGGAATTGAAACTGAGCCGAAGTGAGCGTATTCGCAAAACCGTTGAAGAGCTTGGGCCGACGTTTGTCAAAATGGCCCAGATCCTTTCTACCCGTCCGGATCTCGTTCCTCTGGAACTTGCCGACGAATTTTCCAAGCTTCAGGACAATGTAGAGGCATTGCCGTTTGAGCAGATGCAGTCGCGTTTTGTCGAGGAGTTTGGAAAAGATGCCGATGAGATCTTTGACGGAAAGCTTGCGCTGATCGCTTCCGCTTCGCTGGGACAGGTTTACAAAGGGCGGTTGAAAAGCGGTGAAGCAGTAGCGGTCAAGGTACTCAGACCTGGTACAAAAGAGATGATAAAGTCGGATATACAGATCATGTACCACATCGCTTCTTTGCTTGAAAATAAACTTTACAGCTATGGTGTCGACTCGCCTGCCAGAATAGTCGAAGAGTTTGAAAAAACGATCAGCAAAGAGCTTGATTACAATACCGAGGCGCTCAATCTGAAGCGTTTTGCCAGAAATTTTGAGGGCAATACGCGTATTTTTGTGCCGAAGCTCTACGAAGCGTTTTCCGCTTCTACTGTATTGACCATGGAGTTTGTTGACGGGATCAAGGTCACCGATACGCAAAAGCTGGAAGAGGCGGGCATCGACCCCAAAGAGGTTGCAAAGGGCGGATTTGACCTGCTTTGCGAGCAGATCTTTACGTATCGCTTTTTTCATGCCGATCCGCATCCGGGCAATATTTTTGCGCTTCCTGACGGACGGATCTCCTTTGTCGATTTTGGGATGATGGGAAGCATTGCAGAGCGTGACAGAAAAGATTTTGTCGATATGATCTACTATATTGTCAAAGAGGAAGAGGAGAAAGCAGCGCTTTGTATTTTGAAGTTGGCAAAAGTGGAAAACGACAATCTCGATACGGATGCCTTTGCCAAAGATATGGGAGATGTGATCCGTACCTATTTTTACGGTTCGCTGAAAGATATCAATATCAAAAACCTCATTAACGATATTGTCGGGCTGATGAGCCGGCATAAAGTCTATTTCAAAGAGAACAACTATCTGCTGACAAAATCGCTCATCACCATAGAGGGGGTGGGAAAAGCACTCGATCCCGATTTCAATGCGAGCGAGGCGATCAAACCTTTTGTTCTGCGCTTTTACAAAGAGAATTTCTCCTTTGGCGCATTTTTGTCCAAAGCCGGCGAAATGCCCAAGGAGTTCGGTGATTTCCTGGTGCAGTTCCCGCAGGATATCAAATCGATCATCGAAAAAATGAAAAGCGGGAAACTCAAAATAGAGTTTCAGCATATGGGTCTGGAAAAGATGGAAGAGAGCATCGAAAAATCAGCCAACCGTCTCTCCGTTTCCATCATCATCGCCGCCATTTTGATAGGATCGGCGCTTTTGCTGCTTGCCAAAACGCCGCCGATGCTCTTTGGCATCCCTGTTTTGGGGCTTGCCGGATTTGTCACGGCAGTGGTGATGGGTATTGTGCTGATTCGTTCCATCTATAAAAAGGGAAGACTCTAATAGCAAATGACAATATTCCTCTATCGTTCTGAAACATTATGAGCAGCTCTAAAAATCTTGTACGGATTCAGACAGACAGGGAGGAGTAATAAATATGTCACAGAACGGAAGAGGGGTGCAATGATACTCACATCATTTACGGATGGTTTTTTGCTGGGGCTGGGTGCAGCGGTACCTGTGGGGCTATCAATATACTGGTTATGAGCACGGCGCTGCATCGCTACTCTGCGGCTGTATCTATCGGGATGGGGCAATTGTTTCGGATCTGACCTACCTGACGTTGATACTTTTTGGCGTTGTGCATTTTGTCGACCATCCGGTTTTGATCGATGTTATAACAACTGTCGGCGCACTCTTCATGGCTTACCTTGCCTGGACGATCTGGAAAAACAGACACACCCCCATTCATGCGGTTCCAACCAAAAGAGCATCACTGTGGAGACATTTTCTAAAAGGTTACATTCTCACGCTTACCAACCCTTACAGCCTTGTTTTCTGGTTCAGTGTCTCCACTTACATCACCGCAAAAGAGCTGCATGCCGTTGCAACAGTGGCAGGGCTGCTGCTTGCTACTTCACTCTGGGTAACGCTGATGCCCCTGATGATCCACAAGACCAAACATCTTATATCTCAGCGTATGGCAATGATCTTCTCCAGTGGCTCTGCACTGATACTGCTTTTTTTCTCTGCTGCTATGCTTTGGTCACTGATCTTTTGAGAGGTCAATTCTGTTTTTTCATGGAGTGTGCTACTTCAAACCAAATATTTTGCTTTACTTCACCTTTTTTTCACAAATACTTTCTTTTAATTCTTTAAGTCTGTATTAATTTTTAAAATTATATACTTACTTACCGATAAGTAAGTAGGAATAATTATGAATAAAAAAACCTCCAAAAAAGAGATGATTGTGGCTATAGCGGGGGAAAATTTTTCAAAATATGGTTATGAAGCAACATCTCTTGAAGCCATAGCCAAAGAGTGCGATATTAGTAAACCTGCTATTTACTACCATTTTAAAGATAAAGCAGACCTCTATGAAGCGGTACTGCTTAAAAGATTTTCAGAACTTTCAAGAAGTATAGAACAAAATACTATTCTTGAAAACCCAGAAGAGAATCTTACTGTGTACATTCAAACATTTGGAAATTATCTCATAGAAACCCCCTGTTTTTCTGCTATATTTGCAAGAGAAATTGCCAATGATGCAAAGTCCATGCCTGATAGTTGTGTGATTGAGCTCTCTAAAACACTCCAAAGTCTGACTTCTATTTTAGAGAGTGGTAAAAAGAAAGGTATTTTTGAGTGTGAAAATCCTTTTATGATACAGATGATGGTTGTAACTACATTGACATCCTATATTAGTACGAAAATGCTCAGAAAAAGAGTATTTAATGTTTTAGGTGAAAATGATAAGGCCATTGACCCCAATATTGAAGATGTCATTGAAAATCTTTCCAAAAAAATTATAAAGGCTTTAACATGTTAAAAAAAAGTATGCTTGTTGTATTGAGCATTCCAGTATTTATACATGCAACTTCCATTACTACATTATTGAATTCCCTGCAACACAGACCCGAGCATCGGCTTGATAATCTGGATGTGGAAAAGAGTACACTGGGCAGAGAGGCAGTTAGTGACAAACTGATGCCAACGGTTAATATTTACGGTGCTTATGAAGTCTCAAACTCTCCTACAGGACTGCTTCCTGTTGCCCCCAATGAACTCACAAGTATGGTTAAAGACCAAAGTGTAGGACAGCCCTTTAGTAAAGGTATTTTACGAGAGGGTGTGAATTTTACCTGGCCACTGTTTGTGAAGTCCATCTATACGCTTGAAGAGAAGGCAGAGCTTTTGCATCTGGCTGCAAAAGAGAAGAGAAAACTCAACCTTATTCAAAGAGAAGCTATTGTTGTTGGTTCTGTTGCACAGCTAAGATATCTTGAGTCTCTCAAAGTGGCACTGCAGGCAAAAAAACGCTCCATTCAGCAGACAGAGATGACTACAAAGATAAAAGTAAAAGAGGGACGTGTGCCCGAAAGTGCAGTTTTTGTACTTAACAGCAATATTAATGAACTCGATATTGCAATGAACAATATAGAGCAAAATATCAATCTGCTCTCTTCCAAGATCGAAACACTTACAGGAGTACACTTACGTAAATCTGTACCGCTTCGTGTACGAAGGTCGGTCAAAAAAGGTGAAATATTTGCATTGAAACCTTTGCAGAAAAAAGTAGAAGCCAGCAGAAAAGGAGTTCAGGCAGCAGATGAAGCATTTATTCCAAGTATAGTCACAAAAGGAAACTACACCTACAGCCAGGCTGATGCCTACAACAATGGAAATTCAGTCAGAGAACATTACGGTACAGCAGGAATTTATGTCTCTATGCCTCTTTTTGACAGTTCAAAAAGTACAGCATCCCAGCAGGCAAGAGTAGATTATATGAAAGAGAAAACAAATCTTGATCAGACAAAACACGCTTTGAGCGTACAGGCAAGACAACTTGAGAGAGAACTTATACTCTTAAAAAGATCTCTAAAGCTGGCACAAAAAAGTGTTAATGGGCAGAAAAAACTTTTAAAGATTGCCAAAGTTTCACTCACAAACGAGAGCATAACACAAGAAGAGTACTTACGTTACGAAGATGCCCTCGCTAATGCAAAGGCTAACCTCTACAACATTCGTGCAAAACAGTGGCAAGACCTTGCACAGCTTGCCGTCATTTATGGAAATGATCTTAAGGAGATAGTCAAATGAAAAAAATCGTAAAAATAGTCATAATCTTAGCAATAATGGCCTTACTTGTTATTTTAGGGATGAAAGCTGTTCATACTAAAAAAGCCCAGGAAGCGTCCAAACCAGTTGCAAAGGTCTATCCGATTGTGGTACAGACCATCATTCCAAAAGTTTCCAATGTAACATTAACCCTTCCTTACCTCGCAGAGAGCGTCAATGAAACAGATGTCAAGATTTCATCAAGAATCGCTGCACGCATAGAAAAGATAAAAAAAAGCGGTGAGAGTGTTACAAAAGGTGAGATCGTTGCTAAACTTGATACCACAGATCTCAATGCAAAGATCATCGCAGCGAAGATAGCACTTGAAAATCTCCAAAAGAGCCACAAGCGTACCAAAGCACTCTACAAAGTTAAAGGTGCATCCATAGAACAGCTTCAAAAAGAGCAGTCTACACTTGCTGGGCTTAATGCAAATCTCAAAGCATTGAAGAATCAATTGGACTATGCTACATTGACCGCACCGATTTCTGGGATTATTTCCAAATCATTTGCTGCGGTAGGAGATATTACTATGCCAGGCAAACCCTTGGTGCAGATTAGTGCAGATAAAGATTTCTCTCTCATGGTAAGAGTACCTCAGGATGTGACACCGCAAGCAGTGATTTTCAATCAAAAAGCATATACTCTCAATAACTTGAGGAGTACTTTCAACGGTCTAAATGAGTACAAAGCTTTTGTAGATGCAAAAGATTTGACCGCAGGAGACAGAGTGGAAGTAGATATTGTCATCTTTAAAGGTGAAGGAACAGCATTGCCATTTGACACCATACTGAACCGCAACGGCAAAAGCTATGTACTGCTTGCAAAAGAGGGTAAAGCCGTAGCCAAAGAGATACATATTCGCAAAAAAGGTCAGGAAGGTGTTGTCATCTCTGACACATTGGAAGGGCAAAAGATTATTGTAGCCAAACAGGATATTCTTCTTAAACTGCTAAGCGGATATGCTATTAGAGAGAAAAAGTAAAGGAGCGGTAAATGTTTGATTTTTTTTATAAACGACCCTATCTGCTTTACTCTTTGATAGCAGGTTTTTTCATTATGGGTGTTGTGGGATTGATCACACTTCCAAAAAACCTCTTTCCTGATGCAAATCCACCTAAGATTGTTGTCATTACCTCTGTTCCAGGGGCTACTGCAAAAGTAGTTGCATCAACAGTTTCCAAACCCATAGAAGAGGAAGTGGCACGGCTGGGGTTCATCACCGATGTAAGTTCTGTCAATGTGGCAAACTTTTCTATTGTCACTGCTGAATTTAGTTACAAAAAAGGGTTAAATGAAGCAGCAGTTGATGTTGCCAATGCACTGAATATTGCAAAAGCAAAGATCCCTTCAGGTCTTAATCCTGCTGTCTATACAGCTGGAGACTTTACACTTCCTGTAGATGTTATTGCCTTGAGTTCAAAAAATGGTACTCTCTCTCTTGATGAGATCAGAAAAATAGCTGATAGTTTTATAAAACCCTATCTGTTAAGTAATAAAACCATAGGTAATGTTGAAGTATTTGGTGGATATGAAAGTGCAATAAATATTGAAATAGACCCTTTCAAAGCAAAAAAATACGGTGTGGATTTTGAAACAATCAGCAAAGTGATTACTGCACAGAATAAAGATATTCCTGTTGGTTTTATAAAAGGTGAGAAGAGTTTTTATACGGTAACGATCTATGGAGAAAAAGACAATGTTCTGGACCTACAAAATCTTCTTATTATGCCCAATATCAGATTGAAAGATATTGCAGAAGTCAAATGGGGACACAAAAAACGTACCAGCGGATATCTGGGAAATGGTAAAGCAAGTATTGCTATGGCAATACAAAGGGCTCCAGGAGGATCTGTGCTTGATGTCTCAAAAGCAGTACGTGCAGAGATGGCAAAACTGCAACAAAAGTATCCCAACATACAGTTTGAGATTTCTGATACACAACGAGACCTCATAGAACAGGCCAATGATAATATGCTCGATGCCCTGAAAGATGCTATTATTTATACACTTTTGGTCATTATGCTCTTTTTAGGGAACTTTCGGGCGATTATTGCAGCAGGTCTCTCTATTCCCATGGTATTCTTCACAACCATTGCTATTATCTGGATGACAGGAGGGGAGCTTAACATTGTTATCTATACAGCGATTATCCTTGCTTTGGGAATGCTGACCGATGATGCCGTTGTTGTATTGGAAAACATAGAAAGACACCTCATTGAGACAAAAGAAAATCTTCAAACTGCTATCAAAAATGGTACCAAAGAGGTCATCAGCCCTATTTTTGCGGGTACGTTGGCTACAATCGCTATTTTATTCCCCTTAATGTTTGTAGGCGGATTCCCTCAAAAAATATTTAAACCTCTCATCGAAACACTCATTATTGCCCTTATGGTCTCCTATTTTCTCTCTATTACCTTTATTCCTCTGCTCTCAGCATGGCTTTACAGAAATGGCGTAAAAAAGAGCAAGATTGAAGAGGGTTTTGAATGGTTCTATGAGCATACAATCGGAAAACTGGTGGGTCCTTATGAGGGTATTATCAAATTTTCAAACTCAGGTTGGAAAGTACTCAGACGCCTTGTTTTGACCCTTGGAGTTATTGCTTTTTTACTCTTTAGTTTGAAAAATGTTATGCCGACCATCGGTAAAGATGCTATGCCCCCTATGGATACTGGTATCATTAAAGCACAAATCGCTTTTTCAGCCAATGAAACTGTAGATGTAGCAGAAAAGAAGCTTAAACCGTTCCTTATCTGGCTTCACCAACAGCCTTGGGTCACAAAAAGTTCTATTGCTTTTGGAGGAGAGATAGGTGTACTTAGTATGGGAAGTGGTAACCTGCCTACTGAAGCAACTATAACCATTAACTGTGTCAACAGATTTGATCGTAAACAAAACATATGGGAACTTGAAAATGAGATAAGAGACAAACTCTCTCTCATTGAAGGGCTTAAACGCAATGATGTGTTTGACTTCGGGGCAACAGCACTCTCTTCCATTAAGGCAACTGTAGATACACGTATCTCTTCTCCTCAAATTGAGGGATTAAATATTTATTCAAAGAAAATTGAAGAGGCGATGAAGACAGTCAAAGGACTCACTTCTGTCTCCACAAGCTGGGATAAAGATTTTAGTGAGTATGTCATTGACATTGACAGGAACAAAGCACTGCGTTATGGTATTACACCTTACAATGTTGCAATGCAGATTCCTATAAAAGGTCAGGTAGCGTCACTCAATGCCAATCTTGAATCGATGAATACCCAATTTGTGCGTATCTACCTTAAAGACAAATTTACCAAAAACCTTGAGACACTGAAGCTTTTGCCTATACATACCAAATTGGGAGATATTCCACTCAGCCAAATAGCATCGATCAAGAAAGAGTTGACCTTTGCAAAAATAGAGAGAAACAATATGCTCTACTCTCTGGATATCAATGGATACAGAGCCAAAAGACCCGTTACACACTTGACAGAAGATACACTCGAAGCACTCAAAAATGTTAAAGATGAAGGGTTTATAATTACACAAACAGGAGATATTGCACAAATAAGTGATAGTTTCAAGCGTATGTCAAAAGCTATAGGGCTTGGTGTTGTTGTACTACTTATGAGTTTGATTGCTATCTATAAGTCAGTGAGAATGGCTTTCATTATGATATTGGTATTGCCACTCTCCATGATAGGGGCAAGCTGGGGTATGCTACTCTTTGACAAGCCAAGTTGTATGCCAAGTCTTTTGGGTATTTTACTTCTGTTTGGAATCATCATTAAAAATGCCATTTTGTTGATAGATTTCTACCAAATGAACAAAGAGAACGGCAAATCACCATACCAGAGTGCTTTGGACAGTGTCACAGTAAGATTCAGACCAGTGATGATGACTGCTTTTGCCACCATTGCAGGGATGATCCCTATTGCCATGGAGAAAGCTGTGGGACTTGAAAGACTCAGTCCGCTTGCCGATGTGGCTATTGGCGGACTGCTCATAGGTACGCTATTGACGCTAATCTATGTACCGATGTATGCGTATATTTTTGATAAAGAGAATTGAAATGGACAGCGTCTGCCATACCATGGAAAATGGAGAAGTACTCAATGCATCGCATCCTGAGTATCCGCTGTTTCATGCCATACTGTACGGAGACAGGGTATCAACAGTAAAGTTCTCCAAACGCCTAAGCTGTGCGATCAAACATTTGCCCCTGCGTGTGGAGTTCACCTATGAACACGATACGCTCAAAGCTGTGGAAAAAGGTGTGACCAGGGATCCGACACTGGTACTTAATGGAGAAATATTTCTTGAGGGTCTGGTACAGGCAGAAGTCATTACAGAAGCTTTTGAAAAACAACTTAAAAGTGAAATGCCATCATGTTGACAAAATGAACCAACAAAACAAATAAAAAGTTTTTGTTATATTTAATGGAAAATATATCACTTCTCCCATTGGACCAAGCAAACTTATACTTTAGTAAAGAAAGCCAAACAAGAAGAGTGGTATTTTATCTCTACAAATTATTGTTAGAAATCTTTAGAAAAGAGCCTCTTAAGTTGTCTTGACCCTATCCTTTATGTGCCATTTTGGCACATTTTTTTAGTATAGCAAGATGTTGTTGCATTGTCAATTAAGATAATTTAACTCCTATTTAAAACCCTCTATGTTATACTAGAATCATGATGAATGAAAAATCGACACTCAAACAACTGCTGGAAACTTCCGAAGGTAAAAAACTCCTCTTTTTGGGAAAAGAGGGGATCTTTAGCGAAAAAGAGATCGCACGTTTTTTAAAACCCCACAAAATAGCAGTTACAAAATATCTGGAAGAGGATGTTGTCGCGGTGGTGGAGCATCCAAGGCTTAACCCTGTGGAGGAGGATATCTCCAACGATGCGTATGCACAGAAGATCCCTCTCTATAAGCTTGGAGAGTTTGAACAGCTTCTCTCCGACGAGATAGATGACGATGCACTTCTTATGGCGATCAAGCTTGGGAACGATCAGGAACGCGTGGTCAGACTTTTGAGCAATGAGCACTTGAGTGATACACTTTTTGTCAGACTCCTGAAACTCTACCGCTTCAATGAAGAAGATGAGGACAACCGCCAAGACAGGGATGTCATTATGTATACGCTTCGCCGTTACATAGAGATAAACCCCAATGAAGAGGATCTGCTCTATAGCTACTTGACGCTTAGACGTTTGGCGACCGAAGCGACCGATCCGCATCTGCTTGAAGCGCTAATGGGCTTTCCAAATTTTAGCTTTTTGGTACGGGGTAAAGAGAAAGTGACGCTTAAAGAGACCATTGCGCGTAACCGGGCTATCTCTCATGAGAGTGTACGCAAACTGCTTGGGCTTCGCCATCAAGGGGTCAATGTCTCTTTGGCGGGGAACCCTGCGGTTGATGTAGCGGTACTAGGCGAGATGCTTAAGCGCAATGATCCTCAGATAGACCGTGCATTGGCAAGTAACCCGAACATAGATGATGCCATCTTCCAAACCTTACTGAAAAGAGAGGGTACCGTGGAAGTGCTGTTGGTACATCAGCCTATGACCAATGAGCGTTTGGCATGGGTAGAAGCAGCGGGGCTGCCTGATGATCTCTTTGCGCTGCTTGGTGCCAATGAGATGCTGGGAAACGAGATGATCGAACAACTGCTGCAAAGAAGTGAGCCTGTACTCTTAAAGCTTTTGGCAACGAACCCCAAGCTCTCTTCTGTCCAACTGCAAACGATTTATGAGAAAGCATCCCAAGATTATGCCGAGGCGTTGGCTTCAAATCCCGCAACGCCTACGAAGATATTGGAAGCAATCTATGAAGCAAATCAGGATAATATGCAATGGTTGGCGGCACTGGCTTCCAACCCCTCTCTGCCTCAAGCCATACTGCAAGCGCTTTTTGAAAAAGATGAACTTGCCATCAATAAAGGCTTGGCAACCAATGCGGCACTGAGTGACGAGATGCTCGATATTCTCAAGCTCGATACCCGTTTGCAAACGGAGTTGGCACAGAATGAGCGTTTGGCAGCTTCTTTCGAGCAGGTGTTGAAGCAGAATAAAGTGATGTTGAATGTCTGATTTTTTTAGTGAAGAGCGAAGAGTGAAGAATTGTGGTATGCATTGTGTTGCAATGCTTTTTTATGCTAGGAATCGGGACTTTAGTCCCGTATACGCGACTGAAGTCGCGTTTCCTAATGAGAAAGATTTAACAAACCAATAAAGGTTAAAAATGAAAGCAAGTAATATTACCAAAGTCATCGATAAGCTCATCGATAGGCAACTGCCTGTTTTTGTCTGGGGTGCGCCGGGGATCGGGAAGTCTTCTATTGTCAAGCAGATAGCCGAGCAAAAAGAGATGGCGTTCCTTGACCTGCGTCTTTCTCTGCTTGATCCGACCGATCTTAAGGGTATTCCGTTCTTTAATGCCGAGACCAAAGAGGGTGTATGGGCGAAGCCGAGTTTCCTGCCAAGTGACCCAGACTCCAAAGGCATCTTGTTCCTCGATGAGATCAACACGGCTCCGCCTGCGGTACAGGCATCTGCCTATCAGCTTATCCTTGACCGTAAAGTAGGGGAGTATGAACTGCCAAAAGGGTGGAGCATTGTCGCTGCGGGGAACCGTGAGAACGACCGTGGAGTGGTCTACAAAATGCCCCCTCCGCTTGCCAACCGTTTTGTCCACTTTGAGATGGAAGTGGACTTTGATGACTGGAAATCGTGGGCGTATGGTGCAGGCATAGAGAGTGCCATCATCGGCTACCTTGCCTACGACAAGTCGATGCTTTTTACCTTCGATCCTACTTCCAACGAAAAAGCCTTTGCTACACCAAGAAGCTGGGAGTATGTCGACAGTATCGTTAAAAGCGGTATCGATACAGAGTTGATATTAGATAGTATCATCGGCGCAGTAGGGCGTGAAGCGGCAGTGGGCTACAGCAGTTTCAAGAAGGTGATGAAACAGCTGCCGGACCTGAACACCATCTTGGACGGTACGCTGACCGAGCTGAACGAGGATGACCCTAAAGTACTCATGGCACTTGCCATCGGACTGGTCAATTCCCTACGTGAGAACCCAGATGATGATGCCATTGAGAATGTGCTTGATTTCTCGTTGCAGCTTCCCGGAGAGTTTGCCATTATGCTGGTGAAGGATATGCAGCAAAATGGCCTGGATGTAGAAGGGTCAGCTGCGTGGAGTGAGTGGGTGAGGAAGTTTGCGTACCTTTTGAATTAGGAATTAAGAGTGAGGAATGAGGAATTTTGGTATGCTTTTCCATCGAAAAGCTTTTTATATATAAAGGATGAAAATGTCAAAAACACTCTACTGCATTGCCCAGTTCACGCCCAAAGAGGGGATGTTCGATGCGCTGTTCGAGAAGCTTAAGAGCTTAGAGCCCGATACACTCAGAGAAGAGGGGTGTCTACGTTACCGTGTGACAAAACACATAGAAAACCCGTTCGCACCGGGTGAGAGTATGCCGATTGTCTTTAATGAAGCGTGGGCAAGTGTGGAGGATTTTGAGCGTCATTGCCAACGACCGGAGATCGTAGCATTCTTTGAGCAGGAGTGTTTGAGTCCTGACGGGATGGTGGCAGCGTACAATGTGACTGCCTATAGTGATGAGTAGGTAAGCCTACTTATGTGTTTGTGCAGAAGTTGTTGTTACTTCTGCTTCAAATGTACTAAGCATACCCGCACCTGCCAAAAAGAGCAGGGCGATGGCTAAGAGCATCCAAGGTTTCATTATCTCTCCTATATCCATTTATGTTTTTTCAGCCATCGGAAGATGAGCCACGCAATGAGAATATTGATTCCCCATATTAAAAAATATCCATATTTCCAGTCAAGCTCCGGCATATGTTTAAAGTTCATCCCGTAGTTCCCTACAATAAAGGTTAACGGCAGGAAGATGAGTGAGATGGCGGCAAGACGCTGCATTGCCTGGTTCATGCGGTTGCTCAGGAAGCCCATGAGGAGGTTTTGCAGGTAACCGGTGCGGTCGAGGTAGGTCTTGGATTCGTTGATAAGGAACGAAAGGTGCTCTTTAAGGTCGATGAACTCATACTTGAGTTTCTGCCGTACGGCAAGTGGGAAATGGTTGTATATCTTGTTGACCGCATCGTTGGACTGTACCGAGAGCTTGGTAATGCGGTTAAGTGTGCGCCGTGCGAAGTAGAGGTGCTTTTGTATCTCTTTTTCGTCGATCTCTTCGGAGAATATCTGATCTTCGATTGCTTCGAGCTTGTCATCGAGCCTATCAACCACCGCCATGGTGTGGTCCACCATAATGTCAATGACGGTGTAGGTGATGTACTCGAGTGAATCGCGTTGTTCGTAACGCTTGTAGAGGTGTGAGATGACACTCTTGATGATGTGTTCGTTACGGCACAAAAAGATGAATTTTTGTTCGGTAATGATGAGGGCGACATTCTCATCGTTGTAAAGAAGCATATCTTCTTCATCACGGATGAAATACTTTAAGATGATGAGCTTGAAGCTCTTGCTCTGTTCAAAGGTGATACTCTGGTCTTCGTTGTGGATATCTTCAAGGAAACTTTCAGGAAAGTGGTTGCTTTTGAGCCACTCTACGATCTTGGGATTGTCCATATGGGTAAAGACGATCTGTTTATGGTCGGTATCGAGAGTGATCTCTTCATGCTGATAGTAGAGGCGATCGGTGAGGATGTACATGATGCCGCCTTTCATAAGGTATTGAATGCGAAATTATACCTTACAATCGGTTCATGGCATGTTAATAGGGGAGTAAAATGCAGCCAAAAGGAGACTTGAAGTACATGGATAACTGAGTATCTCCTGCTTGTGGTTAAATATCCTTATTGATTACCTTGGACTTGGCAAGTGCTGCTTCGATCTCCTCTTTACTCACATCACCACTGAGTTCGAGTGCCACATCACCATCTTTGCCGCTGACTTTCATATTGGTGACTTTGGCTTTGGTCTCGTCCGACATACATTCGCATTGTCCGGTAGCACAGTTTTCTACCATTTTGATGATGCTTTGTTTCTCTACCGCTCCTGTGAAGCTGATCTTGACACCTTGATTGGTTTGCAGTACGTTTTTGTTCATCTGTTCTCCTTTTGTTTCTATATTAATAAGTTGTTTGATCTCTTTAGAGCAGCAGCGTCTGTTGGGGTTGCGTTCTTTACACGCATCTCCAGTACATGCTTGTGTTGTCTCTTTGATCTGTTGTAATGTTCTTGCACCGTTTCTGATGGCTTGTACAATTGTTCCTTTGTTTACTTTAACACAATAGCAGATCAGATCATCATCTTGAAGTGTATTGACATCATTATAGACTTTTTTGTTTGTTGAGAAGATCATTTTAGTATCTCTTTTACTTTTGGCAGCAGAAGCTCTTCAATCTCTGCATAGGTCTTCTTGAATGCTTCATAGCCTTTTCCGTCCGGGTCTTCAAATCCGATATGGATGGTTTGAACCGCTTTGGGAAAAACAGGGCAGGTCTCTTGGGCATGGTCACAGACGGTCACAATAAGGTCGTAGTGGTTATCTGTGACTTTTTCGATGGTCTTGGAGTGGTATCTCTCTTGCCAGATACCTTTTTCTTGCAGAAGCTTTTGTGCATTGGGGTTGACCCTGCCAGAAGCGCGTACGCCCGAACTGTCCGCTTCTACGCCTTCTAGTTTGGCATTGATGAGCGCTTCGGCGATGATGCTTCGGCAGCTGTTTCCCGTACAGAGTATAAGGACTTTTTTCATATAGGTATCTCCTGTTGCCTATTTGTTATTAGGCTTATTTCTGTATTTGACCCTATTTTGTTCTCTGTTGATCTTGAACAAAAACGACTCCCATTGGTAGGTATTGTTCATATCGGGTGCGAGTGAGAGTGATTTTAATAGAGTGGCTTCATCCTGCTCTTTGTAGCTGAATCGGCCAAAGAGCTGGTTCTTGTCGATGTCATGCACCTCTTCTATATCATATGCTGAAGGGGGAATGATGCCCGGAACCCATCCATGTTCAATGGCTTTTGCCTCTTTGACCGATGCGACGGTAGGATATTTATTTATCAGTACGTCTTGGAAGTAGCTGTTTAAAAGCAGATAGATCACGGCAAAGAAGAGCAGGATTGCTATAAGGATCTTTTTCATATGGGGTCTCTTTTTGTTGGAATAGGGTTGTATTTTAGCCCATTTATGATGAAACTTCTCAATGGTGTGTCACCATTAGTGAAAGTCTCCGCCGGCAACGACACTTCCATGTACGCCATCTTGTGTTACCAGTAGCTCCGCACCACCGTTGGAACCGCCCACGGCAGTACCGATACCAAAACCTATCTGTGGAGAGCATCCGCCTAGAAAGAGTACAAGAGATGCGAGTAGTATGATGTGTTTGTATCTCATTTTCTCAACCTCCCAAAGAGGAGCAAAAAAAGCCCTAACGATACGGCCGATACCAAAATGATGGATGCGCCGGAGGTTAGGTTGTAGGTATAGGAGAACCAGAGCCCCACAAGGGTGAAAATGGCGGAGATGATACCTGAGAGTATCATCATGTGCCACAGGGTATTGGAGAGCTTCTCGGCAATATAGACGGGAATGGTCAGCATGGCGATGACCAAAATAAGCCCAACCACCTTGATAGCGATGACTACGGTAAGTGCGGAGAGTACCAGTATCAGGGTGTAGAAGAAGCGTACATGGATACCCCTGAGCCTTGCATACTCGCTGTCGTAACTCACTGCCAATATATCACGGTACCAGAAGGTCGTAACAAACACAATGACCCCTAGAAGCGCTCCCATGAAGTAGAGGTCTTGGGTACTGACAGCCAAGATGGAGCCGAAAAGATAGCTCATCAGATCAACATTGTATCCATCGGTCAAGTCGACGAATATCACCCCGATCGCCATTCCCACAGCCCATATCAGTCCGATGAAGGTATCGATACGGTGGCGTTTGTGCAGGGTCAGGTTTGCTACGAGCAGGGCGGCAAGTACGGCAAATGCCGATGCGCCCAAAAAGATAGGAAAGCCGAAAAAAACCGCCATTCCTATGCCGCCATAGGAAGCATGGGCGATACCGCCGGCAAGAAAGACCATACGGTTAACCACAATGAGTGAACCGATGATACCCGCCGCAAGAGAGACCAAAATACCGGCAATAAGCGCATGCTGGATGAATGTGAACTGTAGTGCTTCAATCATGCTTCTTTCCTCCAAGTACGCTCTTTTTCAGGTTGAGATGCTGCTGAGTCTCCCTCGGTTACTGAGCTTGCCGAAGTACACTTTTGGCAACTCTCCGCACCTAGCATCTGAAGCAGCTCTATCTCGCAGAAGTGCTCTTCGTCTCCGTGGGTGTGGAAGGTCTTGCTCTTATCGCTGATATCGTGGAATGCCAAACGCTTGTTCACGTGTGCGGCTTTGTTGGCATACTCAAGAATAATGGAGATATCATGGCTGACGACAATGACCGTCATGCTCTGATTGAGCATTTTGAGCAGTTCATATATCTCTTTTTGTCCCTGTATGTCGATACTTGATGTCGGTTCGTCCAAAATAAGTATTTTAGGGTGGGCACAAAGTGCGCGTGCGATCATGACCCGTTGTCTTTGACCGCCCGAGAGATCGCCTATCTTGCTTTGTGCGAAATCCTGCATGCCCACTTGCGCAAGCGCTCCCATGGCACAGGCGATCTCGTCTTTTCCATAGCCAAAAAGCGGTTTCTTCGCCCCTACATGCCCCATAAGCACCACTTCAAGCACCTTGATAGGAAAGTCGGTATTGACATTGGTGTTCTGCGGTACATACCCGACCTTGGAGAGTCCCTTGTGGGGAGGTTTTGAGAAGATGCGTATCTCACCGCTAGAGGGTTTTAGCAGACCGAGCATCAACTTCAAGAGGGTGGACTTCCCGCCTCCGTTAGGGCCGATGATGGCAAGAAAATCCTTCTCCTCGACCTCAAGGTTAATATTTTCCAATATGAGATCATGTTCGTAAGCGAAACTGACGTTCTTTATCTCAACGACAGGCATTTATCGTACCCCTGCAATGGCACTGGCAATATCAATGAGGTTCTGTGACCAGTTGGGTGCAAGAGGGCTGACCTTCTTGACCGGAATATGCAACTCGTTGGCAATGATCTTCGCCGAAGCATCCGAGAACTCAGGCTGTGTGAAGATAGCAGATACCTTCTCTTTGCGCGCCTTTTGAATAAGTTTGACCAGTTCTCTTGGTTTAGGCGCTTTCCCCTCAACCTCTACTGGGATCTGTGTCAGCCCGTAGGCTTTGGCAAAGTAGCCCCATGAAGGGTGAAAGACCATGAAGCTCTTATGTTGCGCACCCGAAAGTCTCTCTTTAATGGTCGCATCCGTTCGTGCGACGTGTGCTAGAAATCTTTCGAGGTTCTTTTTGTAGAATGCGCTGTTTGATGCATCGGCTTTGACGAGTGCATCGCAGATATTGTGCGCAATGCGTACCACGTTTTTTGGTGCGGTCCAGATGTGCGGGTCGGTATTCTCATTATGTGTGTGTGCATCGTCATGGTGCGCTCTGCTTATCATTGGCAGTTTCTCTATGCCTTGGGAGAGGTCGACCACTTTCATGTTTGGGTTCAGGTCTTTGAATTTGGGCAGCCATACCTTCTCGAACTCCACCCCGATGGCGAAGTAGAGCTGTGCCTTGGCAACGGCACGCATCTGTGATGGTTTGGGCTCATATGTGTGCGGTGAGTTCCCCGGAAGTACCATGAGTGTGACATCGACCTTGTCACCACCAATGGCTTGAACAAATGTCTTTTCGGGAAGAATACTTACGATCGCATTTATATTGGCAAATATGAATGTGCTGAGTGTTATTGTGGTAAAGAGTAATTTTTTCATAAACGCGATTATAGCAAAAAAGCGCCTTTGTAGGAATAGATACGCAGTGATTTAAAGAAGTTTCTGCTATAACATCTCAATCCAACCCCGATAGAGGAGTATATAGTATGCCTTCAGCAGTGATCACCCGAGAGACCATCGAAGAGATGGTCATGAACTTCTACCGCCGTGTATTGAAAGATGATATCGTCGGCCCTTTTTTCATTGCAAAGCTTGGCAACGATATGAACAATGAGCACTGGAGACCGCATTTGGAACTTCTTGTGAACTTCTGGTCATCCATCGCACTTGGGGACAACAGCTACTACGGCAACCCTTTTGCTCCGCATCTCTGTTTGGGGGAGTTGACACGCGAGACGTTCGAGCAGTGGCTCAAGCTATTCTTTGCAACGCTCGATGAAGTCTATGAGCCTGCACAAGCAGACCTCTTTAAAGAACGAAGCACCATTATTTCCGGTAACTTCATGCGTAATCTGGGTATTGCCTAGCATATGAGATAACCTTGCCATGAGACACAAGGAAAAGATAGAGAAGGCCAAAGCAAAACTGATGCTTGAACACCCCTACATCGGGGCACTTGCAACGGCACTGCGTTTAGATGACAACCCGCAGACCCTGACCTTTAACAGTGACGGCGTATCACTGAAGTATAACGATGAGTATTTCGATGAAGCACCGCTCGATGAGATCATGTTCGCACTGGCAAACGGTGCGATGCATGCGGTACTCAAACACAGTGAGCGAAGCGGCGAGCGGGTAGGGCGCATCTGGCAGGCGGCAACCGATATAACAGTCAACACCATGCTGCTTAAAAACGGATTTACCCTGCCGCCGTATGCTTATTACGATACACGTTTTGACGGGATGTACGCAGAAGAGATATACGATATCCTTACCGAAGAGATGATCTATAACGACACGCTCAATGAAGCAGATGCACCACCGCCCGATGATCCGTCAGACCCGAAAGAGAACGCTAAGAGCAGCGCTACAGACCACATGCAAACACAAGAGCCGTCCAGTTCTCAGCCCACCACATCCGCCCAGCTTCCAGACGATGGGATCGATGCCGAGGAGATAGAGGCGTTACGCCAAGAGATCACAGAGCATTTTGAGCAGATATTCCAAAAGTTCAACCGTCAAGGAGAACTCCCCCAAGGTCTGGAGATGGTCATTCCCCACTACTTTTCACACAAGATACACTGGCAAGAGCTTCTCTACCGCTACATCGCCGAGTTCGCCAAAAACACCTACAGTTTCATACCGCCCAATATGAAATACCTCTACCGTGGCATCTACCTGCCTTCACTCAGTTCCGACCTGCTTCGCATCGTTATTGCCGTCGATACCTCAGGCTCGGTCGATGAGAGTCTGCTTGGCACTTTTTTAGGAGAAGTGGAGAGCATTATGCAAAGTTACGGCAACTACGAAATAGACCTCATTACCGCCGATGCCAAAGTACAAGCTCACCGAACCTACCTGCCTGGAGAGCGGTTGGACTATACTGTAAGCGGAGGAGGGGGAACGGACTTTCGTCCGACATTCGCATACATAGATGCAGAGATCAGCTATCCGACACTGTTGCTTTATTTTACCGATGGCATGGGGACTTTCCCTGAGGTCGAACCCTCTTTCGATGTGATGTGGGTGATGCCGGAAGTCAAAGAGGTACCGTTTGGAGAAGTATTGGTGTTGGATGAATAAGTCATCTTCAATGATCTGTTATACAATTCGTTTATAGCAATTTTTTATCTCTTGCTAAAGTCCAAGCCGAATTATATTTAGTCCAATATAAAAACCCCTATTTTCACTATCGTCTATAAAATTATTAATGGTCAAGACAACTTAACGAGGTATAAAGTGTCTAGAAAGTACCATAATACCGATGAAAAACAAGTATGTCTACCGTTCAAGAATTTCAGTGGAATGACCAAATGTCCAATCATCTGTTCTTTGTTCAAACTCATTTAAGAGTTTTTCTTTATATTGTGCTAACTTCGCCATAACTTTATCTTCTTTTATTGTTTAACGGGGGCGCGGGTGAGCAACGCCCACCTGGCAAAGCTTGTTTTGACTTGGTGGGTGATTGCTCCTCCCGCTTGTTGTCTGGTGCGGAGCTCCAGACGACTAGCGGGTGTTCAAGCCGCGCCCC
>Ga0256837_1000641_pt1 | contig 28382 bp, 29 predicted proteins | sample 4562384metaG_FD_185976 | JGI IMG/M metagenome (GOLD analysis project Ga0256837, IMG submission 185976) | Hydrothermal vent microbial communities from Guaymas Basin, Mexico - 4561-384 | ecosystem: Environmental > Aquatic > Marine > Hydrothermal vents | place: Mexico: Guaymas Basin | collected... | reverse complement strand
AGGAAGTTAAGATATGGAAATTATCTCTCAACTGTTACCATTTATATTTTTAATTGCAATTATGTACTTTGTAATTATTCGTCCACAACAAAAAGAGGCGCAAGCTAAAAAAGAGATGTTAGAAGCTCTTAAAAAAGGTGATAAAGTTGTCACTAATGGTGGTTTTATCGTTGTCATACATAAAGTAGAAGAGGAGTTTTTAAGTGTTAAAATGAATGATGCTACTATTACAAAAATTACTAAAGATGCTATAGCAAAGAAGTTTGAGAGTGAAGCTTAATTACCGCATAGTTATTTTCGCATTAGCGATTATTTTCGGTGTAGCTTTTTCTATGCCCTCTCTGCTTCAGACAGAGGGCGGTAAAAAGGTTACTTTAGGGCTTGATCTTCAAGGTGGTCTACATATGCTTCTTGGTGTTAAAACTGAGGAAGCAACAAAATCTCGTATAAAATCAATTGCGGCAAGCATTAAACACTTTGCTGAGCGTAATGATATCTTAATAGATGGGCTAACTTTTGATGAGACTGGTATAAAATTTGAAGTTTTAGATAGTGATGAACTTACTCAATTTGATGATTTTTTTAAAGAAATAGAGGGAAGTGTAATCTCTAAAGTTGGCACAGTAATCTCTCTTTCTCTTACAGAAAAAGAGATTATAAGAACTAAAAAAGAAGCTGTATCCCAGGCTATAGAGACTATTCGAAATCGTCTAGATCAGTTTGGGCTCTCAGAACCAGTTGTAGCAAAGCAGGGTGAAGAGAAGATTCTTGTACAACTTGCCGGCATTAAAACACAAGAAGAGGAGCAGCGTGCTCGTGAGTTGATCTCTCGTGCAGCTAAGCTTGAACTAATGGCAGTTGATGAAGATCGTAATGCTCGTGTGTATAACATGAGTGATGCAGATGCTGCTGAGTATGGGGATGTTATACTTAGTGATGCTAAAAATTCTTCTATAAAATATCTTGTTCGTGAGATTCCCATCTTAGATGGGGGAATGTTAACAGATGCTTCAATGGGGTTTGATAAAAACAACCGTCCTCTTATTAACTTTAGATTAAATGCAGAGGGTGCTGAGATATTTGGTGACTTTACAGGTCGTAGTGTAGGCAAGCGTTTAGCTGTTGTACTTGATGGAAAAGTTTATTCTGCTCCAAATATTAACGAACGTATCGGTGGTGGTTCAGGGCAGATTAGTGGAAACTATACTGTTATGGAAGCAAAAGATTTAGCCATTGCTCTTCGTTCTGGTGCACTACTTGCCCCAATATACTTAATGGAAAAACGTTCAGTGGGTCCAAGTCTTGGTGCAGATAGTATTAAAGCTTCACTTGTTGCTCTTATAGGTGGATTTGTTTTAGTTATTATATTTATGCTTATTTATTATCGTTTAGCTGGTGTTATTGCTAATATTGCCCTTATTGCAAATCTTTTTATACTTCTAGCGGTTATGTCTCTTTTTGGAGCGACACTTACTCTCCCAGGTATGGCAGGTATAGTTCTAACCGTTGGTATGGCAGTTGATGCGAATGTTATTATTAATGAGCGTATTCGAGAACTTATTTATGAGGGGAAATCAATGCATAAGGCCATAGAAGAGGGGTATGCAAATGCAATGCGAGCTATCTTAGATGCTAACATTACAACGCTTATCGCTTCTGTAGTTCTTTATGCATATGGAACAGGTGCTATTAAAGGTTTTGCTATTACTATGAGTATTGGTATTTTAGCCTCTATGCTTACTGCGATTTTAGGAACACATGGAATCTATCAGATGTTAGAGAATCGTATTAGTAAGAGTAAAAACAACAAACTTTGGTTTGGGATTAAGGGGTAAGGTGATGGAATTTTTTAGATATACAAGAACCTTTAATTTTATGGGAAAATCTAAGTTTGCTATGGTGATTTCGATCATTTTAGTTTTAGCCTCTTATGCAATTCTTGCAACAAAAGGTTTAAACTATGGTGTAGATTTTGCAGGGGGAACTGTTGTTCAAGTGAAGTATGATACAAGCGCACCTATTAATAAAATGCGAGATTCTTTAAAGGGAAATCCTCTTTTTGCTGGTGCAAGTATTAGTGAGTTTGGAAGTCCTGATGAAGTTGTAATTCGTATGAAAACAACTACCGGTAGTGTAACTACAGATATTGGTGATGAGACAAGAGAGGCTCTAAAAGGGAGTGGAAACTTTGAAATTCGCCGTGTAGATATAGTTGGACCTACCGTTGGTGCTGAGCTTAAAGAGAAAGGAATAATGTCTCTCCTTTTAGCAGTACTTGGTATTTTAGTGTATGTAGCATTTCGCTTTGAATGGCGTTTTGCGGTGGCTTCTATTGTAGCACTTATTCATGACATTAGTATAGCTCTTGGTATGGTGGCTCTTTTTCAAATAGATGTAAATCTTGATGTTTTAGCAGCACTTCTTACTATACTTGGATATTCACTTAATGATACTATTATTGTTTTTGATAGAATTCGAGAGGGTGTAACTGGGAATCGTTTACAAGATTTGGAGTCTACTATTAATGAGTCAGTGACAAGAACATTAGCACGTACGACTTTAACATCTCTCACAACATTCTTTGTTGTATTTACGCTCTTTATGTTTGGTGGTGAGATTATTCATGCCTTTGCATTTACACTTCTTGTAGGTGTTGTTGTGGGAACTTACTCTTCAGTCTTTGTCGCTAGTCCAATTCTTTTATGGTTTGGATTTGATGTGAAAAATTATCATAATAAGCTAGCAGAAAAAGCGAAACGTACAGCTGAAAAGCAAAAAATGCGTGATCAGTTTGATCAGGGTGTGGTTTAAAAAATCAACTAAATAAATTAAAGGATTAGTCATGGATTGGGGTAAAGTAATATACGTTTTCTTTTCACTTATGAGTTTAACATCTATCGCTGGATTTCTATATGAAAATACAGCAGTTTCACTCTTTATTGCTGCAAGTGTAAACTTGATGAGTACTATTTTAAAGATTGGGGTGAGAAATCTTCTCTCTGCTGAGCTTCTTGCTTCTTCATTAGTTGCAGATTTACACCTAATCCCTGCATTTATCTTTTTAGTAATAATTGGGGATGATACATGGGCTATTGCTTTATCTATAGGAGCATTAATAGCAAATGTTTTCTCTATGGGTCTCGTTTATATAGAGAGTTCAAAGCAGAAAGAAGAGTATTAACTCATTAGAGCTCTTTCTTGTAGTAGCGCAGGAAAGAGTTCGTATGAATTAATATATTATAGGATTTATTACAGTGGAATACATTTCAGCAGACATAGAAAAAAAATGGCAAGAGTATTGGAAGCAAAATGATAGTTTTGAGCCGAGTGAAGATTTTACACAAGAAAAAAAGTATATTTTAAGTATGTTCCCTTTCCCTAGTGGGCGTTTACATATGGGACATGTAAGAAACTACTCTATCTCTGATGCACTTGCTCGTTATTATAGACAACAGGGAAAGAATGTCCTTCACCCTATTGGTTTTGACTCATTTGGTATGCCTGCTGAAAATGCAGCTATTAAAAATGGAAGTCATCCAAAAGGTTGGACTTACGATAATATTGATTATATGAAAAATGAGTTTTATGCTTTGGGTTTCTCTTTCTCTCGGAAGCGTGAAATGGCAACATCGGATGAACTCTATACAAAGTTTGAGCAAGCTTTTATGATTGACATGTATAATAAAGGTCTTTTATACCGTGAAAAAGGGCTTTTAAACTGGTGTCCACATGATCAAACTGTTCTTGCAAATGAGCAAGTTGTAGATGGTTGCTGTTGGCGTTGTGATACGCCAATAGTTAAAAAAGATATGAATCAGTACTACTTTAAAATTACGGATTATTCTGATGAACTGCTAGATGATTTGAAAAAGTTAGAGAATGGTTGGCCAAAACAAGTTCTTACTATGCAAGAGAATTGGATAGGAAAGTCAAATGGTTTAGCGTTTGACCTTTTCTTTGATGATGCATCTAAAGCCAAACTAAATGCAAAATTTGACTCTTTTGATGTCTTTACAACTCGTCCAGATACTATTTATGGTGTTTCATACACTGCTTTAGCACCTGAGCATGCTATTGTGACTTATATGATTGAAAATAATCTTTTAGAAGAGACAGTTATTGCTCAAATCACTAAAATGAAAAATACATCCTCTATAGATAGACAAAAAGAGAAAGCAGGACTCCCTTTGGGTCTGAATGTTATTCATCCATTAACTGGAAAAATTGTACCAGTATGGATAGCTAATTTCGTACTTATGGATTATGGTTCGGGTGCTGTTATGGCTGTTCCTGCACATGATGATAGAGATTATGATTTTGCAAAGAAGTATAACTTAGCTATAAATGCAGTTATTAAGCCAAAAGATGCTGATGTAGATGTAAGTGAGTCTGCATTTACTGATGCTGGAGTTCTTTTTAACTCTGGTGAATTTGATGGTCTAAACTCTAAAAAGTCTCAGTATAACATTATAAAAATGTTTGAAGAGAAAGAGATAGGGAAAAAAACAACAAACTATAAACTTAAAGATTGGGGTGTGAGTCGTCAGCGTTACTGGGGTGCACCTATTCCTTTTATTCATTGTGAAGATTGTGGTTTAGTAATGGAAAAAAAAGAGAATCTCCCAATAGCTCTTCCCGATGATGTTGCAATAAATGGTGAGGGTTCTCCTCTGGAGAATCATCCAACTTGGAAACACTGTTCATGTCCTAAGTGTGGTAAAGATGCACTTCGTGAGACGGATACTATGGATACTTTTGTGCAGTCATCTTGGTACTTTTTACGTTTTTGTGCCTCTCCTGAGACTTTAGAGAAAGCTGCATTTACTCCTGAGGAGATTAAGTACTGGATGGGTGTTGACCATTATGTTGGGGGGATTGAACATGCAATACTACACCTTTTATATGCAAGATTTTTTACAAAAGTATTTCGTGATTTAGGTTACTTAGAGTTTGATGAGCCTTTTGATAAGCTTCTTACTCAAGGTATGGTTCTTAAAGATGGAGCGAAGATGTCTAAGTCTAAAGGTAACACTGTAGACCCTGATGCTATCATCGCTAAATATGGTGCAGATACAGCACGTCTTTTTATTCTTTTTGCTGCACCACCAACACAAGAGTTAGAGTGGAATGATAGTGCAGTTGAGGGATCCTATAAGTTTATTAAACGTTTTTTTGATCGTGCTTCAAATATAGTCGCAACAGATACTAAACCAGTTATAGAGCATGCAACTCTCTCTAAAGAGGAAAAACTTGCTCGTAAAAAAGTATATGAAGCATTAGAGCGTTCAAATGATGTTTTTGCACAACGTTACACTTTTAATACAATGATTGCTGGTGTTATGGAAGCTATGAATGCGCTTAACTCACAATCGAATGCAGATGTTTGGAGTGAAGGTTACTGGATACTAGCTTCAATTATGGAACCAGTTATCCCTCATACTGCTTGGGAAATTTCAGATAAGTATTTTAATCTTAAAAACTTAAGTCCACAAACTGTTGTCGCTGAAGTCTTTGTAGAAGATAGTATTACTCTTGGTGTTTCTGTTAATGGCAAACGTAGAGGTGAGGTAGAAGTAGATGCAAAAGCTAGTAAAGATGAAATTTTAGTTGCTGCTAAAGAGGTTGTCTCAAAATGGCTTGAAGGTAAAGAGATAGTGAAAGAGATCGTTGTCCCTAAAAAACTTGTAAACTTGGTTATTAAGGGATAGTATGAAATACTTTTCGCATTCAGTAAAAATTCTTTTTGTAACTCTTTTTTTACTTGAGATGAGTGGATGTGGCTATAAACCAAGTGCAAAGTATGCTCGTGAAGTTTTAGGAAAGAAAATAAGTACAGGGGTTGTAATCTCTGCTCAAGATCCTGCCAATACTGTAATTATTAAAGATGCTGTAAATCAGGCACTTATTGAGGTTTTTCATGCATCTTTAACAGAGCGAAAATATTCAGACTCTCATTTGATACTTAGTATTTCAGATCCTAGTTATGTTCCTGCGCAGTATGATAACAATGGTTTTGTTATCGCTTATCGTGCTACAATTACCCTTGGTGTTACACGTATATCTCGAAATATTCAAAAAAAGTATGTTAGCATAGGAATGTATGATTTTGCAATTGTTCCTAATGCAGTTTTAAGTGACCAACAACGTTTTGATGCTATTAAATTTAGTTCACTAAAGGCTATAAATGCGTTTGTGGCACAGGTTTCCGCAGAGGGACTTAATAAATAATAAGGAGATGTTATGACGATACAAGCGATTATTAATAATGCAGTGAAACGATTAAAATTAGAGGGGAAACTTCTAACACCTGACTTTTATGCAGAAGCCTTTTGCAAAGAAGTAAAACGTGCCAATAAAAGTATAGAGGATTGTAATAATGTAGAGAAGTTTACAAAAACACTTAATTTAGAGTTTCAAAAAGATATAAAGAACTATCGTATTAAAACTACAAATGAGTTTGTTCGTTTTATTATCTCTAAACTTAATCGTACAAATCCAAGTCAAGCATCGCAAACTATAGAATCACAGACTCTTTTAACAAAACGTATTTTACAAGTTGTAGAAGTTTTACATAATAAAGAGGCTTCTGAACTAGCATATAGTACAATAGAAATGCTTGATACAAGTCCTACTATAGAGCAAATAAATAACTTTAGACAGAGATGGATAAACTTCTTAACAACATATGATGATACTTTTTTACAAACACTTCATAGTTTTGGCACAGTGGATAATGAAAATTTAAAAGCTACGGTGGAGAGTTTAAACTTAAATGCTACAGCTGTATCTTCCGATGCAACACTCTCCTTAGCAAAAATATCTAAACTTCTTATCTCCTCTTTTGTTCCCTCTATCGCATCAAGTGTAAACGATACCATTGCTTCGATAAGCGAAAGAATTCGAAAAAATCCCGAAATTTTGGAGAGTATGGAGATTGAAAAAGAGATTAAAGATGCTATCTCTTTACGAATTGCACTTGATAAAGAGAGTGTGAAGGAGATGATCTCCTCTATAGATGGTGTTTTAGATAAGTTAAGTCTACGTCTAATTGATATGATAGAAAAATCTGACACTTCAAATGAAGAGATACAGCAGATAAAAAAAGAGCTGGAGTCTTATTCTGAGGAGTCTACTTCTAACTTTAAAATAGCACATAAAAAACTTTACACTATAGCAATAGCATTAGAAGAGAATACACAACTCTTAAGTCGGGATTTACAGGGGCATTCAGAAGAAGTTAGTGCACTCTCTTCTCGTGTAAAAAAATTAGAGGGGGAGCTTGAAGCCGCTAAAAAAGAGTCTAAAGAGGACTTTTTAACAAAACTCTATAATCGCCGTGCATTAGATGACTTTTTAGAGGTTAAAGAGGCTGAGTTTAAACGTTATGGTAGAAACTACTCTGTAATTATGTTTGATCTTGATAAATTTAAGAATGTTAATGATACCTTTGGTCATGATGCTGGGGATGCTGTACTCTCTGCATTTGCAAAAATACTAAAAAAAGAGTGTAGAACAGTAGATATAGTTGGCCGTTTTGGTGGGGAAGAATTCTTGGCAATTTTAAGTGAAACAGATACATCTGGTGGTGTTATTTTTGCAGAAAAAGTAAGAAAACATGTACAAAAGGCTCGTTTTATGTACAAGGGAAATCGTATAGAGGTAACAGTAAGTTCTGGTGTGAGTGAGCGTGCAAAACATGTTTCCATGAGTGCAACCCTTAACTCTGCTGATGAGTATCTTTATATAGCAAAAACACATGGTAGAAATAGAGTGGAGTTTAAAAAGTAGAGGTGTTAAGTACTTTTTTAGATGCAAAACCTCTCTTTTATGAAAAAATAGATTATGAGAGGATGCCTCGTATTTATGCTTCCCTAAAAGAGCAACTCAAACTAGCAAAAATTATTCATCTTGTTGGAACAAATGCAAAAGGAACAACAGGTCGCTTTTTAGCAACTGCACTTTTTTCTGCTGGATACAGGGTTGGACACTATACATCTCCTCATATTATCACTTTTAATGAAAGAGTTTGGCTTAATGGATCATTGCTTAGAGATGCAGCCTTAGAAAATGCACACAGAGCACTTCTTTTACTTCTCTCTAAAGAAGATGCAGATGCTTTAAGTTATTTTGAATATACAACACTTTTAGCGATCTATATTTATCAAGATTGTGACTACCTTGTACTTGAGGCTGGTCTTGGAGGGGAGTATGATGCAACAGCTGTTTTTGAAAATATTTTGACAGTAGTAACTCCTATAGATAGAGATCATGAATCATTTTTAGGTGATACTATTGAAGCCATAGCAAGTACAAAACTTAATGCTATTCAAAAAAGAGTAGTTCTTGCAACGCAGAAGCATAAGTGTGTTTATAGTATTGCAGATGATTTATCGAGAGAGAGAGGATTTGAACTCTTTAGATATGAGAAGCTTTTAACAAGTGCAGATACAAAAAAGATTAAAAACCTTAAACAATTACATAATCTTCCACTCTATCTTCAAGAGAATATCTCTGTTTCTATTGCCGTTTTACATCTTCTTGATGTGCCTTACAGTGTGGAAAGTTTTCAAAATAGTAGATTATATGGTCGTTTAACAAAGATTGAACCAAATATTATAATAGATGTAGGACATAATGTCTTAGCAGCACATGCCATAGTAACTGCATTAAATGGAAAAAAATTCACCTTAGTATATAACAGTTATAAAGATAAGAACTATAAAGAAATATTGAGCATACTGCAAAGTATTGTAGAAAAAGTTGAACTAATTGATGTTGATGATACACGCATTGAGAGTAGGGCAATTATGGTAGATGCTTTAAACTCTTTAGGGATTTCCCATTCTTCATTTCAAGCTCTTAGTACTAATAAAAATTACTTGGTATTTGGCTCTTTTAGTGTGGTAGAAGCTTTTTTAAGGCAAAAAAATTGAATGATCATTTTACAGTTACTATTCACGATGAGAGTGGTGTTCGCCAGTTTAATATACACCGTTTAGTAAAACGAGCACTTTTTTATGCGTCACTTTTTATACTCACACTTATTTTTATTGCTGTGGGGACTATTTTATATCTGCATGATAGTATAGAAAAAACAGAACACAAGCGTGGCCTCATGGAAAAGGCTTATCAAGAGTTAGAAGAGAGTAATAAAAACCTTCAAGAGAGTATGCATTTAACAAATGAGTCTCTTGAAGCAAAAAAGGTAGAATTAGATGAACTCTCTGACTCCCTCTCTGAAATAGAGATTCTTATAGGGATAAAACCAGCAGAAGAGAGCTCTATTCGTGATAGGGTTATTCATACAAAACTGGATTCGCAACATCGTGCTCTTTTTATGCAACTTATTCCAAGTGGTTCACCTATTGAGTATAAAGGTGTTACAAGTAAGTTTGGTAAAAGAATACATCCTATATCGGGAAAAAAAGAGTTTCACCCTGGTATAGATTTAAAAGCAAAAATGAACACTCCTGTGTATGCTCCAGCAGATGCTATAGTGGAGTGGGCGGCCTATCACAAAAAGAGTGGCTATGGACATCTTGTAATTTTAGATCATATGTATGGAATAAAATCTTACTACGGACATTTAAAGAGAAGTGTGGTAAAATCAGGTCAATTTGTAAAAAAAGGGCAACTGATCGCCTATACTGGAAACTCGGGAATGAGTAATGGACCTCATTTACATTATGAAATTCGATTTATCTATAGAAAATTAAACCCTTATTGGTTCATAAAGTGGACACAGCAAAATTATGATGAAATATTTGAAAAGGAGAAAAAAATACCATGGCAATCTTTAATAACAGCGACACTCAATCTCGTGCAAAAACAGACTCCAACACAACCATAATAACAGCAGGTACAAAGATAAAAGGTGAAATTCACCTGACTTGTAATCTTTATATTGATGGAGAGTTAGAGGGCTCTATTGAATCTACTCAAGAGATAAATATTGGGAAAAATGGAGTAGTAAAAGGGAACCTCACTACAGAACATTTAATTATTCAGGGATATTTTGAGGGGAGCATTGATGCTACTTTAGTAGAGATAAAAGCAGAGGGAAGAGTAAGTGGCGAGATAATTTCAAAAGAGCTTATTATTGAATCTAAAGGTGTTTTTGAAGGAAAATCTGTTCTTAAAGATACACAAAATATTTTAGAAAAACTAGAAAAATAATGTCACAAACAGCACTCTATAACTACTTTAATACAACAAAAAAAGCCTCTCTGGAACTTCTTATTTGTGAGGATAGCAAAGAGGCTGAATCACTTGAATCTGTTGCTCACTATTTTAATCGAGAGGTGCTTCTTTTTCCCGACTTTAGACCTAGTTTCGGGGATGATCTGCGCTCTTATAAAGAGGAGCTTCATTCGCTCTTTTCTACACTCCGTCTCTATTATCAGGCAAAGAAAAAACCACTTATTATTTCACCCCTTAAAACACTTCTTTTTCCTCTTCCTAAAGCAGAGTACTTAGATACGACTACTTTAGAGTTTGGGAGTGAAGTTAATCTTAAGGAGTTTAAAGAGCAGATGCTTTTTTGGGGTTACACTTTTGTAGATATGGTTCAAGTTGAGGGGGAAGTGAGTCATCGAGGGGATATTTTAGATATTTACATACCCTCTACAAAAAATCCTTATCGTATTTCATTTTTTGACAATGAAATAGAGCAGATTAAAGAGTTTGAACTAGAATCCCAAAGAACACTTGGGGATGAGTTAGATTCGGTAAGTATTAGAAGTGCTTTTTATGCTCTTGATGAGGAAGGGTTCGAGCAGTTAAATACTAAAGTGCAAGAGAGCAAGTTTGATGCACTTGTAAAAGATGTTGCATCTTTAGGATTTTGGCACTTAGATAGTATGGCTGAAAATTTTTTAGAGCACAAAGAGGTCAAACTCTCTCGTAATCTTGAGAGTCTCTTAAAAGATGCATATGGGATTAATAATCCAGTGTTGAGTCGTGAAGTTTTTGATTTAGAGATACTTCCTCAGAGTGATGATGTAAAAGAGTTAGTTGTAGTAAATACAGAGCATCTTCTTAATGTTCATCGTAATAAAAAAATAACAGTTATAGCGGCAAATGCAGCAACTATAAAACAGGCTGGTATTTACGATACAAGTAATATTACAAAAATAACAGCAGGGTATATTTTAAATATTATCACCCCTGATGAGATGGTTATAAGTCTTAACAAACCAGATAAAAAACGCCGTCGTAGAAAAAGCTCTATTTTACTCGATGATCTTAAAAAGGGTGACTATGTTGTGCATGAGGATTATGGTGTTGGTATTTTTGATGCAATTCAGCAGATCGAAATTCTTGGGGGAATAAAAGATTTTATCCTGATTAAGTATGTAGGTGATGATAAAATTCTACTTCCTGTTGAGAATCTTGATTATATTGACCGTTATATCGCTGGTGGTGGTTCTACTCCTGTTTTAGATCGACTAGGGAAAGGAAGTTTTGGAAAACTGAAGGCCAAGGTTCGTAAACGTCTCTTAGAGATAGCAGGTCAAATAGTAAATACAGCAGCTGCAAGAGCACTTATAAAAGCGCCAAAGATTAACTTAGCAAAAAAAGAGCTTAAGGATTTTCAAGCACTCTCTGGCTTTGAGTATACAGATGACCAAACAAATGCTGTGCAAGATATTTTAAATCAGATGTCTACTGGAAATATTATGGATAGACTGCTGAGTGGTGATGTTGGTTTTGGTAAGACAGAAATAGCGTTAAATACAATCTTTGCGGCATTTAGGTCAGGGTATCAGTCTGCATTTATAGTTCCCACAACACTACTTTCAGCACAACACTGGCGTTCACTTGATGAGCGATTTAGTGAGTTGAAAATTCGCTATGCAAAATTTGATAGGTTTGTAAGTACAAAAGATAAAAATGCTATTATAAAAGGGCTTGCAAGTGGAGAGATAGATTGTGTTGTCGGTACACATGCACTTTTTGGTTTAGAGTTTAAAAAACTCGGAGTAGTTATTATAGATGAAGAGCATAAATTTGGCGTGAAGCAAAAGGAAAAAATAAAAGAGTTGTATCATAATGTGCACTTGCTGAGCATGTCTGCAACACCTATTCCTCGTTCACTTAATCAAGCCCTTAGTTCTATAAAAACAATGAGTCAACTCCTTACCCCTCCAAGTGAACGCCAAGGTGTGCGAACCTTTGTCAAAGAGTATGAAGAGAAGCTGATTAAAGAGGTGATTCTCAGAGAACTTCGCCGTGGTGGACAGGTTTTTTATGTGCATAACTCTATAGATCATATGCCAATAAAACTAGGCGAATTAAAAGCACTCCTTCCTGACCTTCGGATTGTAATGCTTCACTCAAAGATTTCTGCTGTACAGACTGAAAAAGAGCTCTTAAAGTTTGAGGCAGGGGAGTATGACCTTATGATAGCAACTTCTATTATTGAATCGGGAATTCATATGCCTAAGGTAAATACCATTTTAATAGATGGGGCCGATAGATTTGGTATAGCTGATTTGCACCAACTTCGTGGTCGTGTTGGTCGGGGAAGTGTTGAGGGCTTCGCATATTTTATAGTAAAAAATAAAGAGCTTTTAACAGATGAAGCGAAAAAACGTCTGCTTGCCTTAGAGTCAAACTCTTTCTTAGGGAGTGGTTCTGTTTTAGCACATCATGACTTAGAGATTCGTGGAGGAGGAAACCTTGTGGGTGATGCACAGAGTGGACACATTAAAAATATAGGGTATTCACTCTATCTTAGAATGCTTGAAGATGCCATAAAAGAGCTCTCAAATACAAAAGAGGGTGAACGTGCCAAGGTAGATATAAAACTTACTATTAGTGCGTATATATCGGATGAGGTAGTAAAAGAAGATAGGCTACGTTTAGATATCTACAGACGTCTCTCTCAGTGTGAGGATGCTATAGAAGTGTATGAGATAGAAGAGGAGATAATAGACCGCTTTGGCGAACTTGATATACCTACAAAACAGTTTTTTGAGCTTATGGTTATTAAATTGCTTTCCCTTGATAAAAAAATAAAAAGCATTAGTAATTATGCTCAGAGTATTACTATTACTTACTTAAATGAATCAAAAGAGAGTATAAAATCTGATAGTCGAGATGATGATGACATCATAAAAGCAACACTATTTTATCTTCGTAATAATAAGCCGAAAATTTTATAATAACTTACCACTTTAATTCTTTTATTTAATGTTTTTAACTGTATGATTGCATCTCTTAAATATAGCATTTATTTTAGTTCAAATTTGAGGAGATTTAATTGAGTATCTATAGAGAATATGACATTCGTGGTATATATGAAAAAGAGTTAAATGAGCAGAGTGTTGTTCGTATAGGGTATGCATTAGCATCAAAAATAGAGGGTGAGTATGTAGCTGTTGGGTATGATGCTCGTTCACACTCTCCTATACTTTTTGAGTATTTAGTTCGTGGTCTCAATGCAGGTGGAAAAAAAGTTCTTGGTATGGGGCTTGTACCTACTCCTGTAAACTACTTTGCAAACTATCAAGATTGGGATGGGATTACTCCATCTGCTTCTGTTATGATTACAGGTTCACATAACCCAAGTGAGTATAATGGTTTTAAAATCACAGTAGATAAAGCTCCTTTTTTCTCTGAAGATATTTATGCTTTAGGTCGTGAGTGTGAGGCTATGGAGATGCCAAGTGAAGTTGCAAGAGATGTAACTGAAATAGATGCTGTGACTCGTTATGTAGACTTTCTTGTATCTGAGTTCCAGCACCTTAAAGGAATGGACACTAAGATAGTTTATGATTGTGGAAATGGTGTTGCAGGTGTTGTAACTGAAGATATTTTTGCAGCATTAGAGCTTAAAACAAAAGGGCTTTATGTAGATCCTGATGGAACTTTTCCAAATCACCATCCTGACCCATCAGATGAACATAATTTAGTAGATATAAAAAAACTTTTAGCTACCGATGGCGATATTGCATTTGCTTATGATGGAGATGCAGATAGAATTGCTGTGCTTACACATAAGAATAACATTAAGGGCGATATGATGGCTCTTCTTTACTCTATGAAGATGGATAAGCCTACTGTTATAGGTGAGGTGAAGTGTTCTCAAGTGATGTATGATGAGCTTACTCGTCGTGGATGTAATGCTATTATGTACAAAACTGGTCACTCTAACTTAAAAGTAAAAATGAAAGAGACAGGTGCAGACCTTGCTTGTGAAGTGAGTGGGCATATCTTCTTTAAAAACCGTTACTTTGGGTATGATGATGCTATCTATGCGACACTTCGTATGCTTGAGTTAGTTCATGATGGTATAGACTTAGATGCTGAGTTAGAAAAACTCCCTGTTGTTTACTCTACTGAAGAGTTAAAAGTAGAGACTACAGAAGAAGAGAAGTTTAAAATCATAGCTCGTGTAAAAGAGATGCTTCAAAATCCACCAGTAGATTTTCCTACTATAAAAGATATCATTGATGTAGATGGTGTACGAATTAACTTTGAAAAAGGGTGGGGACTTGTTCGTGCAAGCAATACAACTCCTGTTCTTGTTACTCGTTTTGAGTCTACTGATGCAGATGAAGCGAAAAATTATGAGCGTGCCATTAATGCTTTAATAGTAAAAGCGAAAGAATCACTCTAAATTAGTATAACTCTTGAATATGATAAACATCACTTAATATTATTTTGATATGATGTCAAAAATAATATTAAGGATCTTTACACATGCTCTTTTATACCACACTTTTTTTACTCTTTCTCTATTTTAAAATAGCCCGTATTTATAGAAAAGAGGAAAAATCAACTCCCTTTATGCTTTTACAAAATATAGCAGTAATGCTGAGTGCATTAGCAACTTTTTCTTATGGTTTTTTAGCTGTACCATGGTACTTCGTTCTTCTATTCTCTTTTCTGTTTTTTATAGTGACTGCACTTATGGTAACAGTAGTGCAACTCGGTATATTTGTCGATGGAAAACCACAGTTTGGTATTAGTAAAGCATATAAAGTTTTACCTGTTTTAACAGTTGTTATTATTGCATTGTCTGCTATAATATGGTTATAGAAACACTTAAGGAATCTTTATGAAATCTCATACACTTTTAATGCCCTTAGATATGCATTTACACCTCCGTGATGGTGCAATGTTGAAAAATGTAGCACCTCTCTCTGCTTACTCTTTTAGTGGGGCTGTAATTATGCCTAACCTTGTTCCTCCTGTTTCAAATAAAGAAGAGGTTATTGCTTATAAAGAGCGTGTTATGGCAGCCGTTCCAAATGACTACTTTGAGCCTTATATGACTCTTTTTTATAAGAACTACGATAAAGCATTTTTAGAAGCTATTGTTGATGAGATAACAGCTATAAAACTCTATCCTGCGGGAATTACCACAAACTCTGAGGGAGGTGTAAGCTCATTTAATATTGATGAGATGAGAACAACTCTTCAGGCTATGAGTGATTTAGATATTCCTCTGTGTGTTCATGGCGAGACGGATGGCTTTGTGATGGATAGAGAGGCTGAGTTTATGTCTGTTTATGAGCTTCTTGCTTCAAGTTTTCCTAAACTAAAAATTATTATGGAACATATTACTACAAAGGAAGCTGTAGATATGCTTGATAAATTTGAGAATCTTTATGCTACTATAACTATTCACCACCTTATTCTTACACTCGATGATGTTATAGGTGGAATGATGCAACCACATCACTTCTGTAAACCTATCGCAAAGCGTCCTGAAGATTTAGATGCACTTTTAAGTGTTGCACTTGAAGCACATCCTAAAGTAATGTTTGGTTCAGACTCTGCACCACACCCTCAACATGCAAAAGAGTCATGTGGTTGTGCAGCAGGGGTTTTTACCGCACCAATAGCACTACAACTTCTTTGTGAAGTCTTTGATCAGTTTGGAAAACTTGATAATCTTCAAGAGTTTGTGAGCGATAATGCACAGCGGATATATGGAATATGTCCAGAGTTTAAAGAGATTACTTTAGAAGAGAGACCATTTGTAGTTCCTGCAAACTATGGTGGTGTTGTACCAATGTATGCTGGTGAGACTCTCTCTTGGGCTATTGAGAGTGTCGACTAGAGTTCTTTATCTCGAAGATGATGCTCTCTTTGGAGAGACTCTTGTTGATTTACTGGAGGATGAGGGCTATGAAGTTACTCATTTCTTAAATGGTCAAGATGCTTTGGATGCAACCTTTGAGGGGAGATTTGATCTCTATCTTTTAGATATAAATGTACCACTCATCGATGGGGTTTCGCTCCTTAATGATTTACGAAATGCTGATGATGTGACACCTGCTATTTTTTTAACATCCCACAAAGATAAGAAGATGTTAGAGAAAAGTTTTTTGAGCGGTGCAGATGATTATATAAAGAAACCTTTCGATAATGATGAACTTTTATGGCGTTTAAAAGCAGTGCTTAAACGTACACAAAAGGATGAACCAGAAGTTGTTGGAAGACTTAAAAATGATACACTCCATAAAACAATCTCCTTTGATAATGTAACACTAGAACTCTCAAAAAAAGAGTATGATTTTTTACTTCTTTTAATGCGGCATGTAAATGAGGCAGTCCCTAAGGAGTTAATACTCGATGAGTTATGGAGTGCAAGTAGTGGAGGGAGTGATGGGGCTATTCGTGTTTATGTAAATAGACTTAAATCACTTCTTCCTGAGGTTAATATAGAAAATATTCGTGGTATAGGGTATAAGCTTGTTTGCTAGCCTGCGTTTAAATATTTTTATTTACTACTTTGTGACTGTTGTTGTTTTTGTTGCTATTGGGTACTACTTTTTAATCACTTTAGGGGTAATAAACCTTCTACCTCTAGGGATTGTTTTTCTCTGTTTTGTTATACTCTCCGGTATTTTTATTTCTAAGTTAGCAGTTGATCCTCTTAAAGAGTATATTACAAACTTACAAAATCTTTCCAAAGAGACACTTCATGAATTAAATCTTCCTATTAGCACCATAAAAACTAACTCTCAAATGTTAAAAAGAAATTTTGAAGATGAAAAGAGTTTAAAGAGAATAGAACGTATAGAGTCTGCTTGCGATATGCTTCAAGAGCGATATCATGAACTTGAGTATATGATAAAAATGCAGAGTAGGGAAATCTTGGATGAACTGTTCTCTTTAGAGGATCTAGTAAGAGAGAGAGTTTCTTTTGTTTCAAGAATTTATCCGCATATGAAATTTAATCTTACTTTAGAAACTTTAGATATAGTGAGTGATAAAAAAGGCTTAGCTAAAGTAATTGACAATATTATTGACAATGGAATAAAATATTCAGAATCTTCAAAAAATATAGATATAAGTATAAAAAAAAGTTCTCTTTTTATACAGGATTATGGAATTGGTATGGATGAGGTAGAACTTTTAGAGATATTTGACAATTATTATCAGACAAATGCTAATATGCAAGGGTTTGGCATAGGGCTGAGCATGGTAAAAAGATTTTGCGATAAAAATGATATACTTCTCTCCTTTCACTCAGAAAAAGAGAGTGGTACACAAGTAGAGTTGAATTTTAAAAATAAAATAGGAAATTAAATGAATGAATTAAACATAATGGGATATGCTGAAACAGCTCTTGACTATGGTGTTATGGGTGTACTTGTACTTATGAGTGTGGTAACACTTTGGCTTTTTATAGAGAGAATGATGTTTTATAAAAGTGTCCGTATTGAAGATTATACACATAGAGATACTTTAGAAATAGAGCTTACAGATAATATTAGTGTTATTAGTGCTATAGGTACAAATGCCCCATATGTTGGTCTTTTAGGAACGGTAACAGGAATCATGATAACTTTTTATACTCTTGGTGATGTTGGAGCTGTGGATGCTAAAAAGATTATGATGGGACTTGCTCTTGCACTTAAAGCTACTGCTATGGGGCTTGTTGTAGCAATGCCAGCTATCATTACTTATACTATTTTACTTCGAAAGATTGAAAAAATATTAACAAAATATGATGTGGCAAACGACACAAAAGAGTCATAGATGCCAAAGTGTAGAAAAGCTCCAAAGAAGTTTGATGAAATAAATGTTATACCTTTTATAGATATTATGCTTGTTCTTCTTGTTATGGTTTTAACAACTGCAACATTTATAAAGCAGGGTGTTATTCCTGTAAATCTTCCAGAGGCTAAGGCAACAGATAAAGAAGATATAAAAAAAGAGATTACTGTTTATGTAAATGCTAAAGGTGAGATGTTTTATGACAAAGAGAAGGTGGATTTAGCAACATTAGAATCAAAACTTTCTAAAGTAAGTAAAAAACAGACCGTAGTTTTAAGAAGTGATAAAGAGTCTAAGTTTCAAGACTTTGTAAGTGTTATGGATATACTTAAACGTTTAGGACATGAACAGCTTTATATAGTGACTAAGAAGTAGAACTTTCTACTTCTCGCCTTTCTTCTTCGCTTTGAAAAGAAGCGGTGTTCCTGTAAAGTTAAAAGCCTCACGCATTTTGTTTGTTAAGTAACGTCTATATGTAAAGTGAAGACCACTTGGCTTATTCATAACGATAGCTATCTTTGGTGGTCGTGTTTCATACTGTGTTGCATAGTAGATACGAATAACTTGTCCACTTACACTTGGAAGTGTATGACGTCTAAGAGCTCTTTCTATAACCTCATTTACCTTACTTGTAGAGATTCTCTGTGAGTAGTTTTCGTTTATCTCTAAAATCATATCGTGAAGTTTATCAACACGTTGATGTGTAAGTGCTGAGAGAGTTAAAATAGGTGCATAAGCGAGAAACTTAAATCTATCACGAATCTCTTTGATGATTTTGTCATGCTCTTCACGTTTAGAGATATCCCATTTGTTTAAAACAATAATACAAGACAAACGGTTACTATCAACAAGCCCTGCTATTTTCTCATCAAGATCTAAAAATGGTTGACTCGCATCTAAAACAACAAGTGCCATATTTGCATTCTCAAGCATCTCAGTTGTTCGCATAAGTGCATACTTCTCTATACCAAGAATTTTTCCACGGCGACGAAGACCTGCGGTATCTACAAATGTTATCTGCTTATCTTTATACTGTACTGTTTCATCAATAGGGTCAATGGTAGTTCCAGCAACACTACTTACAACAGAACGTTCTTCACCAAGAAGTGCATTTAGAAGTGAAGACTTTCCAACATTTGTACGACCAATAATGGCGATTTTTATGTGGTTAATATCCTCTTCATCGAACTCTTTGATGCGGTCATTGTTTCCAAAGATAGAGTCATCAGTAATGATTCCATCCATCTCATCGTCATCCCAATAGGTAAAACCATCATCTTCTTCATCGTGAGTGTTTGAGAAGAACTCTTCATCACTTATCTCCGCACTCTCTTCCTCTACAACCTGAACAGCAGATTCTTCACTCTCTTCTTTAATTCTATCTTCTTCCGGAATTCTATCAGATATCCACTCTAAAAGTTCTACAGTATTACGGTTATGTGAAACAGAGATACCAAAAATATCTCCCGTACCAAACTCATAAAACTCCCAAAGATTCTCTTTCATTCTGTCATTGTCTATTTTGTTGACAACAAGTGCAATCTCTTTTCCCATAGCTTGAAGCTCATAAAAAAACTTCTTATCTTCATCTTCAGGAATGCTCTTTCCATCAACCATGTAGAGAATGATGTCAGCAGCATAAGCAGCACGAAGAGACATCTCTTTTATTTTATCAAAGAGTTCACACCCTTTGTCTAGTCCACCTGTGTCAAGCAAAAGTGCTTCTTTTTGGTTAACAATAACATGACGACGTTTTACATCACGAGTAGTTCCTGCAAGGTCAGATGTAATAGCATCACGATTTTTTACTAAACGATTAAAGAGAGAACTTTTTCCAACATTTGGACGACCAACGATGGCGATTTTTTTCATGGGATACCCTTGTATAACTTATGAAGAGTTGTTTACACCCTCAAGGGGTACTCTATATTTTTGTGATTATAGCTAAATTATGATTAGGAGGAGATTTTACTGAAGCTACAACTCTCAAAAGAGAAGAGTTGTGATTAGGAGACTAGTTTGTTGGGAACTCTTTATCGAGAGATTCTAATGCTTGTTCTGATTGAAATTGTTGCCATCTGGCATCATCATTTTTAAAACTAGAGGATGCCTCTTTTACTGCTTTTTTTACGACTTGGTTTACAGTTGCTTCGGGAACTGTAACAAGCATATATATAGCACCAGAAGGGGCATTCCACATATCTACTGCTTTAGAGCCTTTTAAATCTACTTTGGCTAGCTGTTTTGTTACAGAAGTTGTAACAGTATCAACTGTCTCTGCTGTTCCATTTCCAGTTGCTTTTGTGAAGCCTTCTATCTTATCTTTAACTTGAGATTTTATCTGTTGTGCTAAATCAGAACGACCATTCATAAGTGCAACTCTTCGCATATGTGCAATACCTGCGAGACTTTTTTCTGCAACACCAACTCCAGCATAGTATCCAGTCACATCTGGGATACAAGTCCATTTTGGTGCTAAAACATTTTCCTGTTTACACTCAAATGTTGGAACATATTTGTTACTTACAGGTTCTGGTTTTTTATCTTCAAAACATCCAGTCATTAAAACAGTAAGAAGCCCTAGTGTTGCTATTTTTGAAACAGTTTTTATCATGATAAATCCTTCTTTATTAATAATATATAGTATATACTATCATAATTATAATAACAGGGAAAACCGTGAAACAGTACTACTCATATGATGATTTTAAAAGAGACACTAGAGCACTTATTAAAGATGTTAAAAGCACTTCTCCTGATGCCATTGTTGGTATAGCGAGGGGAGGTTTAACACTCTCTCATGCAGTTGCAGAGGGTTTAAACATTCGTGAGGTACAAACGATCCGAACAGAACTTTATGATGCAAGTTGTAAACGTGAAGAGATTAAACTTTTTGGCTCTTGTAACTTTAAAAATTCTAAAAAAGTTTTAGTACTTGATGATATAGCAGATAGTGGTGAGACACTAAAGTCTATTATGCATTATTTAGAATCAGAGTTTCAAGATATAGAGTTTATATCGGCTACACTTTTTTATAAAAAAAGTTCTTGTTATAAGCCTCATTTTTGGGTGAGAGAAGCTAGACAATGGATAGAATTTTTTTGGGAAAAAGATTTTTTACAAGAGTAGTTTTATCTACTCTTATATTTATTTGCGAGACTCTTCTATCATCTCGTAAGCACGGTTTATCTCTTGTGTTTTAGCAGTCGCTTCTTTCATGTACTCTTCACTTTTACCTTGTGAAGCAATGATGTCAGGGTGGTACTGTCGTATAAGTTTTTTATAGGCTTTTTTTATAGTTTTCATATCATCATCTGCATTAACACCAAGAAGTGTATAAGCATCTTCTATATTTACTTTTGGTGTCACATTCTGCATCATTTTTTCAAACTGATCAAAAATGGCATGGTAAGCATTTGGGTCAAACTCTAGGGCTTCGGCAATAGTTGCTAAAATTTCCTCTTCGCTTGTACTTACTTCACCATCAATAAAGGCAAGTTGGATTAGAAACCCCATAAATTGTTGTTCTTGTGCTTTGTTTTGCTTAATAGCATTTGCAAGTGTGTGTGCAATTTGTGCTATGTTGTCACTGCGATCTTTCTCTTCCTTGAAAATTTGTTTTAGTATATCTTTTGTTTTTTGAGGTTCAGGGAAAACAGCACTAATATCATCAAACATAATTCCAATAAGCTGTGCTTCAAGTGCATCGATTTTTCCATCTGCTTTAGCTACTTTTGCAACAAGGGCCACAAAGAGACCAAGCTCACTATTTTTGAGAGAGGTATGAGAGACTGAGAAGTCTTTAAATGCTTTTTTTGAGTAAGATTCATACTTCCCATAGCTTTTAAAAACAGTATAAAAAACATAGCCAACAATGGCTAAAATAATGAGGTTTAACATTCTAAAATCCTTAAATAATTTAGCAAATTATACAGATAAGAAGTTAACACTATTACTCTTGTGTTAAAGTATGTAATCTATGGATGATTTCATCAATTTTTTCACTTATTTGTGTAACATCATCTGAAATGTTGTTGACTTCATCTGCATTACTATTGAGAGCTTCTGATGAGTCTGAAATGGATTGAATAAGTACATTAGTAGTAGCAGTAGATTCTGCTAAACTTTTCTGTGTTCTTTCGGCAAGTTTACGAACTTCATCTGCAACAACAGCAAAACCACGGCCATGTTCTCCTGCCCGTGCCGCTTCTATGGCAGCATTGAGTGCTAAAAGATTTGTCTGTTCTGCAATCTCTCCAATAGTGGAGAGAATAGTTTTTGTCTCATTTGCATTAGAGACAAGTGTTTGAAGATTATCTACCATCTCATTCTCTTTATCTGCAACATGATGAATACGTTCAACTGCGGAGCTAATCATATTTTTTAAATCAATGATTGTCTCATTTGTTATGTTCTCTACAGTTTCATTGAGAGTTTTTGCTGAGTGTAAAATAGTACGTTTAGAGGCTTCATCTCTCTCTTGCATATTTTGAAGAGACTCTCCAAGCGAGTTAATATTTGTAAGAAGATCAGCCATTTTTGCTTCAACATTTATTTTACTTCTTGCATCAAAAGTTCCTGTAGAAAAATTTTGAAGTGTAGAGATTGCATTGTCAAGATTTTTCTCAGATGATGCTATCATATTGTTTATACTATTTCGAAGAACATGTACATAAGGTGTTTTTGTATCCGCTTCAACCCTACATGAATAGTGACCTTTTGCCACTCTATCTGAGAGAAGTACCATCTCACCTGCAACAAGTGTATCTGCTTGAACAGATTTTCTGTACATTGTAACAAGCTGGTTCAACTCTTTTTCTATTGGATTTGTTGTTTCATTATTAATATTTATTTTGTTTCTTTTAAAGTTCATTAAATCTTTTAGTTCGCTAAGCATAGAAATATTAAAATTACTTTGAGTATTAATGTTTTGAAGTGCAAGAATAAGGATAAAGCTAAAGAGGGTAAGTGAAACTTGTATGGTAGTTGAACTACTAAGTAGTAAAGTCGTAATTAAAAGTGTAAAAATAAGAGTAGCAGTTATGTTTTTGTATAGTCTGTTCATCCGTTTATCTCCTAGTTTAAAGTTTTATAGAGTTTTGTTGCTTCATCGATCTCTTCTTGAGAAGCTTTCCTACGACAAGAGATGTAGCTAGTAGTGTTTGTTTTTGAATCAATTTTTGGAAAAACTGTAGCAAATACCCAATAAAATCCATTATCTTTCGTAGCATTTTTTACATAGCCACTCCAAATATTTCCTCGCTTTATAGTGTCCCAAAGATCTTTAAATGCAGCTTTTGGCATATCTGGATGTCTCACGACATTATGAGGCTTTCCTACAAGTTCATCTATAGTATAGCCAGCTATTTTACAAAAATCATCATTGGCAAAAACAATAATGCCTTTAGAATCAGTTTGTGAAACTAAAAAATCGTCATCTTTTAAAACATATTCATTCATATTTTTTCCCTAATTTATGTTAAATTCTGATTGTCTCTGAAATGCTAACTTAATTCTCCTTGAAATTAAATTAAAATATAAAATAATTAAGATAAAACCAACTTATGGGTATAATTGCAAAATGAATATTAAAAATTTAAATGCAGGTGTAAAGTATATGCTTATCGCCTCCTTTACCTTTGCTATTATGGGAGCTTTTGCAAAATTAGCTTCGGAGAGTATGAGCTCACTTGAAGTTGTGTTTTTTAGAAATATTGCAGGGGTAATTATTATTGGTTTAGCTATTCTTAAAAAGCCTATGACACATGAGGGTGGGAAACCTTTGCTACTTTTTTTTCGTGGTTTTATGGGGTTTGTAGCACTCCTCGCATTTTTTTACAATATTGCACATATTCCTTTAGGTGATGCTATGACTTACTCAAAAACAAGTCCTATTTTTACAGCTATTTTTGCTTTTTTATTTCTTAATGAGAAATTGCCGATAAAGGGTTGGCTTGCTGTTGGTGTTGGTTTTATTGGCATTATATTTATAACAGAACCCTCTGGAATCGGCTTTACAAAATACGACCTACTTGGAATCTTTAGTGGAGTAGGTGCTGCGCTTGCTTATACTTCAGTGAGAGAATTAAAAACTTACTATGATACTCGAGCAATTGTACTTTCATTTATGCTTACAGGGACTATAGGACCTCTTATACTCTTTTTTATTTCACCTTATGTAGCAGTTGAATCTCTTGACTTTATGTTTGCAGAGTTTATAATGCCAGAGGGAATTACTTGGCTTTATGTAATTGCCATGGGAGTTTTTGCGACACTCTCTCAAGTTTTAATGACAAAGGCTTATGGAGAAACAAAGGCGGGAATTGTAGGAGCTGTAAGCTATACAAATATACTTTTTTCTATTATAGTTGGTGTAATGTTAGGAGATGCTTTACCTTCGGGAAGTATGGCATTTGGAATAGTTTTGATTGTTTTAGCTGGGCTGATGGTGGCTCGTGCTAAGTAGAGATTAAAAGCAATATGATATAATCACTTACTTTTTTCTAAGGCAGCAAATTATGAAACTATTAGCAGGACCATGTGTTATTGAGAGTGAAGAAAATATTTTTAAAATAGCTAAAGAGCTAGAGAAGTATCATAAAGATGATACTATAGACTTCTATTTTAAATCGAGTTTTGATAAAGCGAACCGTACATCTTTGAACTCTTTTCGAGGACTCGGAATAGATGAGGGACTTAGAATCCTTCAAAAAGTAAAAGATGATTTTGGTTATAAAATCGTTACAGATGTGCATGAGTCTTCTCAAGTGGCTCAGGTGGCAGAGGTTGTAGATATGCTACAAATACCAGCATTTTTATGTCGTCAAACGGACCTACTTGTTGCCTGTGCAAAAACAGATAGAGAAGTAAACATCAAAAAAGGGCAGTTTCTTTCAGCTGATGCGATGAAGTATCCACTCCTAAAAGTTTTAGAGACACGTGGATGCTCTGAACCAACATATGAAAATGCACAGAAGCATGGTGTTTACCTTTGTGAACGTGGTAACTCCTTTGGCTATGGTAATATGATTGTCGATATGAGAAACTTGGTAATTATGCGAGAGTTTGCACCGGTTATCTTTGATGCAACACACTCTGTTCAGATGCCAACAGCAGAGAATGGAAAAACAGGTGGAGATAGCTCAATGGTACCTTACTTAGCGAAAGCTGCTGCTGCTATAGGTGTAGATGGTTTCTTTTTTGAGACACATTTTGACCCAAGTATAGCACTGAGTGATGGACCAAATATGTTAAAATTAGAAGAGTTAAATACTCTCATAGAGAAGATTAAGCTGATTAGGGAGATATAATTATGATAACTGTAACTATTGACGATCCAGAACTAGAGAGAGTTTACCGTAGTTTTCATGGGAATGATGCGAAGTTTAGTGAATATCTTTCATTGACTACTTCAGCAAATAATCTTGGCTATGGACTTGATGCAGCCACTATTGAAGCGGCTTATGATGAGGCTGAGGCAGAGGGTGATAGTGGAATGACACATGATGAAGTTTTTGATATGCTTAGAAAGAAATATGATATCAATTAGGTATGATAATAGGGCTAATAAGGACTTAGAAGTAATATATCTTACAATTTTAGAAGATAAAAAAAATGCTGCTGCTGAGTTTATTAATAAAATAGACAATTATATAAAACTCTTAGAGACTAACCCTGAAATGGGAAAAGAGTGTAGAGCAAGTGGATTTAATCGAGATTGTAGAGTGCTTTACTATGAGAACTATACAATCTTGTATAAGATACACAAAGAACATATAAGTATAAAAAGAGTTTTAAGCTCAAAACAAAATAACAAAGGAAATTAAATGGAATTAATCGAAGGTAAATTAAGAGTAGTAAATGGTAAAAAGATAGCGATTGTAAGTACAAGATGGAATCACTTTATAGTAGATAGACTTGTTGAGGGTGCAAAGGATGCATTTGATCGTCATGGTGGTGATGATGCTGATTTAACTCATGTTTTAGTACCAGGTGCATTTGAGTTGCCTATGATAGTTGACCAACTTTTATCAAGTGGAAAATATGATGCTATATGTGCTTTAGGTGCAGTTATTCGTGGGGCGACTCCTCACTTTGATTATGTTGCAGCTGAAGCCACTAAGGGTATCTCTTCTATGAGTCTTAAGTATCAAAAACCAGTATCTTTTGGACTTTTAACTACAGATACTATTGAGCAAGCTATAGAGCGTGCAGGAACAAAAGCTGGTAACAAAGGTTTTGAAGCGATGACAGTTGTTATCGAAATGTTAGATTTATATGAGGCACTGTAATGGCAACTAGACATCACGCACGTATGGCTGTAGTAAGCCTACTTTATGCATTTGACTTAGGAAATGGAAATACAGCTGAACACACAGATGAGATTTTAGAAGAGAAAAAAATCCGTAATAAACAGAAAGATTTTGCACTTGATTTGTATGAGGGTGTTATGAAAAATCTTCATGCTTGTGATAAACAAATTGTAGAACACTTAAAAGAGTGGGATTTTGAGCGATTAGGTGCTATAGAGAGAGCAACACTTCGTTTGGCTACCTATGAGATACTATTTGGTGAGCTTGATTCGGCAGTGGTTATCAATGAAGCAGTTGAGATAACAAAAGCTTTTGGAACAGAGCAGTCTCCAAAATTTATAAATGGTGTTTTAGACGCGATTAGTAAAGATAAATAATGAAAAAATTACTATTTTTAGCACTTCTTTTCTCTGTTTCACTTTTTGCTTCTAAGACAATAGATTATACAAAGAAAAATAACTGTTTAAATTGCCACAGCGGTATAGAGCATATTCGCGATGAAAACTCAGGAATGAGTAAGGCAATAGCAAAGATGGCAGCAGAAGCAGGGTATAGCGAAAATAGTTGTATTATCTGTCATGGGGGAAATCCTGCGACAAAACATAAGAAAAAAGCACATACAGGAACTTTAGAGTATTTTAAATCTCATAAAGGTCCAAAAGAGTACTATCCTGCACCAGCGAGTTCTTGGATAAATGAGAACACTTGTGGTGTTTGTCATCCTGTTCAAGTGAAAAATCAGATGAACTCTTTGATGATGACGGAGCAGGGAAAAATTCAAGGGGCAATGTGGTCTTTTGGTGCGAAAGAGGGTTACCAACATATAAATGGTAACTATAAAACGCAAAATCCTAGAGACCCCATGAGTCGCTCTGGAACAAAAGCTTACAATGAATATATGGCAAAATTAGCGAAAAAAGAGCCACAAGCTTTCCCCTCTAAAATGAAACAACTTCCAAAAGCACCAACTGTAGAAGAGGTTACAAAAGATCCCTCTTTGGCTGTGTTTACATACCTGCGTCAAGAGTGTCTACGTTGTCATACTGGTTCTAAGGGTCGCTCAAAACGGGGTGATTTTAGAGGTATAGGGTGTGCATCGTGTCATGTCCCTTACTCAAATGAAGGTTTTTATGAGGGTGATGATAAGAGTATAGATAAAAAGCATGCGGGACATATGCTTTCGCATCAGATTCAATCTTCTCGAAAAGTAAAAGTAAATATTCACGATGTAGAGTACTCTGGTGTTCCTGTTGAGACTTGTTCAACATGTCATAATCGTGGGAAACGTATTGGTGTTTCTTACCAAGGGCTTATGGAGACTGAGTATCAAGCAACTTTTGATAACGAAGGTCATGGACAACCAAAACTTCATACCAAACGCTACTTACATATGAAAGAGGATATTCACTACCAAAAAGGGATGCTATGTCAGGATTGTCATACATCTAATGATCTCCATGGTGATGGCTTTTTAGGGGGTGCAAACTTAGCTGCTGTTGAGGTTGAGTGTCAAGATTGTCATGGTACTACCTCCTCTTATCCTTGGGAGTTACCTTTAGGGTACTCTGATGAGTTTAACACGACTGCTGCTACTGGTAAAGCTCGTGGTGTGACTCAAGATTTGGCTGAGTATCTTAAGCAGGGGTATGTTCCTGAAAAAGAGGATGGTTTTATCTTAACAGCTCGTGGAAATCCTCTGCCTAAAGCGGTTAAAAAGGGCAATAAAATTATTATGCACCTTGCTTCAGGAAAAGATATAGAGCTTAAACCACTCAAACTTTTAAAAAAGGAAGAACGATTAAGTAAAAAAGCACTTATAGCGATGGATGTGGTCTCTGCACATACAGATGAACTAGAGTGTTATACTTGTCATGCTACTTGGGCACCACAATGTTATGGGTGTCATGTAAAGATAGACTATAGTGGGGGCAAAAAAAACATAGATTATGTTCAGGCCTCACACGATCAAGATATTCATGGAACTACTGGTGGTATGCGTGACCTTAAAAAGTATCTTGTTCCAGGAAAAGTAACAGAGACTCGTTCCTATTT
>Ga0256837_1000640_pt1 | contig 28405 bp, 21 predicted proteins | sample 4562384metaG_FD_185976 | JGI IMG/M metagenome (GOLD analysis project Ga0256837, IMG submission 185976) | Hydrothermal vent microbial communities from Guaymas Basin, Mexico - 4561-384 | ecosystem: Environmental > Aquatic > Marine > Hydrothermal vents | place: Mexico: Guaymas Basin | collected... | reverse complement strand
TAGTGTGATATAAGTATCATTTTGTAGTTTATCTATAAGTGTGTCAAACAAAAAAAATCCTATTTAAATGTAATTATGAAATTATATCTAAATTAGTTATGCAAGAGGTATTTTATTTAAAACTTCATACTTTCTCCATAGTTTTAGATTAGAATAAAAAATGTTTATATAAGTAAGAGAGTTAATATGGATTCAAATAAGTTAAATTTAACAATGTTATATGTAGAAGATGAAAAAGATACAAGAGATAAACTTGCAGAAGTTTTTAGACTTAAAGTTGCTACTGTTTATGTTGCAAAAAATGGTTCTGAAGCATTAGAACTTTTTAACAAACATCATATAAATCTTGTTGTAAGTGATTTTCAGATGCCTATTATGGATGGTATAAAACTTTGTAATGAAGTAAAGAAGATTCATAAACAAACATATTTTGTTCTTTTAACTGCATTTAATGATTCTGAATTACTTATAAGTGCTATAGATGCAAATGTAGATAAATTCTTAAAAAAACCAATAGATGCAAAAAAATTATTTGAAACACTAGATGATATATATTTAAAAATCATGAATGAATTTAATCTTGAAAAATCAACAGTTTGCCTTCAAGAAGCAGAAAAGATAGCTAATCTATCTTATTGGGATGTTGATTTATCTATAAAAAATATACATTTTTCAAAAGAGATATATGAACTTTTTGGATTAGAACAAGTTTATAGTTATAAACAACTTGAAAATGTTGTCAATGTAGAATATAAAGTAAAATTTTTAGAAATATTTGAAAAAAGAGTGTTTGAAGATAATTCAATTGATGAGGTTATAAGTATAAACAAAGGTAGTAAAACTATATATCTTAGGGTAGCTGCTAAAAGATGGAAAAGTTCAGTTTGTGGGAAATGGCATCTTATAGGTATTTTTCAAGATATAACACATTTTGAACTACAAAGATTGGAACTTTTAAAAGAAAATCAATGTGACCCAATGTTAAAAATCTCAAATAAAAAGTTTATCGTAAATCAATTAGAAAATCTAATAAAATCAGCAAAAAGATATGGGCATCCTATAGGTGTTATATTTTTTGATATAGATGATTTTAAAGGTATTAATGATACTCATGGACATTTAGTAGCTGATTGTATCTTAATTCAACTTGCAAAACTTATTCAAAGTAATATACGACAAAGTGATTATTTTGGAAGATGGGGTGGTGATGAGTTTGTTATCATAAACACACATGCAAGTCCAGATTCTGTAATCATTCTTATAAAAAAACTTTTAAATAAAGTTAATGAATTTATATGGGAAAAAAATGTAAGTCTTAAAATAAGTGCAGGGGTGGCATTTTATGAAGCAGGAGATGATGTTAAGTCTATTCTTGATAGAGCTGATAAAAAGATGTTGGAAGCAAAACAACATGGTAAAAATATGTATATGTACTAAAAAAGAATATTTCTCCATACTTTCTCCATACTTTTAAAATAGTATTACAGATATATTCTCTTAAAGGTAAATAGATGAAAATTTTAATAGTAGACGATACAAGAGAAACGAGAGAGTCTTTACATAATATTATAAAAGTAAAGATAGATGAAAGTTATGAGATAGAAGAAGCTGAAAATGGTTTAGAAGCTCTTGGCATCGTTGAATCATTTAAGCCTGACATAGTTTTAACAGATGTTTTGATGCCAAAGATGGATGGTATAAGATTTACATCTATTTTAAAATCTCAGATACAAACTAAACATATCTTTATCGCAGCGATTACAGGGCTTAGTGGTGAAGAACAGATAGAGAAGATTTATGATAGTGGTGCTGATTTTTATATATCTAAACCTTTTAATTTGAACGATATTGTTGCTAGGTTGAAAGTTATTACATCATTGGTTACACATAAAAGTTCTATATCTAAATCAACCCCATCAAAAATATACAACTGTTATAACAATGACCCTATCAAAAACTATTTTACAACTTTTTCAATTAAAAAAGAAGATGATTTGTTTTCAATTTTTGATTATTTTTTAAACCAAAAAACGACTTACAACTCAATCTTATTAAAAGATTTTATGGTTATTTTAGTTAAAGCATATAGAAAAATGGATTTTGAACATAAAAGTTTTGATCTTATCATAGAAGAATCTAACAAGTACATATATATAACTATAACAGATGAAATTTTTATAGATATTATAGATAATTCGATTACAAATACAAACCCTTTAATAGAATTTAAAAGAGATGCAAATGTTTTTTCATTTCGTATAGATATGGTTCTTTTTACAAGTGAATTTTCAAAAGATGAAAAATTGTATCAAAATGAACTTATTGGAGCTTCAGAGATGCTTATCTCATGTACAGATGAGATAGAAGAGTATACAAATGAACTAAAAGAGGCTTTAGAAAATTATAAATCTTTAAGAAATGATGATAACACATATAATGATTCTATGAACTTGATGCTAACAAATCTTTTTGACCAGTATGTGATGTTATTTAAAAAATTGCCAGAGTTTGATAGAGTATTTTTAGCACTTCAAAGTGTAGCTATAAATATAAAAGAATCTCAGCACAATATATTTAGTAAGTCACATAATACTCAGATTATAAGACATATAGATGAACTAAATATTGAGATAGAAGAGTGGATAGATACAGTGATAATCAAACAAGAGTGTAAAGATGTACATTATAAAGATTTTAAAATTGTGAGTATATGTAGTCTTTTAGAAGAAGATTTTAGCTAAAGGTTTTTTATGAAGATTTTTTCAGAAGATGGTATGTGTTTTATAGATATGGAATACTCTTTAACCATAGAAGATGTACAACAGTTAAAAGATGAATTAATACCCATCTTAGCCACAGATAAAGAGTTTGTTGTTCATTGCATAGATTTAAAAGAGATAGATATGGCAGGTATTCAGATGCTAGTTTCTCTAAAAAAATATCTTGATGCAAACGATAAAATTTTTGAAGTTACAGTTGGTATAAAGTTTAAAGAGATAGTTTCTTTGTTTATGCTTGATGAATACTTTAAAGGAGCGATAGTATGAATCTTGATTTTGTTGATATGCTCGATGGATATAAAGCTGAAAATGATGAACTTCTACAAAAGATGGAAGATGCTCTTATGGAGATTCAAGAAAATGGTATGGATGATGAAAATATAAATGCCGTTTTTCGTGCTGCTCACACCATAAAAGGTAGTTCTGGTATGTTTGGGATTGACTATATTGTTGATTTTACACATATTGCAGAGAACCTTTTAGATAAGATTCGTAACCATAAGATAGAGATAAATGAAGATATTATCGAGTTACTTCTAACTTGTAAAGACCATATGCAAACACTTATAGACTTCGTTATGAGTGACCCTGAAAACTCTCCTGATGAGGAGATTCAAGATGCATCAAAAAAACTTATAGATGAGTTGAAGTCTTATTTGGATACAGATACACAAGTAGCTGTTCAAAAAGTTCAAGAAAAAGAAGAGGAAAAAGAAGAGGCAGAACCTTTAGTAGAACTAACCAATAACTACAAGATAAAAGTTGTTTTTTCAAAAGATACTTTTGAAGATGGTTATGACCCACATACATTTTTAAACTATCTTCAAGAGATAGGTGAGATACAAAGTGTTAAAACAAATCTAAAAAATATTTTACCCATAGACAAAATCAACCCTACAGAGTGTTATATATCTTACAAGATAAAGTTTAAGTCGGAAAAAGATTTGCAAACTGTTGAAAATACATTTGCATTTATAAAAGATAAGTCAAAAATATCTATAACAAATAGATCAGATAAAGATGTAAAAAAACAAGATGTAAAAGAGATAGAAACACCAAAAGAGGTAGTAGAAGAGGTAGAAAAAGAAGAGCTAGTAAAAGCAGAAGTTAAAACAGAAGCTAAAAAATCTGCAAAGATTAAAAGTGTTTTAAAAGTCAAAAGAACATCTTCAGCTGTAAAACAAACAAATTATCTTCGTATAGAAGCTAGTAAGGTAGATAGCCTAATCAACCAAATCGGAGAGATGGTTATAGCCAATGCTGCAGTTATGCAAAAAGCAAGTAATGCTAAAAACTCAGACCTTATAGAGTCAGTTTCAACTGTAACTAGGATGCTAGAAGAGGTTAGGGAAAATGCAATGAATATCCGTATGGTTGTCATAGGGGAGACTTTTAACAAGTTTAAAAGGATAGTTCACGATACTGCAAACAAAGTTGGTAAAAAAGTTGACTTAGTTATAAATGGTGGAGATACAGAACTAGATAAAACTGTAACTGAAAAGATTTCAGACCCTCTTGTGCATCTTATCCGTAACTCAGTTGACCACGGGATAGAAACACCTGATGTTAGAGAGAGCAGAGGTAAAAACCAAACAGGTACATTACAACTAAATGCTTTTCATGATGCAGGTGCTATAGCCATAGAGATTATCGATGATGGTAATGGTTTAGATACAGAGGTTTTACTAGCAAAAGGTATAGAAAAAGGCTTGGTTAGTGAAGATGATAATCTAAGTGAAAAAGAGATTTTTGAGTTGATTTTACAACCTGGATTTTCCACTGCTAAAGAGGTTAGTGATATATCTGGTCGTGGGGTAGGGATGGATGTTGTAAAAAGAAACATTGCAGAACTTCGTGGAAGTATAGAGATAGATAGTAAAAAAACAAAAGGGACAAAGATAACTATACGGCTACCTTTAACCCTAGCTATCATAGATGGGTTTTTAACAAAAGTTGGAGATACACATATGATAATCCCTTTAGATATGCTTGTTGAGTGTATAGAGTTAAACCAAAATAAAAAAGCTCAAATGAGAGATAATAGTTATATTAATCTTAGAGGAAAAGTGTTGCCATTGCTAAATATTGGAGAATATTTCAACATAGATTCTAGTAATGAAAACACAAGAAGCAATGTGATTGTTATGCAGTATGGAGGTCAGAAGATGGGTATCATCGTTGATCAGTTGTTGGGTGAATTACAAACCGTAATTAAACCTATGGGAAAACTTTTTAAAAATCTAAAGTATTTTAGTGGTTCTACTATACTTGGAAGTGGTGAAGTGGCACTTATTATGGACATACCTGTGATGATGTCTAAGATGGAACACAAACAAAAAGATTATTAACTTCAAGGAGAAGAGATGAAAGATTTAAGTATAAAAGTAAAAATATTGGTATTGATTATAGGTTCTTTACTCGTTTTATCTACGAGTGTAGCAGTTATGTCTGTTTTTAGCACAAAAGATGCTCTTGTTAAAACAAGTTACGATAGATTAACATCTGCTAGAGATAGTAAAATAGAGCAACTAAATAAGTTTTTTGAACAAAAAATAAAAGAGATAAAAGTTCTTGCAACCAGTGAAGATATTGATTATATGGTAAATGATTTGATTTTTGTTCATGAAGAACTAAAAGTAAAATCTAATGAATCTTACCCTGTTGATAACCCACTTGCTATAGAAAAAACTGCTCCTCATGAAAAATTTTTCAAAAATTTTTTAAATGATTATGGTTATTACGATATTCTTATAATATGTGCTAAACATGGTCATATTATGTACACTCAAGCAAAAGAATCTGATTATGGTGAAAATGTTGGTAGTGGTTATCTTAGTAATAGTGGTATTGGGGAGGTATGGAGAAAAGTAAAAGAGTTAAAAAGACCTGTTTTTGTAGATATGAGACCATATCAACCAAGTAACAATGCTCCAGCTATGTTTTTAGGAACACCTATATACACTGATGGTGAATTTAAGTCTGTTTTAGTTTTTCAAATCTCAGAAAAAGAGATAGATAATATTATGCATTTTCGTGCAGGTTATGGAAAGACTCAAAAAGATTATCTTGTTGGTGCAGATAAGCTTATGAGAAGTGACAGTTATTTAGACCCTAAAAATCATTCTATTGTTGCCTCTTTTGCAAACCCTACGACTGGTATGGTAGATACAGAAGCTACTAAGTCTGCTTTAAAAGGTGAAAAAGATACAAAAGTCGTTGTAGATTACAATGGTAATTCTGTTTTGTCTGCATACTCAACTGTTAAAGTTAAAGATGATTTTAGTTGGGTTATTTTGTCTGAAATAGATGAAGCTGAAGTGATGCAAACACCAAATAGCATAAGAAATAAGATTGTTATAACAACATTAGTTTTAATGGTATTGGTTGTTTTACTTACCATATTTGTAATTAAAAGAAGTATTTTAAAACCATTGGATGATTTTCAAAATGGTTTATCTGAATTTTTTAAGTATTTAAACAGAGAGACTTTAGAAGTTAAGATGCTAGATGATTCAAATAATGATGAGATGGGCTCAATGGCAAAACTTATCAATAAAAATATTGAGATAACAAAACAAGCGATACAAGAGAGTACAGAACTTATAGAAGATACTTCACGAGTTATTGGAGATATGAATCAGGGTTATTTAAATTCTAGAATCCAAAAAGATGCTAAAGACCCTACATTGGTTGAGTTAAAAAAACTTATAAACTCAATGTTAGACAACATGGAACTTCAAATAGGAAGTGATATAAATAAAATCAACAAACATTTTGAAAAACTTCAAAAAATGGAGTTTGGAAGCACTATAGAAAATCCAAAAGGAAATATAGAAAAAATTGCAAATTTACTATCTACTCAAAGTGATATTATAATAAACGATGTAGCTAAAGTTTTATCAAGATTAAAAGATGGAGATTTAACAGCTAGAGTTGAGATAGACTATAAAGGTGATTTTATAGAGATTAAAAACTCTATAAACTCTTTTGCTTCAACTGTAGAATCCGTAATATCAGATATAAATGGTTCAGTTTTACAAATGTCAACAGCATCAAATGAGATCAATACAGCAGCTCAGTCACTATCACAAGGGGCGATGCAACAAGCGAGTAGCCTAGAGGAGACAACAGCAGCCATAGAAGAGATGGCAGGAGGGATAAGCCAAAATGCAGATAATGCAAGAAAAACAAACGAAATCTCAACAAAAAGTTCAAGTATGGCAAAAGATGGAGGCGAAGCAGTAGAACAAACTGTAGAAGCGATGAGAAATATAGCCGATAAAATAAGCATCATCGAAGATATAGCCTACCAAACAAACCTACTAGCACTAAATGCAGCGATAGAAGCAGCAAGAGCAGGGGAGAATGGAAAAGGTTTTGCAGTAGTAGCGAGTGAAGTAAAAAAACTAGCAGAAAGAAGTAAAACAGCAGCCCAAGAGATAAGTCAAATAACAATCCAAAGTGTAGAGATAAGTGAAAAAGCTGGTTCGTTACTAAATAGTATAGTGCCAAGCATAGAACAAACAGCAGAGTTAATAGAGGAGATATCAAGTGCATCAGCAGAACAAGATACAGGTATAACACAGATAAACTATGCTATGACAAGTTTAGACCAAGTAACACAACAAAATGCAAGTGCCTCAGAGGAGTTAGCAAGTGCATCACAAGAGATGAACTCTCAAGCTACTCATCTAAAAAAACTAATAAGCTTTTTTAAAGTTGATAGCACTCAACAAGCAACAACTAATGTGTTTAAATCAGAGACTACAACACAACCTACTCAAACAGCATCTGTAAAAGAAGATTCTGATTTTGTGCAGTTTTAAGTAAAAGGGAAAAGTTATGTTAAGTCAACTTAAACAATTTGGTCTTTTAAAGAAAGTAACACTATACATAGTTTCAACGGCTATTATTTTGGGAACTATAGCATTTATTATTTTATATAATCTTTCCCTTTCAGTTGAAGAAGATGATTTGTCATCAATCAAGAAAAATCTTGTACAGAGTGCAAAAGAGAGAGTTCAGTCTACATATAGTACGGGGTTTATTCAAGCAATGTTTGTAGCAAAAAATGATGATATTCAAAACTCCATTCAGACAGATAATTATAAAAAAGCAAAAGCAGAATTAGATAACGAGATAATTCCATTTTTTAGAAATATCTTAAAAAACAATAGTGTAAAAATACATATACACACTAAAGATATAAAATCTTTTATAAGAAGTTGGAAATCAAAGCATGGCGATGATTTGAGTTCTTTTAGAGAAACAATCCGTACCATACAAAGAACAAAACAACCTATAAATGCAGTTGAGATAGGTAGAGGTGGAATGGTTATGAGGTCTATTGTGCCTATTATGAAAAACAATGCTTATATAGGTTCAGTAGAGATTTTACAAGACTTTGATTCTATTGTAGATAAGTTTGAAAAAAGTGGTGATGAACTTCTAGTTCTTATGGATAAAGAGTTTATGGTTAGTAACTCTATTATGTCAAATAATCAAACTTTTGGACAATATATTATAAATCAATCAAGTATAAATAATAGTTTTTTAGATGATGTTAAATCTTTAGATATGGAGGAGTTGAAAAAAAGTAATTATATAAGAACAGATAATTATTTTTATACAACAGAGGCTATAAAAGATTTTAGAGGTAAAACTGTAGGTCTTTTTATCATAGGTAAAAACAATGCAGATGTTAGTAAACTTGCAAATTCAAATATGATAATTATAAAATCTAGTATAGTAGCCTTTGTAAATTATCTTATTATTTTTGTAATCTTTTTGTTGATTGTAAAGTATATAGTTATATCACCCTTACTAAGACTTCAAGATGGGCTAAATAGTTTTTTTGCATATCTTAATAAAATAGAAGATAAAGCTATCTCAATACCAGTTGATAGTATGGACGAGATAGGTTCTATGTCAAAAGAGATAAATAAAAACATAGCATTTATATCTGAGAAGTTCAAAGACGAAGAAATAGCATTCGATGATATAGTAGAGAAGTTAGCCTTAATGTCAGAGGGTGATTTTTCACAAAAAATAGAGGGTGAATACAAAGGTAATTACAAGAAAGCCCAAGAAGCGATAAACAGTACAATCATAAATGTGAAAGAGATAATAGAAGAGATAGCAGATGTGTTAAATGGACTAGAAAAAGGTGACTTACAAAGAAAGATAGAGAGTGACTTTAAAGGTGAGTATGGACCAATAAAAGTAGCCATAAACTCAATGAGTAAAAATCTAAGTGAAGTTATATATACCATAAATGTTTCATTGCAAAAATTAGCGAATGGTGAACTAAACTCAGAGATAGAGAGAGATTTACCAGGAGACTATAACCAGCTAAAAATAGCGATTAACAAAACAGTAAAACAACTAAATAGTACCATCGTAAATGTAAATGAATCTGTAGTGCAAATAGCATCAGCAACACAAGAAGTGAACTCAGCAGCTCAGTCACTATCACAAGGGGCGATGCAACAAGCGAGTAGCCTAGAGGAGACAACAGCAGCCATAGAAGAGATGGCAGGAGGGATAAGCCAAAATGCAGATAATGCAAGAAAAACAAACGAAATCTCAACAAAAAGTTCAAGTATGGCAAAAGATGGAGGCGAAGCAGTAGAACAAACTGTAGAAGCGATGAGAAATATAGCCGATAAAATAAGCATCATCGAAGATATAGCCTACCAAACAAACCTACTAGCACTAAATGCAGCGATAGAAGCAGCAAGAGCAGGGGAGAATGGAAAAGGTTTTGCAGTAGTAGCGAGTGAAGTAAAAAAACTAGCAGAAAGAAGTAAAACAGCAGCCCAAGAGATAAGTCAAATAACAATCCAAAGTGTAGAGATAAGTGAAAAAGCTGGTTCGTTACTAAATAGTATAGTGCCAAGCATAGAACAAACAGCAGAGTTAATAGAGGAGATATCAAGTGCATCAGCAGAACAAGATACAGGTATAACACAGATAAACTATGCTATGACAAGTTTAGACCAAGTAACACAACAAAATGCAAGTGCCTCAGAGGAGTTAGCAAGTGCATCACAAGAGATGAACTCTCAAGCTACTCATCTAAAAAAACTAATAAGTTTTTTTAAAGTTGATAGCACTCAACAAGCAACAACTAATGTGTTTAAAACAGAGACTACAACACAACCTACTCAAACAGCATCTGTAAAAGAAGATTCTGATTTTGTACAGTTTTAAGTAAAAGATATAGGGAGTATAAAAATGAAATATTTACTATTGGTATCTTTAGTGATTAATCTTTTTGCAGAAGATATTGATATAGATAAACTGTTGACAGATATAAAAGTAAAAACAGATTTGTCTTCTAAAACTAAGTTAGAAAATAGTGGGGTTTCTGTTATATATACTAGAGATGAATTAGATAGGATGCAAGCAAAAACTTTAAAAGATATTTTAAAGTCAATATTTCCTTACAATTATGATGAAAATCGTTTTGGTATCTCTGACCCATTGACATTTTCAACATTGCACCCTTTTAATTCTAGTGCGTTTAGAACTTTTATAGACAACCAAGAGATAACTACGAGTTTATATGGTAGTGGTTTATTTGTTTTAGGAAATATAGATATTGGTTTTGTTGACCATATAGAAGTTTATACACAAAGTCCAACCTATGAATTTACATCAGAACCAACATTTACACTTATAAAGCTTTACTCTAAAAAAGCCTCTAAAGATTTAGGTTCAAAAGTAACTGTTAGTGGAACTAATCTTGGTGGTTCTCAGATAGCTTTGCAAAATTCTGATGAACTTGATGATTTTTCTTACTTTGTTTATGCATCTAACAATGTTGTAAATAGGGAAAAGCATCAAAGTCATAATCAAGATTTGTCAAGAGATAAAGATCTGAAGCATATATTTGCTTCTATATATGATAGTAAACAAAATCTTCTTTTTGAGATGATAAGACAAGATAAAGATAGTTTTATAGATTATAGTTTAGATGCAACACCTGTAGATGCAAAAGAGACTATAGACTCTTACCATATAGGTTATGATGTTCATTGGGATAACTTTTCATTTTTAACAACTTATGATTATCTACACACCACTTCCCATTTTATAGATGATGTTACACCATCTAGTTTTGTGTTAGCTACAATAGATAGCGATACCACATCAGATGTTTTAAGTACAGAGATAAAGTATAATTATACAACTCATAACAATAAATTTATAGCAGGTATCAAATATAGATATAAAGAGTTTGAATATAAAAAATTAGAAGTAAATATGGTTAATTTACCAGCTACTGGTAATACGAATCAAAGGGTAACTAGCATTTTTGTTGAAAACCAATACTCTATAAAAGATAATTCTATATTTACATTTGGTCTTCAAGCTTCAAGTATAAGAAATAATGCTTCAATACAGCAAGATGATTTGTTTATGTATAGATTAGGGCATACTTATACAAATGAAAATCTTGTGTTGAAAACGATTTTAAATCATTCTGAAGCATCTTTAGACCCATTTTTAGTAAATAGTTACGGTTACTATATAACTGATGGTGAAAAAGAGCCACAAAAAGCAAGTACTATAATGCAAAATATCATATATACAGATAAAAATAGTAAATATGAATTTTTATATGGAGTTATGGTAATAAAAGATTATTTGTTACCAGATACAAGAAGTGGTTTGTTACATAATCAGGAAGAGAAAGTAACACTTTATTCATCTAATTTAAGATGGACATATAGTTATAATGATTATGATACTTTACTTTTTGGTCTTGGTTATATTAAAACTGTAGATATGTATGAGATAGATAGCATAGATAGATATAGTGGGATTATTAGAAATATAAACACTTATAAAAAGTTTGATATTTTTAATGAGATATTGTATTTTAGAGATGATTATAGATCTAAACATAATTATTTTGATTATAGTGCAGGTGTTAAGTACCATTACTCAGATGATTTAACAATCTCTATAAAAGGTGAAAATATTTTGAATAAGGCACAAGTAACTATTTTTGATAGAGTTAATCCAGAAACATTTGCTTCAGAAGAGCCTCTTCGTATATCGCCTATAGATAGAATGTTTACTATAAGTTTGGAATATTTGTTTTGATAAGGGTTATTTTTAGTATTTTATCTTTATTTTTGGCTTTATTTGCACAAGATAACTATGAATTAAAGCTTTATGAAAAGATTTTACCAGTTATATTTAAGGTGCAAAATTTAAATATATATGTTGATGAAGATAGTAAATCCATAATTAAAAATACTAAATTCTTCTATATAGTTTCAGATTGTACTAATGCTTCACTTCTTATAGGTAAAAAGTTTAACTCGTTAAAAAATGAGTGTTTATCTAAACCAAGATTTGCAACTAGTTATAAAAGTTTTATGAAACAACCAAATGTAATAGGTGCTTTTTACTGGAGAAAAAGTCGCCCTCAGATTAGGTTTAAAAGTGAAAATATTTTAAAATACCATCTATTTTTACCAGATAGTTTAAGGAGATTTGCTAAATGACAAAGATTTTTAACCTTATTGCTATATTTTTAATCATAAGTTCTCTTAGTGTTTACTGGGTCTTTGCAAAAACTAAAGATGAGATTATATATGTAAATCATCAATCACAAATAGACTATGTTAAAGAGATTTCACAAAATATAGCAAACCAAATAAAACAACATACTAAAGAAAATATATATGATACTCTGAAAAATAGTGTAGATTTGAGAAACTCTTTTGAAATGAGTTTACAAAATTTTATAACAGATAGATATAGATATTTTTACTTACTTGAACTAGAAGATAAAACAAAGAAAAGTTTTCATTTTTTACTAGATGGTGCAAAAGATGCAGATGAAAAAAGTGAATTTAATGAATCTTATGAGCCTTTAAATCCAAGTAAATATATAGAAGTTTATCAAGATAAAAAACCTATATATTTTGAACATACATCAAAAGAAACAGAATCTTTATGGATCACTTATCTTTACCCAGTTATTATAGCTAATGAAGTTCAAGCGATAATAGTGATCGATTTTTCCACAAAAGAACACAACATAATCTTAAAATCTTTAGAAGATTTTAATGATATTTTTAAAATCACATTATCTCTTTCTCTTGTAATCTTTGTTGTTATCTTATGGTTTGCACATATAGATAAGAAAAGGGAAGAAGAGAAAGACAAGGCATATAAAAAGTTAAAAATAACCTCTCAAAAACTCAAAGAACAAAGTGAAAGCATTAAAAAGTTAAACAACACTCTTGAGTTAAGAGTTACAGAAGAAGTTCAAAAAAACTATGAAAAAGACCAAGAGATTCTCCAAAAAAGTAAACAAGCACAGATGGGTGAAATGATAGGTATGATAGCACACCAATGGCGACAACCTTTAAATGCTATAAGTGCTACTAGCATCAACCTCTCTTTACTTGCAGATATGGGTATGTTAGAAGATGAAAAATTACAAGAAGATAGTAGTTTCATACAAGAGCAATGTCAAAAAATGTCTGAAACTATAGATACTTTTATGAATTTTGTAAAACCAACAAGGGAATCACAAAAATTCAAACTTAGTCATAGTATAGATGCTATTAAACAGATAATAGGCACTCAACTTAGAAATCATAATATAAAAATAAATACAGTGGTATCTGAAGATATAGAAGTAAAAGGTCATGAAGATTTACTTGAACAAGTTATCATCAATATCCTTTCAAATGCACGAGATGCTTTCCTAGAACAAGAAGATAATACCAACAAATTTATCAACATAGAGATATATAGAGAAGAAAATATTCCTATTATAGCCATAGAAGATAATGCTGGAGGCATACCACAAGAGATACAAAACAAAATATTTAACCCTTATTTTACTACAAAAGAGCAAGGTAAAGGAACAGGTATCGGTCTTTATATGAGTCTTGATATTATGAAAAAAAGCTTTTTAGGTGATTTAAAATATTCACTTACTGATAATGGGAGTAAATTTAAAATCATATTGCCAAAAAACGGGTAATTCCATAATTTCTCCATAGTTCTTCAATACAATACTTGAATATAAAGTATATGGAGATTTTATGAGTATTAAACAAGAAGATAATGAAAATCAGTTTTTAACTTTTTATGTTTCGGATGATTTATATGCACTATCGGTTCACAATATAAAAGAGATACTTGAATATTCAGTAATCACTAAAGTTCCAATGATTCATAAATCTATAAGTGGTATAACAAACATTAGAGGTAGTGTGATCCCAGTTGTAGATTTAGGAGTTCGTTTAGATATAAAAGATGAACAGAGTTTAAACAAAAGAACATCTGTTATTGTGATTGAAAAAGAAGATGCAAATGGAGATAAATTTCTTATAGGGCTTTTAGTAGATGAAGTAAATGAAGTTTATGACATCTTAGCAAAATCTCAAGAAGATACACCTGCTTTTGGCAACAAGATAAGAAAAGAGTTTGTAGAACATATAGCAAAAGTAAAAGGGAAGTTTATACCCATATTAAATACATCTACCTTAATAAATATAGAAGAGTTATCGCAAGTAGATGATACAAAGGAGATGTAATGGTAGAGACAGAGATTCAAACAGAATTCGAAGAGATACTCTCTATAGAGTTAGAAAATGATGAACTTGTTCGTTTGGTTACAAGTAATGCAGATGTAGCTAGTCAGTATGTTATTTTTCAAAATTCACACGATGAATATTTTGCTATAAATGTTGCAAAAGTTGAAGAACTTATAGAGTATAAGATTTTAGATATAACAGAAACTACAAACCATTCAGGAGCTATGAGAGGTACTTCAAAGATTAGGGAGCATTTTGTAAACATCATCTGTTTTGATTCTTGGCTTGGCATCGATTGTGCAGACGATACTATATATGAACTAGCTATCTTGTGTAACTATGCTGGTGTAAGACTTGCTATAGTTGTTAAAAGTGTTTATGGTGTTTTAAATATAGAGCCATCAGATATGTATGATGATTCAGATAAAGATAGAAAAATTGCATATTTATGTGAGATAATGGTTAGTTCAAAAAAGATTTTATGTAAAGTTTTCGATAGTGATCAATTTTTAGCAGAGGTGATGCCAAACAAATTTTCAAAAGAACTTGAACAAAGTAAATATATCTCAATGGAAAATGAAATTAAAATTAAAAAGCATATATTAATTGCTGAAGATAGTATAATCATTCAAGATGTTATAAAAAAACTTATGGATAAAATGAGTCTTTCTTACGAAGTCTTTTCAAATGGAAAGAAACTTTTAAAAGCATTAAAAAGTAAAGATATAGATGATATTGGTTTAATCATAACAGATTTGGAGATGCCTGTAATGGGGGGCTTAGAACTACTTGAAAAATGTTTTAAAAATGAAAAATACTCAAAAATCCCAATAGTAGTAAATACAAATATGGCAAATCCAAGTATTGTAAAAACAGCAAAGAAACTAGGAGCAAAAGAAGTTATACAAAAGCTTAATTTATTAACATTGAAAGAGGTTATTTTAAAATATGCTAAGCATTAAATCACCTATTTTAAGTATTAAAATCACCGAGAGTGAATATATTAAGTTTAAAAAAATAATCTATACAAGTACAGGTATAGAGTTAAAAGATAACAAACAAAATCTTATAGAGAGTCGTCTTATGAAAAGGTTAAGACATCATAATCTTGTTAGTTATACTCAGTATTATGATTTAATCTTAAAAGATGCTACAGAGTTACAGTTTATGATAAACCAAGTAACTACAAACGAAACAAGCTTTTTTCGTGAAAATAAACATTTTGATTATCTAGCTCATAAAATACTTCCAGAGATAAATGCAAGGGTAAAGATTTGGAGTGCTGCATCTTCTATAGGTGTAGAAGCTTATACTATAGCTATGGTAGTAGATGAAGAACTCTCAAAAAGGCATCTTCCATTTGAGATACTAGCAAGTGATATAAATATAGAAGTATTAACTAAAGCTAAAGAAGCTATATATGACATACAATTTGCAAAAAATATACCTCAAGATTACTTAAAAAAGTATTGTTTAAAGGGGGTAGGTGCGATGGATGATAAGTTTAGAATAAACAACTACCTTAAACAAAAACTTTCATTTGCTCAAATCAACCTAACAAAAAGAATAGACCCTAAAATCGGTGAATTTGACATAATTTTTTTAAGAAATGTTCTTATATATTTTGATATACAAACAAAAAAAGATGTTGTTAAATATGTGTTGCAAAGATTAAAAAAAGGTGGTTATTTTTTTATAGGACACTCTGAAACACTCTTTAACATAAGTGATGAAGTGGTTCAAGTGATGCCAACAGTGTATAAAAAATTATAATCTCCATAGTTTCTCCATAGAAATAAACTAAGATTGCACTATATTTTAATGAGGTTTTTTTTATGAATATTTTAATAGCAGAAGATACTGTACAAACAAGAGAAGTTTTAAAAAATATCATACTTTTTAGTTTAGGTTCAGATATAAAAGTTTATGAAGCTGATGATGGTGTTGAAGCATTTGAGATAATTCAAAATAACCATATAGATATTTTACTTACAGATATTATGATGCCTAGAATGAATGGTTTTGAACTTATAGAAAAAGTGAAAAATGATGAAAATTATAAGCATATCTTTGTTTCAGCTATCACAGGTTTAAGTGGTGAAGAGCAAGTTAAAAAGGTTTTTTCATCTGGTGCTGATTATTATATATCTAAACCTATTGTTCAAGAGGACATCATAGCTAGACTTAAACTTATCTATAAGTTAGTTGTAAAAGAAGATGAACAAATTCCAGAGATTTCAAGAGATAGTTTTAACCCTTTTGAAACACCGATGTTAAACTACTACACCATCTTTACCATACTTCAAGAGGATGATTTATACCAAATCATCAACCATCTAGCTTTGTTATACCCAGAGGTTGATAAGATAAAATTAAAAGATTTTATAACTCTTCTTTTAAAAAGCTATGAAGCCTTAGACGATGAGTTTGAGGGTGCATTTGAGATAATCCTTGAACCATCAGATGATGCAGTTTATTTGAGTTGTACAAATTTAAGTTTTATAGCATCTTTTAAAAGTTACGAAATTAAGATGAATCAGAGTATTTATGAAGTAAAATATATGCAAAACAGTATGACTATAAAAGTAGTGGTAAAGAAGAACTAAAATGAAAACTATAAAACTATTTATCGTTGATGATTCAGCAACTGTCCGTCAAAGTATATCTAAGCTTGTTGAAGATGAAAATGATATTGAGATTTTAGGTGTCGCATCTGACCCTATTTTTGCTATGAATAAGTTTAAAAAACTTGGTAAACCTGATGTTCTTATCTTAGACATAGAGATGCCAAAGATGGATGGCTTAACATTTTTAAAGCAGATTATGAGTGAAGATCCTATACCTACTATTATCTGTTCAGCTATTACAAAATCAGGTGATTCTAAATCTATTGAAGCATTACATTTTGGTGCGATAGAAGTTATAGAAAAACCAAACATCCAAACAAAAGCATTTTTTGAAAAATCAAAAGAGATTTTATTGAACTCTATCCGTATAGCATCAAAAGCTAAAGTTCGTAAAATATCAAACAATAAAATAATTACAGCAAATATAACTAAAACAAATATCTTAGAAAAAAAGACACCATCTATTGGTAACAAAAAAGCGATAGCTATAGGTTCTTCTACAGGTGGAGTACAAGTTATAGAGAAGATTTTAGTAGCACTACCTGCAAGTACAGTTCCCATCCTGATAACACAACATATGCCAGCCAATTTTACAAACTCTTTTTCTAAAAGATTAAATTCTCTCTCAAAGATAACTGTAAAAGAAGCAGTAGATAAAGAGAAAGTTAAAGCTTCTACTGCCTACATAGCACCCGGTGATAAACATATGCTTATACAAAAGGTTGGTTTAAACTATACTATTAGCATCCAAGATGGACCTAAAATCTCACATCATCGTCCAAGTGTAGATGTACTTTTTCGTTCATTTGCGAATGAGGTTGGAAGAAGTGGTGTAGGCATCATTTTAACTGGTATGGGAAGTGATGGTTCTCATGGTATGAAAGAGATGTTTGATGCAGGTGCAAAAACTTATGCACAAGATGAAAAAAGTTGTGTAGTTTATGGGATGCCAAATGAGGCTGTAAAACTTGGTGGTGTTACAAAATCACTAGATATTGAAAAAATAATAGAATTGATTCAAACAATAAAGTAATGAGAAGGATTTAACTATGCAAGATACAAAAAGAATTAAGGAAGTTTGCTCAGAACTTATAATACTTCTAGTAGAAGACGAAGATGGTACAAGAAACCAAATAAAAGGTATTTTAGAACTATTTTTTAAAAAAGTTTACACGGCAAAAGATGGTCTTGATGCTTTAGAACTATATAAAGAGACAAAGATAGATATAGTTATGACAGATCTAACTATGCCTAGAATGTGTGGATTAGAACTTATAAAACACATCAGAAAGATAAGCCAAAAACAAAAAATCATCGTTATGTCTGCACATACTGAAACGGACATTATAGTAAATGCTATAAAATGTAGTGTAGATGGATATATACTAAAACCAATCAATGCTAACCAAATGTTTGAATCATTGGAGAAAACAGCTTTAACTTTAAAAATGGAACTTGAAAATATCTCTTACCAAAAAAATCTTGAAAGCAAAGTTGAAAAACAAGCAAGAGAACTTATAAAACGCATAGAGTACGATACCCTTACAGGCTTACCAAATAAAGTAAAATTAGAACTTGATTTTAACAAAGAAAGATGCGATAAAATTATACTTTTAAACATAGATAATTTTGAACAGATAAATAGTGCCTATGGTTATAAAGATGGGGATAAACTTTTAAAAGAGGTAGCATCATTTTTAAAAGATATAGTGCCTACTACTGTTTATAGAGGTAATGGTGATGAGTTTATCATAGCTCTAAAATCATCAACATACGATGAAACTTTAAATCTTGCAAAAATGATAAAAGAAAAAGTATATACCAAATCTTTTTCAATAACATCAGCATCTATTAGACTTACATTTTCAATAGCTATAGTTTCAGTAGAAGATGATGACAAAGAGATACCATACTCAAAAGCACAACTAGCTCTTATGGATATGCGAAAACTTCATAAAAACACAATAGGTCATTATGAAGAAAATTCAAAAACAAAGATGTACAACAAAGAGATGAATGAGTGGGCGCATAAAGTAAAAATAGCACTTGAAAATGATCTACTTACACCATATTATCAACCCATAGTAAACCTTTCTAATGGTAAAGTTGAAAAGTATGAATGTCTAGCTAGGATTATAGAAAAAGACAACCCTATAAACCCTTTTTACTTTATAGAACCAGCTAGAATAGCAGGGATGGTAACAGATATAACAAGAGAGATGATTAAAAAATCATTTAAAACATTTCAACATTCAGATAAAGAGTTTTCTATAAACATAACCGATGATGACTTTAAAGAGGAATATTTAGATAAATATCTTGAAGAATATTGTAAAAAGTACAATATAGCACCATCAAGAGTTGTTTTAGAAGTTTTAGAAAACATAAGTAATTATGATGCTTCTCATGCTATTAGTCAGATAGATAAGCTAAAAGAAAAAGGTTTTCAAATATCTATAGATGATTTTGGTGCTGAGAGTTCTAACTTTGCAAGAGTTCAAAAACTCAAAATAGACTACATAAAGATAGATGGTAGTTTTATAAAAGATATTGCTATAAATGAAAACTCTTTGATTATTACAAAAACTATAGTATTTTATGCTAAACATTGTGGTATAAAAACTGTAGCTGAGTTTGTTCATGATGAAGAGACTTATAACATTGTAAAAGAGCTAGGTGTTGATTATGCACAGGGTTATTATTTAGCAGAACCTCTAAAGGAGATATTATGAAATTAAGTGATCAACTAAAAGAAGAAGCAAAAGATATAAGTGTTTTGTATGTTGAAGATGAAGAACCTACTCGTTGTCAGATTACTCAGATACTAAGTCTTTTTTTTAAAGAAGTTGTTGTCGCTTCAAATGGTCTTGAAGCATTAAACCTTTATAAAAAATCACCAACTGACCTAATCATGACAGATTTAACTATGCCTCAGATGACAGGTTTAGAGATGATAAAAGAGGTAAAAAAGATAGAACCTAAGCAACATATAGTTGTACTTACAGCACACAATAGCAGTGAAAATATTATGGAAACTATGGATTTGCAAATAGATGGTTTTTTACTTAAACCTATGAAGATGGATAGGATGCTAACTTTACTTCATAAAGTTACACATACTATAAACCTTGAAAAAAGCGAGACAGTATGTACACACTAAATCACAAATATGAAAATCAACAATCTTTAGAGACATGGTTAGAAGAGAATGAATTTGCTTCAGAAGACTCTTGTCTTGTTCAGTTTTTTTGTGGAGTTCCTACAGAGGAAATGATGCAAGAGGTCTCTTCTGTACTAACTAAAAAGCTTCCAAATGCTCACATCATAGGTTCAACTACAGATGGTGAGATGATGGGAAATGAGGTTTTCTTAAAATCTATCATCATAAGTGTAAGTGTTTTTCAAGATACTAAGATAAATTCTATAGATATAGCATATACAACTAATTCGTATGATATGGGTTACGAGATAGCTAAAAAACTAGATGCAGTTGAGACAAAAGCTATGATTCTTTTTACTACAGGTTTAGCTATCAATGGTGAAAAGTTCTTAGACGGTGTTTATGATATCTCTAAAGGTGAGTATGTTGTATCTGGTGGTTTAGCTAGTGACAATGGTGAATTTACTCAAACTTATGTATCGCATCAAGATAAAGTTATAGCTAAAGGTGCTGTTGGCATCGTTCTTTCTAGTAAAACTTTAAAAGTAAAAAATAACTATAAATTTGGCTGGAAAGCTGTTGGTTTACCTATGAGGATAACTAAAAGCAAAGATAATATGGTATATAGAGTAAATAATATGCCAATTATTGATGTTTATAAAAAATACTTTGGTGAATATATATCTTCAAAGTTACCAAAAATAGGGGTTGAAATACCACTAATAGTTAAAAGATATAACAAAAAGATAGCAAGAGCACCACTAAATAGATACGATGATGGTTCACTTCTTTTTGCTGGTAATCTTATAGAGGGTGAAGAGGTTCGTTTTGGTATAGGGAGTGTTGAACATATAGTTAAAGAAGCAGACAAGATATGTTCTGAGTTTCATGGCAACTCTAAACCTGAAACAGTATTTGTTTACTCTTGTATGGCAAGAAGAAGACTACTTGAAACTCAAGCAAATGTTGAACTACAGCAAATAGCTAAAAAAACAACAGTAAGTGGTTTTTTTACAAATGGTGAGTTTTTTTCTGATAAAGATAGAAATTATCTTATGAATGAAAGTATGACAGTTTTAGCACTTAGTGAATCAGAATTTGAAGACAATACCTCTGTTGTCATAGATAAAGAATCTACAGAAATAAAATTAGAAGACAACAAATTGATATATGCTTTAACACATATGACAAATGTTATAGCACAAGAGTGGCAAGAGAGACTTGACCAAGAGATATACAAAAACAAAGAACAAGACAAAAATAACTTTCAAAACAACAAGCTTATACAGATGGGTGAGATGATAGGTATGATAGCACACCAATGGAGACAACCACTAAATGCTATAAGTGCTACAAGTATAAACTTATCTTTACTATCAAGTATGGAGATGCTAGAAGATGAAAAACTTCAAAAAGACAGTGAATTTATGCAAGAACAATGTCAAAAGATGTCAGATACCATAGATACTTTTATGAACTTTGTAAAACCTGCAAAAGAGTCTAAAACTTTTAAACTTGTTCATACTGTAGATTTAATCATGCAAATTATGGGTACTCAACTTGCAAATCACAATATCAAAGTAACGGTTGATGCAAAAGATGAAAATATCTCTTTAGATGGTTATGAAGACCTACTTGAACAAGTGATTATAAATATACTTGCAAATGCAAGAGATGCTTTTAATAAAATAGGAGATATAAATTCAATCAACATAGAATCAGATAGATTTATAAAAATAACTGTTCAAGAGAGAGATAGCATCCCAGTTATCTCTATAGAAGATAATGCTGGTGGAATACCAAAAGAGATACAAGAAAAAATCTTTAACCCATACTTTACAACAAAAGAACAAGGTAAGGGGACAGGAATAGGACTTTTTATGAGTATGGATATTATGAAAAAAAGTTTTCATGGTGATTTAGAATATCGATTAACAGAAAATGGTAGTATATTTGACATAGTTTGCGGGGGGGGGGGAGAATATAGATAACTACTAGCTCACATAAAAATAAAATAATGGAAAAAGATGTTTAATTATAATGAAGCGATAGAGATAGAAAAAAATGTTTATTGGGTTGGAAAGTTATTTAAAGATGATGCTTTTCAATGTCATGCTTACCTTATTGTAGATGGTGATGAATCTATCATAGTTGATTCTGGTTCTATGCTTGAGTATGAAAATATCAAAAGAAAAGTGGAGTCTATAATACCACTAAAAAATGTTAAGTACATAATCGCTCATCATCAAGACCCCGATGTATGTGCTAACATACCAGCTTTTGAAAAAGAGATAAATAGAGATGATTTAAAGATAATATCACATTCAAGAAATGTGGCACTTATAAAGCACTATGGTTTGGTATCTGATTATTACATCATAGAAGAACATGATTTTAAACTTCAAACATCAAATTTTACACTTGATTTCATAACAACTCCTTATGCTCATGCTCCTGGTGCTTTTGTTACATACTTAAAAGAGACAAAAACTCTCTTTAGTAGTGATATATTTGGTGCTATTGAAGAGAGTTGGCATTTTTATGCAAATGAAAATTATTTTAATGAGATAAAAATGTTTCATGAAAACTATATGCCAAGTCAAGATATTTTAAACTATGCTCTTAGTAAGATTCAAGTGCTTGACTTGGAACTTATAGCTCCACAACATGGTTCACTTATAAAAAAAGAATATATTGATTTAGTAATAGATGAATTAAAAGAGTTGAAATGTGGTCTTTATATACAAGATATGTATAAAGAATCTTTAGTTTATAAAAATAAACTTTTAAAAGAAGAGGAAGAAAAAGAAAAGAAAATATCTCAAAAATTAGAAATGATTATGGATTTGCAAGATAATATTATAGCTATCACAACCAGTGGAAAAGAATTAAAATATATAAATAAAGCATTTTTTGAATTTAGTAAATTTGAAAATTTTGAGCATTTTAAGGAACATCATAATTGTGTTTGTGAACTTTTTGTTGATTATGAAAATGATGATTATCTAAAACATAAATATCCTGAAGAAAGTTATGCTAACTGGATAGAACATGCTATGGAGATGCAAGATATAAACGATGTGTATGTTGTTTTAAAAAGTAAAACAAATATAAATACACTTTTTCGTGTAGATGTAAAAAAAATATATTCAGAATTGAATGATGGTGAATACCTCGTAACATTTCACGATATAACTCCTTATGTTGAAAATATGGATCTGTTAAACATTATCTCAAATATGGATGGCATCCATTTTTCCATAACAAATATGCAAGGCAATATTGTTAAACTTAGTAACTCTTTACTTAAAGATTTAAACATAACAGATTTTGAAACAAATGTATATAAAATATCTGACTTTTTAAGCAAAGAAGATAGAAAAAAAGTTATGCAAAATATATCATTTAATGATTCTACTCCACATGAAATAAAGTTAAAACATAATGGTATAGAGATACCAGTTATAGAGCAAGGTTCATTTTCTGTTATAAATCATACACCAGTTAGAGTAGCTGTTTTACTAGACTTAAGAAAGATAAAAACACTTGAACAAGAATCTAAGAACAAAGATTTAATCCTTTTTCAACAGTCTAAAAAAGCACAAATGGGTGAGATGGTAAACATGATAGCTCATCAATGGCGACAACCACTAAATGCTATAAGTGCAACAAGTTCTAAAATAATCTTAGAAAAAGAGTTTGATATGCTGAGTGATGATGACCTTATAGAATCGAGCAACTTTATACAAGACCAATGTCAAAAAATGTCTAAAGTTATAGATACTTTTTTAAATTATTCTAAACCATCAACTAAAACAGATGAGTTTTTTATAAAAGATATTGTTAAAAATGTACTTGAGTTAGTAACGACTCAGCTTAAAAATCATAATATAGATATAATATTTAAACAAGAAAGTGTTTCCCCGTTGAAAATAAAAGGTTATGGAGATATGCTAGAGCAAGTTATACTAAATCTTGTTATGAATGCAAGAGATGCTTATGATGAGGACAACAAAATAATTGATAAAAATATCTATATTATTGAACAAGATAGTTCTATAGAGATTATAGACTATGCTGGTGGTATTAGTGATGAAAATATGCAAAAACTTTTTACACCTTATTTTACAACTAAAGAGCAGGGTAAGGGTACTGGAGTTGGTTTGTATATGAGTAAAAGGATTATGAATGAACAGTTTGGTGGTGAACTTGTATATGAAAAGATTGAAAATGGTTCAAAGTTTATAATGGAATTGTAGAATGAAAATAAACATAAAAGATAAGCTAAGTGATACATTTTTAAAAGTATTTGTTTTACCATTTGTTGTACTTTGTTTATTGTTAGCAGTTATTTTTGTATTGTTTAGAGCTTATATGTTTGAAAAAATCAATGATTTGGAGTTTGATAAAGCAACTAAAACTTTAAAAACAACTATTGAGTATGAAAAAGATAATCTAGAAAATACTTTTAGAGATATAACTTTTTTAGCAAAAATATTACAAAAAGAACATGAAGATATATTTAAAAGAAAAGATACTAAAGGTTTAACTGTTAGTTTACAAAAGTCAGAAAATGGTTCTTTTTTTAAAACAGCAAAAACTGGTTCATCTTTGTACTATTCATCTACTACTAATATAGGTCAAAAAGAGAAAGAAAAAGCTATCTTTACAGAAAATATGGATAGAACATTTAAAAATATAGTTGATCATAATCCACTCATAGTATCTGCATATTTTAACAGTTATGATAATATGAATAGAATCTATCCATATATAGAAAATATTGATAAACAATATGGCTCAATAATAATTATGAAAAATTTTAATTTTTACTACTTGGCAGATGCTAAACATAATCCCAAGAGAGAACCTGTATGGACAGAAGCTTATTTGGATCCAGCTGGTAAAGGTTGGATGATATCTTGTGTTTTTCCCATATATAATGGAGATTTTTTAGAGGGTGTTTCAGGCTTTGATATAACTATAGAAACTATTGTTAATGATATTTTAGGTAGAAGTTTGCCATTTGACTCAAATATGATGTTGATTAATCATAATGGCACAGTAACTGCCATGAACAGTAGCATATCTGATCTAGTTGGTTTAAAAGAGGAAAAAAAGCATAACTATACATCAGAGTATATGAAATCAACCATAACAAAACCAAAAGAGTTTAATATCTATAAAACAGATAAAATACTTTTTAAACATATATCAAAAATGATTGAGAAAGATATACAAGTTGATTCATTAGTTATATCTTCTAAAGAATATGTTTTATTTAAGGAAAACATATCAAATACTAAATCTACATTGATAATGTTAGTAGAAAAACAAAAAACATTAGAAACTATATATGCAATCAAAAAAGAATCTTTGAAACTTATTTTGTTAATGTTATCTGTATTTTTATCTGTATTTTTTATGATATATAGATTGAACTCAAAGAAATTTAGTGAAGTTATCTATGAGATTGAAAAGCCCATAGCATACCTATCTATGATTAGCTCAAATATAAAAGATTATACTCCAAGTAAAGAAAAACTAATAACAAATATAACAGAACTAGATACTCTAAATGTTAACTTTACAAATATGTTAAAAGAGTTAGATGAAAAAAACAATAGACTTAAAAATTTCAATAAAATACTTAAACAAAAAGTAAAAGAAGCTACACAAGAGTTAAGAGAGAAAAATAAGACTATGAACATACTTTTAGACACCGTAATGGAAGCAGTTATAATATGGGATGAAAATCAGCAAATTACTAATATAAATAAATCTGTATTTAACATATTTAACTATAAAAAGATGGAAGATATTATAGGGTTAAATATCTTTAATGTTTTACCAGAATATGAATATGATAAAGTTAAAAAAGCATTTAAAGAAGATAATGTTAATGCTTATGAGATTGATCTATATAGAAGCGATAAAAGTGTTTTCCCAGCATTGGTCAAAGGTAGTTACACACTTATAAATGGTAAAAAATATAGAATATCTACTGTTATAGATTTAACTACAGTAAAAGAGAAAGATAAACAACTTTTACAACAAGCTAAACAAGCACAGATGGGTGAGATGATAAGTATGATAGCCCATCAATGGCGACAACCACTAAATGCTATAAGTGCTACAAGTATCAACCTTTCGTTAATGTCTAGTATGGGTATGTTAGAAGATGAAAAGTTACAAAAAGACAATGAATTTATACAAGAGCAATGTCAAAAAATGTCTCAAACTATAGATACTTTTATGAACTTTGTAAAACCATCACAAGAATCTAAAGAGTTTAAGATTAAGCATACTATAGAGTTGATTATGAAGATTATGACTACTCAGCTTATAAACCATAACATAAAAGTAACGATGAATTATGAAGATGAAGATATATCTTTAGTTGGTTATGAAGATTTACTAGAACAAGTGATAATCAATATCTTGTCAAATGCAAGAGATGCTTTTAACAAGATAGGAAACAACATATCTACCGATACAAAAGAAAAAATCATAACTATAAAAGTATATAAAGATGAAAATATCCCAATTATAAAGATTCGAGATAATGCAGGTGGTATACCAAAAGATGTAAAAGACAAAATATTTAACCCATATTTTACTACTAAAGAGCAGGGTAAGGGGACAGGAATCGGTCTTTATATGAGTTTAGATATTATGAAAAAAAGTTTTAGTGGAGATATAATCTATACTAATACTGATGATGGCTCAATTTTTGAGATAAGATGTGGTGGTAAATAAACTCTCCATAATTACTCCATAGTTTTGTACTACTATATTTTCATAAAATATTATGGAGGTTGTATAAATGGCAACTGTACTTGTGGTAGATGATTCAAGAATTATAAGAAATGGTGTTAAAAATGTGTTAGAAAAACTCGGTCATACTGTAGTTGGTGAAGCTGAAAATGGTTACGATGGAGTAAAGTTATATAAAGAACTTTATCCAGATGTTGTTACTATGGATATAACGATGCCAACTGTATTAGTCGCCACCTTAAAACACAATTGAAATATAACTAAATATTAAAAGTTTCTAAGAAATACAAACTAATTTTATATTTTTAACAATAGTCCCAATAATGCTACTTTAGTAGTATGCAGAAAGAGAAGAAAAGTGCTTAGTGCTGGAGTGGGAGTTCCACTCTGGTACTATTTATTTTCTTTTCTTAAATTAGCAACAGTAGTTATACCAAGACCAGTTTTTAAGGCTATAGTTTCATTGTCTAGTACATCTAGTAAGTTACTAGCAACATCAATAAGCTTCTTATCACTGTTTAATCGCTCTTCGTTTCTACCCTTTTCCTTAGCAGTCTTTAAAGCATTAATTTCATCCATCTCATTTCTCTTAACATAATCATATACTTCTATCTCTTCTTTATTCCAGTTAATCTGATTGGCTACCATAAAAGCTTCTTTAAATTCTTCTAGTGTTTCATACTCAGCAGGTATCATAGTTAAATCATCTGCATTATTAATAAAGTAAACCCATTTATCTAAAATAGTATCAAGCTGACTTAACTCTTTTTTAAACTTCTTTAGTTCTATAAATGTAAACTCAAAATCTTTTATCTCTTGTTTTAATGTTTTTTTATTAAGGATTAGGTGTCTTGATATATAATCATCATTATGTTGTGTACTATCAGTTGTATCATCTTTAAACATATTGAAATTAAGAATACCTATGAAATATACTTTATTTAGTGTGCTATAATCCTCTTTCTTATCTAGTTGTGCTACATAAGCTTTAGATGTATAGTATAAACTTCTCTTTTCAAAGTTGCTTAAATCTTTCTTTTGCATCTCTACTATAAACTCTTCATCATCTTGGTTCTTAGCTCGAATATCTAAAATAGTATTTTTAAGGTCAGGAATTTTTGGTACTTGAAAAGGATTAAGTATCTCTAATGAAACAATAGTTTTATTACCTTTAAAATCAAGTATAGCATTAAGTAAAGATATAAGTATCCCTGTCTTAGTTTCATCACCAAATATCTTTTTAAAAGCAAAGTCATTTTTAGGATCTACAAATTTCATATCAAATTACCTTTTTTATTTTTGTTATTGTACCAAAATCTATATATAACTTTAGCAAACACCCAAATCTCAACATTATAACTAGCTGTTTTTCATACATGGAGACCATCTATGATAGTTGATTCGATTATTGATAAATAAAATATCTTTCTATTTGGATATAATTGCACAATAATAACTAAAGAGAGATATATATATGTTAAAACTTGC
>Ga0256837_1000639_pt1 | contig 28405 bp, 28 predicted proteins | sample 4562384metaG_FD_185976 | JGI IMG/M metagenome (GOLD analysis project Ga0256837, IMG submission 185976) | Hydrothermal vent microbial communities from Guaymas Basin, Mexico - 4561-384 | ecosystem: Environmental > Aquatic > Marine > Hydrothermal vents | place: Mexico: Guaymas Basin | collected... | reverse complement strand
TTTAAATGCTGCTAAGTTTGATAGTGAAGAAGACTTAAATGATGCTGTTCAAAAAGAGTTAAAAAAAGAAAAATTAAAAAAAGAGTATAAACCAGAATAATTGCCCATTATTTAATCAGGGTTCTTTGAGGTGTTTAAAAATAAATTTTGCACTATCATCAGTATTTTCCACACTCAAAACTCCTTGATGCTTTTGAGCTATTTGTGAACTCATAAGTAAGTAGGTATTCCACCTGCATTATCTATGATTTCTATAATTTTGTATTTTTCATTGCTAAAAGTATTGATATATATTTTTCTATTTTCAATATTGTTTTCAATAAAGGCATCTTTAGAGTTATTGATAAAAATTCATCTAAATATTCACAATTAATCTTTATTTTTCTATAAGTTTTATATTTAAATCTTCAAAATCTTCTATAAAATCTTCACCAGCTTCCTCTGCACTTTCATTATCTTTGTCGTAAATCCAATTTATTTCTATAATATTTTTAGCTGCATTTTCTTCTAGTAAATCAAAAAAATCAAAAAATAATTTAGAACTGCCAGAGTTAAAATATATTATCTCCATATTTACAACTGTTTTTTCTGCTGGGGATGTTTCGAAATATCTCTCTAGCCACTCCATCATTGGCATGTAAAATTCAAATGTATTTTCAGGATATGATTTTCCACTTAATGACACTATCCCTTTTGCATCGAGGTTTATTTCTGGTGTATATTTTGTTGCTTCTAGGTTTAAATTTTCCATAACAATTTCCCTTTTTTAGTATTATATTGAATTTTTTATGAAAATAATATACATTTCAATAAAGATATTGTAATATCTGAACATATTAGCAAAGTAGGTAGTGTAGAATGTTTAAATCAAAAATATTTTTAAAAGCGATGCTTATAGTATCTAGCATTATTGTTGTTTATACAATGGCTATCTATCTCTTTGCAATACCAAAGATAGATGACAGCATCCAATCATTAGAGAAAAAAAAATCAAAAGAGATTTTAAACAAAGTTACAATTCTTACTAAAAATGTAAATAAAAATTTGCAAAATTACAAAAAAACTGCTCTTCAAAATCATAAAAATGAACTTAAAAATCTTACAGATACAACTTGGTCAATTATACAAGCTAAGTATGAGCAATCAAAACCACAAAATATAGGTTCTATTTTAAAAGTTCGTGGAGATGAATTTAAATCAAATTTAATGAGTTTTTACAATAAAAACAAAGATAAAATGGATGAAAAAGATCTTAAAAATGCAATAAAAAATTATATTAGTATTCATAGGTATAACAATAATACAGGATATTTCTTTATAAATAAAGAAACTACTACAGTATTGCATCCAATCAAGCCATCTTTAAATGGTAGAGATTTAAAGGATTTAAAAGATAAAGATGGAGTTTACTTTATACAGGAGTTTGTAAATATTTGCAATAAAAAAAATGCTGGCATTGTTAAATACAAATGGGAAAATCCAAAAACAAAACATATAGAGGATAAAATAACTTATGTTTTTAAATTTGAACCATACGGCTGGATAATAGGAACTGGAGAATACTATAGTGTGCTTAAAAAAAGACTTCAAAAAGAGGTTATAGAGTTAGTAAACAAATTAAGATATGCAGATAATAATTATTTTTTTATAAGTGATTATCATAGTGTTTTAATATCACATCCTTATTTACAAGGAAAAGATTTTTCTAATGTTATAGATAAAAAAGGAAATCTAATAGTTCCACCTATGGTAAAAATAGCAAGAGAAAAAGGGGAAGGGTTTACAAGCTATTGGTGGAAAAAAAATAAAAAAGACAATAAAATTTTTGAAAAATTATCATTTTCAAAAGATTTTCCAGACTGGAAAATGGTGATTGGTACTGGAGTTTATATTGATGATATTAACAAAGAAGTAGCTAAACGAAAAAAAGAGTTGATGCAACAGTTGAGACAAATTGTAAAAACAACAAAAATAGGAAAAACTGGTTATCTTTATATATTTAACGGTGATGCGAAAATGCTTATCCATCCAAACAGTAATGTAGATGGTAAAAATTTTTCAAAATTAAAAAATCCAACAAAGGGAACTTATATTTTTGATGATTTATTAGAAGCATCAAAAACTACAAAAGAGCTAATATATAAATGGGATAAGCCAACAGATAAAGGAAATTATATATATGATAAAGTTTCTTGGATAGAATATATTCCTGAGCTTGACTGGTATGTAGTATCTTCTGCTTATTTAGACGAATTTAAAGAATCATCAAATGAAGTTGTAAATTTTATTACGATTTTGGCTTTATTTATATTTGTTGTTTCAGTTATTTATAGTTTTATGTTTTTTAGAAATCTATTGATACCAATTTTAAATATTTCACAACTTGCATTAAAAGTTACAGGTGGTAATTACGATGTAAGGTGTACCTTAGATAGAGATGATGAGATGGGGATATTGTCTAAAGAGTTTAACAAAATGGTAGAAAAGATTAGAGATAATATTGAAAATCTTGATATTAAAGTAAAAGAAAAAACAAAAGAATTAAGCAAATCAAATAAAAATATAAAAGATAGTATAGAGTATGCATCTATAATCCAACAAGCTATACTTCCATCAATAGATATCTTAGATAATTACACAAAAGATAATTTTGTAATTTGGCAACCAAGAGATATAGTTGGTGGAGATATATACTTTATAGTTGAACTTAAAAGTAAAAATGAGATTTTAATTATGGTTATAGATGGTGCAGGTCATGGTGTGCCTGGTGCATTTGTGACGATGCTAGTAAAAGCGATAGAAACACAGATAGTATCAAGGATTAAAGATGGTTTACTCAAACCTAGTCCAGCAAAAATATTGGAATATTTTAATAAGTCTATAAAAACAATGTTAAAACAAAAAAAAGGTAGTAAATCAAATGCAGGATTTGATGGTGGGATTTTATACTACAATAAGACTACAAAAGAGTGTAAATATGCAGGGGCTAAAACTGATCTTTATATCATAGATGATGATAAATTAAACATAATAAATGGAGATAAAAAAAATGTTGGTTTTGTAAGAACAAAAATAGATCAAAAATATACAGAGCATACAGTGGATATAAAAGAAGATACAAGATTGTATATAACAACAGATGGTATCTTTGATCAAGAGGGTGAAAATAAAGCTAGATATGGGATAGATAGATTTGAATCAAAAATAGTTGAAGTAAGCGAAGAACCATTTGATATTCAGAAAAATCTTATACTAGATAGTTTTAATGAGTTTAAGCAAAATATAAGACAAACTGACGATGTAACTATTGTTGGTTTGAAATTTTAGATAAAGGTAAAAAATGGAAAATATAAATATACAAAAAACAGAGGATTCACCAAAAGTGATTTTGGACTTTGAAAAAGGTTTGATTGAGTTTGAAGGGGAGTGTTATCCAGAAAATGCTTTTGAATTTTTTGAACCAATCTTACTTTGGCTTAGTGATTATTTTAAAGATAACAAAAAAGAGACTATTGTTAATTTTAAGCTTTCTTATTTTAATTCTGCTACTACCCAAGTACTTTTTGATATATTTGATATTTTTGATGAAAGTGGACATGAATTTTTGCAGATAAACTGGTTTTACGATAAAAACAATAAAGGCACATTAAAAGATTATGAAGAGTTTCATGAAGAGTTTGAGGATCTAAATATTCAAGCAATTGTAATTGAGGAGTTGTAAAATGGAGATTGAAAAAGAGTTAGAACTATGTATAAAAATAGATGAAAAAGTTGTTATTGAATTAAGTTCAAAAATCACACAAGAGAGTATTGTAGAAACAGCTCAAAATATAAAACAAAGATTGATTGATTATGAGTTAGATAGAGAAAAAATATTTAATGTTTATGATGTGTCTATAGAGATGCTACAAAATATCTTAAAATATTCGTATGGAAATAAAATAGATGAAGATAAAAAAAGGGAAGCTGATGGTAAATTTATCTTAAGATACGATACAGTAACTAAAGAGATTGTCTTATGTAGTTGTAATCTTATTGAATCATCGCAGGTAGATATTATAAAACAAAGAGTTGATGAAGTTACAGGGCTAAATGAAAAAGAATTAAGAAAACTCTTAAGGGTAAAAATGAAGTCTAAAAGAGATGGTCATAGTAATGGTGCTGGACTAGGATTTGCTACAATAGCTACAAAAATATCAAAACCTATAGATATAGAATTTAAAGGAATCTTAAAAGATGTTGTAAAATTTAAACTTGAAGTAACAATATAAGAAGACGATTATGGATGAGATTCAAACACTAAAGCAAAACAACAAGCTACTTCAAGATAAGCTCGATAAACAAACTAAGGTTTTAAAAAAACAACAAAGAATTCAAAGGATGGGAGAAAGAAAACAAGAAGAGCTATTGTTAGAGATTAGAAAAGCAAAAAAAGAAGTGGAATCTATGCATAACCATATACGACAAAGTATAGAATATGCTTCTTTAATCCAAAGAGCTATAATACCAAAAGAAAAAGAGATAGAATCATATTTTAAAGATAGCTTTGTTTACTGGGAACCTAAAGATACTGTAGGTGGTGATATTTGGCTGTTTGATAGTTTAAGACATAAAGATGAATGTTTGTTGTTTTTTATAGATTGTACTGGGCATGGGGTAGCAGGAGCTTTTGTAACTATGATTGTAAAAGCAATTGAAAGAGAAGTTATAGCAAAAATACATAAAGATAAAAATGTAGATATATCTCCTGCTTGGATTATGAGTTATTTTAATAAAACAATGAAAATACTGTTAAAACAAGAAGCAAAAAATAGTCTCTCAAATGTAGGATGGGATGGTGCAATAGTTTATTACAACAAAAGAGATCAAATTCTTAAATTTGCAGGGGCTGAAACATCACTATTTTATATAGATGAAAATCAAGAATTTAAAACAATTAAAGGAAATAGATACTCTGTAGGGTACAAAAAATGTACCATGGATTATGAATATAAAGAAACTATTTTAAATGTGCAAGAGGGGATGAAATTTTATTGTACAACAGATGGTTATATTGATCAAAATGGTGGTGAAAAAAATTTCCCATTTGGTAAAAAAAGATTTTCAAACATAATAAAAGAAAACTATGATAAATCTATGTTGGAACAAAAAAATATATTTATAAAAGAGATAAATAAGTATGAACAAATGGTATCTGATAATGAAAGAAATGATGATATAACTCTAGTCGCATTTGAGATAGACAATAAGGCTAATTACCAAAAAAATGAGACTCAAGAGATAGTGCGATATGAGGGTATTATAACTCAAAATGTTATAGCTTCTTGTATGGATAATATAGAATCTAAGATATCAGATATAGGTATATCAGGGGTTGTATCAACTATTACTATAGAGTGTTGTCAAAATATTATGAATTACTCTAAGGCTATAAAGGAAGAAGATAGCAAAATAATAGTACCTATGGGATATATTGAAGTGGTTGGTAATGATGGAAAATATAATATAATTGCTAAAAATATTGTCTCTATAGAAGATAAAAAAACAATAGAGCCAAGGCTTAAAGAGATTCAAAGTTTAGATAAATCTAGTATTAAAAAAAGATACAGAGAGCTACGAAAATCAGGCAAATATTCACATAAAAAAGGTGGTGGTATCGGAATGTATGAGATAGCAAGAATATCAGATAAAATAGAGTATCTATTTACTCCTATAAATGAAGATAAATATTATTTTACAATAAAGTCTTTTGTTTGATAAATTGCCCTAAAAAGGGCAATTTTAAAGTAAAATTATTTACCGATAGTGTGAGCAAATGCATCTAAATCAGCATCGCTATATTTAGCAACTTGACCTTTCATAAGACCTTTCATTGGTCCACCATAAGTTCCAGCTTTGTAACCTTTAAGAGCAGTTGCGATTTCAGCATGAGTTAAATCTTTAACAACTTTAGATTTACCAAGAGCATGTTTTTCAAAGTTTGCACCATGACAACCTTTACAAGCACCAGCATTAACACCAGCCATTAAAGCAGTAGTTGCACCAAGAGCAACGATAGCAGTAGTAATTTTTTTCATATTTCATTCCTTAAAAATAATTTTCAGGCTTATTATAGTGATTTGAGTCTTAAATACTCGTTAATGAATTATTGTGTATCATTATATGAAAATAAAACAATATGGATGAGTAGATGAGATACATAAAAGATGATTTAAAAGACAAAATGATACTAATAACTGGTGGGGCAGGTTTTATAGGCTCGAACTTAGCTTTTTACTTTCAAAACAACCATCCAGATGCAAAAGTTGTAGTTCTTGATAGTTTTAGAAGTGGTGAAACTCTTTCAAATGGAAATTTAAAAAGTTTTGGACATTTTAAAAATCTTATAGGTTTTAAAGGTGAGATTATAAGTGGGGATATAAACGATAAAGATTTACTACTTGATTTGGAAGTTAATTATAATTTTGACTACATTTTTCATGAAGCAGCCATCAGTGATACAACGGCACTAGAGCAAGACTTGATGATAAAAACAAATGTAAATGCTTATAAAGATTTACTAAATCTTGCAGTGGTTCATGATGCAAATATGATATATGCATCTTCTGCTGCAACTTATGGAAATGCCAAGTCTCCTCAAAGAGTTGGTCGTGAAGCACCTCAAAATGTTTATGGTTTTTCAAAACTTAGCATGGATAACATTAGCCGTGAGTATATGAAAGAGGTTAGTATATCGATAGTTGGGCTTAGATACTTTAATGTTTATGGTAAAAATGAGTATTTTAAAAATACAACTGCATCTATGGTATTACAATTTGGTCATCAACTATTAGCTGGTAAAAACCCTAAACTTTTTAAAGGAAGTGATAAAATACTAAGAGATTTTATATATATAGAAGATATCATTCAAGCCAATATAAAAGCGATGCATCCAAAACAAAGTGGTATCTACAATGTAGGAACAGGTAAAGCTAGAAGTTTTCAAGATATAGTAGATATACTTCAAAAAGAGTTAGGAACTAACTTAGAGTGTGAATATATCCCAAATCCTTATATAGGCTCATATCAGTTCCATACCGAAGCAGATATACAAACTACAAAAGATGGGCTTGGTTATGAGCCTCGCTTTGAGATGGAAGATGCTATAAAAGATTATGTAGGTGAGATAAAAAGAGTTTATAAAGAAGAAGTTGTATAATGAAGACTCTTAAAGATTTTACACCACATATCTTAGTGGTTGGGGATTTGATGATAGACCACTATCTTTGGGGTAGTTGTGATAGAATTTCACCTGAAGCACCTGTTCAAGTTGTAGATATTGCAAAAGAAACAACAGTCTTAGGTGGTGCAGGAAATGTTATAAATAACCTAAATACATTGGGTGCAAAAGTTTCAGTTGCTAGTGTTATAGGTGATGATGAAAATGGAGTAGAACTTATAGATATGCTTCATAGCATCGATGTAGATACTACAAATATCACTATTCAAACTGGAAGAAAAACATCTAAAAAAAGTCGTGTTATAGCAGTCTCTCAACAAATTCTTCGTTACGATAAAGAATCAAAAAATTCTATCGATAAAAATTCTCAAACTAAAATTGTAAACTCTTTAAAAGATAGTATAAAAGATTATGATGTTGTTATATTGTCTGATTATGGTAAGGGTGTTTTAACTGATGAACTCTCACAAAGTATAATCACTTTAGCAAATGAAAATGGTGTAAAAGTTTTAGTTGATCCAAAAGGTAGTGATTTTTCAAAGTACAAAGGAGCTTACCTTTTAACACCAAACAAAAAAGAAGCTATTTTAGCGACAAATATAGAGATAAAAGATGATAAAAGCTTAGAAAAAGCACTTTTAAAACTAAAAGATGAGTGTGATTTGGATATATCTCTTATAACTTTATCTGAAGATGGTATAGCAACTTTTGATAAAGAGATGCAGAAGTTTCCAACTGTTGCAAAAGAGGTTTTTGATGTAACTGGTGCTGGAGATACGGTTATCGCATCTATTGCTTTTGCTATAAGTGCAAACAAAAGTATAGATGAGGTTGCTAAGTTTTCAAACCTTGCTGCTGGTGTGGTTGTTGGAAAAATCGGTTCTGCTACTGTTAGTCTTGAAGAGATATTTGAGTATGAGGCATCTTTGCATAAAACAACTTCTGATGCTCATATAAAAAGTTTTGATGAGATAAAAGAGATAGTAAAAAGATATAAAGAAAATGGTAAAAAAGTGGTATTTACAAATGGTTGTTTTGACATACTTCATGTTGGTCATGTGAAGTATCTTCAAGAAGCAAAAAGTTTTGGAGATATACTTATAGTTGGATTAAACTCAGATGCATCTGTAAAAAGACTAAAAGGGGAGAGTCGCCCTATAAATATAGCACAAGATAGAGCATATCTTTTGGCAGCACTTGAAGCTGTGGATTTTGTAGTGGAGTTTGAAGATGATACACCTTATGAACTTATAAAGATGGTTGCACCAGATACACTTGTAAAAGGTGGAGATTATGAGGGTAAAGAGGTTGTTGGAACTGAGTTTAGTGGTGAATTGAAGTTGGTTCAGTTTGTAGATGGTAAGAGTACAACAAAAACCATCGAGAAAATTCAAGCAAATTGAAACTCAATTTAGGTAAAATTTCGTAATTTATTTCAAGGTTAGTTAATGAAAAAAAGAGCATTAGTAAGTGTTAGTGATAAAGCGGGTGTTGTAGAGTTTTGTAAATCTTTAGTTAAAAATAACTATGAGATCATCTCTACTGGTGGTACTTTTAAACTTTTAAAAGAAAATGGTGTAGATGCCATAGAGATAGATGAAGTTACAAAATTTCCAGAGTGTTTTGAGGGTCGTGTAAAAACTCTAAACCCTTTTGTTCACGGTGGTATTTTACATCGTCGTGATAAACAAAGTCATCTTGATCAAGCAAAAGAGTTAGGTGTTGAAGCGATAGATTTAGTATGTGTAAATCTTTATCCATTTAAAGCTACAATCGAGAAAACTGATAATTTTGATGATATCATTGAAAACATTGATATCGGTGGACCTGCTATGGTTCGTTCAGCTGCAAAAAACTTCGATAGTGTTATGATAGTTACAGATGTAAATGATTATGAGCCTATCATCCGTGCGATAGAAGAGGGTACAGATACAGTAGAGTTTCGTCGTGATTTGATGATAAAAGCTTATGAGCATACTGCTGGTTATGATGGTATGATAGCAAACTATATGAACAAAAGATTTAACGGTGGTTTTGGAGAGAAACAATTTATAATCGGTTCAAAAGTTATGGATACTCGTTATGGTGAAAACCCACATCAAAAAGGTGCATTGTATGAGTTTGACAACCATTTTACAAACAACTTTACAACTTTAAAAGGTGAAGCAAGTTTTAATAACCTAAATGATTTAAGTGGAGCAGTTAAAATCGCTTCTGCATTTGGAGATGATAATGCTATATGTATCTCAAAACATGGAAACCCTTGTGGATTTGCTATAAAAGATACTCTACTTGAAGCTTATACTGAAGCACTTAAGTGCGACCCCGTTTCTGCATTTGGTGGTGTTGTAGCTGTTAATGGTACAGTTGATAAAGCCTTAGCTGAGAAGATGAATGAGATTTTCTTAGAAGTAGTAATCGCTGGTCGCATTACTGATGAAGCTCAAGAGGTATTTTCTAAGAAAAAAAGAATAAAACTTTTTGAGATGGGTGCTGATAGACTTGTTTTATCTGATGATAGCCATAGTTTTAAGCATATAGATGGTGGTTTTGTTTATCAAGAAGCTGATAAAGTACAAGATGATGAGGTTTCTAAAGCTGAGTTAAAAACAAGCACAGAAGCAACAACACAAGAGAAAAAAGATATGGAGATAGCTTATAAAGTTGCATCTCTTACTAAATCTAACTGTGTAGTTTATGTTAAAAACTCTGCTATGGTTGCTGTTGGTATGGGTATGACTAGCCGTGTTGATGCTGCTCGTTGTGCATTGAAAAAAGCTGAGGAGATGGAACTTGATGTTACTGGTTCTGTTTTAGCTTCAGAAGCATTTTTCCCATTCCGTGATAGCATAGATGCAGCAGCCAAAGCTGGTGTAAAATGTGTAATTGAACCAGGTGGAAGCATCAGAGATGATGAAATCATAGAAGCTGCCAATGAGTTTGGTATGGCTCTTTACTTCTCAAATACTCGCCACTTTTTACACTAGTTTTATAAAAGATAGATAAATTTATTTTATCTATCTTTATCTTTTTTGACTATTTTAATTACCTCTAGTCCATATCTTATATAGGAAATGATAAAATTTATATTAATTTAAAAAACATTACATTTCTCTAAGTTTTCTTTTAGTAATATGATGAATGATTATTCATTAATATTATATAGGAGTGAGCTATGTCGGATAAAATAGAGGGTGTAAAAAAACTTTTTACATCTAAAAGTGCACGCGTAGAAACAAACAAAGGTGATGCATATTATGAACAACTTTTTAAAAAGTGTCATGAAAGAATCGAAAGTTTAAAAACTAATCAACCAATCAACAATAGACTTGATATAGGTGATGTTTTAGAAACTCATGGTATTGAAAGAAGAGATTTCTTAAAATGGGCTAGTGCTGTTACTGGTATGTTGATGTTACCATCTTCATTTACACCACTTGTAGCAGATGCTGCTTTACTTATGAATAGAGCTCCAGTTATTTGGTTAGAACTTTCTGACTGTGCTGGTAATTCAGAAGCACTTCTTCGTTCAGATGGACCAAAGATAGATGAAATTGTTCTTGATGTTATCTCTTTGGAGTTTCACGAAACACTTCAAGCTACAGCTGGTCATCAAGCTGAAAAACAACTAGAAGATGCAATGGAGCATTTTAAAGACAAATATCTACTTTTTGTTGAAGGTGCTATCCCTATGGCTAATAATGGTAGTTTTGGTACTATCGGTGCGAGTGGTGAGACTATGCATGACCACTTAGTTCGTGTTAGTAAACATGCCGCTGCTATCGTTGCAGTTGGTTCTTGTGCTACATTTGGTGGTGTTCCAGCAGCTTCTCCAAACCCTACTGGTGCAGTTGGTGTTATGGATGTTATCAAGGGTAAACCACTTATTAATATCCCAGCTTGTCCAGCTAACCCTGCAAATATGGTTGGTGTTATTATTCACTATATCTTAACTGGTCAAGTACCTGAATTAGATTCACTTTTAAGACCTAAATTTGCATTTGGTTACCGTATCCACGATAACTGTGAAAGAAGAGCTCACTTTGATGCTGGAGAGTTTGTAGAAGAATGGGGTGATGAGGGTGCTAAAAACAACTTCTGTCTTTATAAAGTTGGTTGTAAAGGTCCTATGACATTTAATAACTGTTCTATCATCCGTTATAACGAGGGTGTAAATTGGCCAGTTGGAGTTGGGCGTGGTTGTATTGGTTGTTCTGAACCAGATTTCTGGGATAAATATGCTTATGAAAGACCAATGGCAGATGCAAATATCAAAGCACCAACAGGTGGAGTTGAAAAAACTGTTGATGAGTTTGGTTTAGGACTTTTAACAGCAGCAGGTATCGGTATAGGTATTCATGCAGCAGCTAGTATGGCAGCTGGTAAAAAAGAAGAAGTAGGAGAGTAAATAATGGCAAAAAAACATATTATAGTAGATCCAATTACAAGGATTGAGGGACACTTAAGAGTTGAGGCAGTTATAGATGAAAACAATACGATTGTTGATGCTTATGCTTCATCTACACTTTTTCGTGGTATAGAAACAATTTTACAAGGTCGTGATCCTCGTGATGCTGGTCTTTTAGCTATGCGTATTTGTGGTGTTTGTACAGGTACTCACTACCAAAGAAGTATAGAAGCAGTTGAAGATGCATTTGATGTAACTATCCCTAAAAATGCTCGTATAGTTCGTAATCTTATTCAAGGTGCTTTATTTGTTCATGACCATTTAGTTCACTTTTACCATCTTCATGCACTTGATTTTGTTGATGTTGTTTCAGCTCTTAAAGCTGACCCTAAAAAGACAAGTGAAGAAGCTACAAAATGGGCAAAAGTTGCTGGAACTAATCCTTTTATAGAGGGTGAGGGACATTTTAAAGAGATTCAAGATAGAGTTGCTAAGTTTGTAAAACAAGGTCGTTTAGGTATATTTGGTAATGGTTATTGGGGTAATAAGCATTATAAACTTACACCAGAACAAAACCTTATCGGTGTTGCTCACTACTTAAAAGCACTTGATATTCAAAGAGATTTGGCTAAGATGCAAGCTATCTTTGGTGGTAAAAATCCACACCCTCAGTCTATTGTAGTTGGTGGTGTAACTTGTGTTCAAGATATTAAAAATCCTGCTCGTATAGCACTTTTTAAATCACTTCTAAAAGAGGGAACTAAGTTTATTAAACAAGCTTACTTACCAGATGTTTATATGGCTGGAACTATGTATGCAGATGAAGCAACTGATACTAAAGCTACATTTACTGAACTTATGCAAGGTAAAGGTGTAGGTGGAACAGGTGGTGGTCTTCTTAACTATATGGCTTATGGAGATTTCCGTCTTGATGATAATGGTTTTTATAAATCTGCTTTACTTTTCCCTAGTGGTGTTGTTTATAATGGAGATTTAACTAAATGTGAAGAGGTTGACCCATCTAAGATAGCAGAAGATGTTACTCATGCTTGGTATGATGCTAAAGAGCCTCAACACCCTTACGATGGTACAACTATACCTAACTATACTGGTTTAGAGAAAAAAGAAGATGGTATGGCTTATCTAAAAACAGATGAAAAATACTCTTGGATTAAATCTCCTATATATGATGATAAAAGAGTAGAAGTTGGTCCACTTGCTCGTATGGTTGTAGGTGTTGCAAAAGGTGATGAAAGAATTACAAAATATGTAACAAACTTCCTAAAAAGAGGTAATTTACCAACTGCTGTACTTTTCTCAACTATAGGTAGAACAGCTGCTCGTGCTATAGAGACTGAACTTATGGCTGATGTTATGATGGAGTGGGTAGATGAATTAGCTGCAAATGTTGCAGCTGGTGATGATAGCACTTGGCAAGAGTTTGATTTTGATATAGTAAGTAAAAAATCAAAAGGTGCAGGACTTGCAGAAGCTCCTCGTGGTGCATTAGGTCACTGGGTAAAAGTTGAAGATGGAAAAATTGCAAATTATCAAGCTGTTGTACCATCAACTTGGAATGCAGCACCAAGAGATTATAAAGGTCGTTTAGGTGCTTATGAAGCAGCACTTATCGGTACAAAAGTAGCTGATCCTGAACAACCACTTGAGATTATAAGAACTATCCATAGTTTTGACCCATGTATTGCTTGTGCTGTGCATGTTGTTGATACAAAAGGTAAAGAACTTGGTGTCTATAAAATAGATACTGGTTGTAGCATCTAAGGAGGCTTAAATATGAAAGCTGGATATAAACAAGTAAAAAGGATGACAACCTATATGAGATTGAATCATTGGGTTGTTGCATTTAGTATGATTGGTGCTATTGTTACAGGATTATACATTGGACATCCGTATTATCAAAGTTTTATAGCTGACCCTGCTGTTGGCAAGTATGTGATGGCTTGGAATAGATGGGTTCACTTTATGATAGCGATTATCTTTGATGTTAGTAGTATCGTTATAGCTTATATGTATTTTTTCTCAAGATTTGAAAAACCATATAAGAAGATAATTCCAAATGCTCAAAACATAAAAGAGTTTGTTGAGGTTATCATAAATCTTGTAACTTTAAATCGTCGTAAAAACTTTGATTCAACACATGCAGATAGTTTTAATACTGTATTTTTCTTAGTATTTCACTTGATGCTTGCTTGGATGCTTTTAACAGGTCTTCAACTATATGTTCATGGACTTGCATCTGGACTTAGCTCTATTGGTAACTGGTGGCCGTGGATGTTACATGTTGCAACTGACTGGACGATACCTGTAAGTAATATGCTTATAGGAAGTGCATCTCCTACAGCTTGTATTATGGATGTTCGTATATCTCACCATATAACTATGTGGTGGATTATAGCTTGGATAATGTTTCATGTATATTATCAAGTATGGAGAACAATCTTCTGGAAAGAGGGTGACATTGGCATTGTTGTTAGTGGTTCAAAATTTGTAAAAGAAGACTAACTCTTTTTTCTATACAACAACCAATTCTATATTGGTTGTTGTAGTATTTCTTACTAATTTAACCCAAATTATCTCCCTATTGTATTAAATTTTTTTCATCTATTTAGATATAATTACAAAATTATAATTAAAGAGAGAAATATATATATGTTAAAACTTGCAGTTTTTGATTTTGATTCTACACTTATGGATGGTGAAACTATAGATTTTTTTGCTGAGGAACTTGGCATCGGCGAAGAGGTAGCTCGTATAACTGAAGAAGCTATGAGTGGCAGACTTGACTTTTTTGAATCACTTCAACAAAGAGTAGGGCTTTTAAAAGGGCTAGATTATAAAGTGGTTGAAAAAATCAGTCAAAATCTACCATATATGAATGGTGCAAAAGAAACTATAGCCGAACTTAAAAAAAGAGGTATGACAGTTGTTTGTTTTAGTGGTGGTTTTCGCTCGGCTACTGGTTATGCAAAAGATATACTAGGTTATGATGCTGATTTTTCAAATGTTTTACACGAAAAAGATGGAAAACTTACTGGTTTAGTAGGAGGGGACATGATGTTTAGCCACTCAAAAGGTGATATGTTAACAAGACTTCAAAATATCTTAGGTGTAACAGAGGATGAAACTCTAGTTTGTGGAGATGGTGCAAATGACTTAAGTATGTTTGCTCATGCCGGAACTAGAGTAGCTTTTTGTGGTAGAGATATACTAAAAAAAGAAGCTACAATAATTATAAATGAAAAAGATTTAACACAAATACTAAAGGAAATATAGATGCTAGAGAGTACAATATGGAGACAATACAACAACGAAAACGATTTTAGAGAAAAATTAGCAGAGTTTTGTGTTTTAGATATAGTTGATTTGATAGAAGATGATAAAGAATTATACGGAGTTATGAAATCAAAACTTACAAAAAAAGAGTTAAAACTTTTTGCAATGGATAGTGCAGGGCTAAGTGATGATGAGATAAAAGCAGAGTTTGGTGTAGATGATGAAGCTTTGCAAAAGATGAAATTTAAACTATATAAAAAGTTTAAACAAGATAAAACTAGACTATGTTTTAGACAATCAGCAGAGTTTGAATAGACAAAGATTATGAACGATAAAGTATTTGCCAAACCTATAAAAAAACAGTTTGAATTTGACGAAGAAGTTGCTGCTGTTTTTGATGATATGTTAGCAAGAAGTGTCCCTTTTTATGAAGAGAGCCAAAAGATAACAGAATTTTTTGTGTATAAAAACTTAAAAGAGGGTGGAGTTGTTTATGACCTTGGGTGTTCAACTGCATCTTTGCTTATCAACATCAATAGAAAACTAAAAGTAAAAGCATCTCTTGTTGGGCTTGATAACTCAGAAGCGATGCTAAGTCGTGCTAGAAAGAAGTGTGAAGCATTTGGAGCAGATATAGAACTTCAAAATGCAGATATACTAAAGTACGATTATAAAAAAGCAAATATCTTTATAAGTAATTACACTTTACAGTTTATAAGACCATTAGTCCGTGAAGAGCTTATACAAAAAATTGCAAACTCTTTAGAAGATGATGGAATCTTTATATTTAGTGAAAAGGTTATATCTCATCACTCTAAACTCAACAAAGATTTGATAGAGTGCTACTATGACTTTAAAAAAACACAAGGTTACTCAGAGTATGAGATAATGCAAAAAAGGGAAGCTTTGGAAAATGTACTAGTACCGTATAGTGAAGAGGAAAATATAAAGATGGCACTAAAAGCTGGTTTTAGCCACTGTGAAGTGGTTTTTCGCTGGGCTAATTTTGCAACTTTTATAGCTATCAAATAAGCTAAGTATTTAAACTTTCTAAAAGTTTTTCAAAGTTTTTGATATGTATGTTTTTTCTTGAGACTTCTATGATGCCATCTTTTTTAAGTTTTTGTAGAGTTCTGTTTACCACTTTTCTAACAGAGCCTACCATAGAAGCTATCTCTTCATGACTTAGGTTATCTATAACTCTTAGTTTTGTTTTACCATCTATAGTTTGTGTAAATCTTGTAAATAACTGAACCACTCTTTGATATACATCATAAAAAGATAGGCTGATGGCCAAATCTTCCATAGATCTTAACTGAGATGCTATATAGTGATAAAAATATTGTCTAAATTTTTCATCTTTTAGTATCATCTGTTTTACATCATCTAAAGGGACTTGTATAAGATGGGCATCTTCTAGTACCTCAGAGATATATTGATTTGGTTTTCCATCTAGTAGTGAGACCACATCAAACATATCTCCGTGAGATAACATATAAAGTGTCTGTTCTTTTGATGTTTGAAAATCTATATCGTAGATTTTTATCTTACCACTTATCACAAAGTAAAAATATTTTTGAGTATCTCCACTAGATAAAGGGTCGTCACCTTTTTTTAGATATAAGTCTTTTTGATTTTTTACGACTAATGGTGAGTTTTGAACCTCTTTTAGTACGAGTTGTTGGGATGTGTTTTTGTTCATAGTGTAGATTATACACTATGAACTCTTATTTATAACTTTTTATTTGATAGAGATGCTTTTTGGTTTTGCTTTTTGTGTTTTTTGAAGTTCTATCTCCAATCTTCCATCATTAAAACTTGCATCTATTTTTGATGTATCTATATTTTCAGGTAGTATAAATCTTCTTTCCATCTTACCAAATGAACTTTCACAGATATAGTAGTTATCACGAGTAAGTTCCTCTTTATAGTGACGGATAGCAGTTACTACTAAAACATCATCTTCCACTTTGATATCTATATCTTCTTTTTTTACACCTGGTAAATCAACCTCTATATGAAAAGTACTATCCTCTTTTTTAGCAAGGTTAGCAAATGGTAGATGAGAAGCCAAGTTATTAAAAGTTTCAGATACTTTTTTACTTACAACTTCAACACCTTTTTCAACCTCTTTAGTGATGTCTTTTGTACTTTTTACAATATCCATAATAACACCTCCTACTAATTTATAGCTATTTTTTTAACTTTATCAGCTTTTTGTACTTCTAGTTTTGGTACAACAACTTCTAGTACACCATCTGTCGATTCTGCATGGATGTTTTCAATATCTGCATCATCTGGTAGTGTAAATGATCTTGAAAAAGAACCAAAATTACTCTCTATCTTATAGTAGTTTTCTTTTTTTATCTCATCTTTTACTTTTCTCTCTCCTGAGATTACAAGTACATTGTCTTCAACTTGAATATTGATATCTTCTTTTTTCATACCTGGTAGATCAACTTCTACATGGTAAGCAAATTTACCCTCTCTAGTGTTGATAGCTGGAGAAAAATCTGTTTTTATCTCATCAACAGTTTGAGGGTTAAACTCATCAAGCATAGCATTTAGTATATCAAAACCTCTTCTAAATTCTCTCATTTGCATAGTTGGATTATATCTTGTTACTAACATAATGAACTCCTTTTTGTTTGTTTTATGTATATTTTTTATTTATGCTGAAATTATATATATTTTTAAAAAGAAGTTCTGCCACCTAGGTAGCATAAGTTAAGAAAGTATCTTACCAAACATTACCTTTTGGTTGTATCGGTTTAGTTCTTCCAAGTAAAGCATCTGTTTTTGCTTTCATCTCTTTATATGTCATAATATCGTCTTTTCCACAATCTTTATGATAATAACCTTGCATATCGTAGTATTCTTCACAATCACTATAATACTTTAGAGATATACCATGTTTGTTTACACATCCTGTAAAAAAAAGTATAGAGATGATTAATATAGTTTTTTTTATCATACTTTAAATGTTTCCTTTGTTTTACAATACTGTGTTAAAAAACATTCATCACATTTTGGATTTTTGGCTGTGCATATATAGCGACCAAATAGCACCATACCTTGATGTAATGCATGAAGATTATTTTTAAACTTTTTTACAAGTGTTGCTTCTGTTTTTATAGCAGTTTTATCATCACTAAGACCTAATCTATGTGAGACTCGAAAAACATGAGTATCTACAGCCATTAGATTTGCCCCTGTGTATTCTATCATCACTACATTAGCTGTTTTTTGACCAACTCCAGCTAATGTTTGTAAATCTTTTTCATTCATAGGTATCTCACCATCATATACTTCAACAACTCTTTGTGCCATTTTTATAATATTTTTGGCTTTGTTATTAAAAAATGAACAGCTTTTTATAATCTCTTTTATATCTTCTATATCTGCTTTTGCCAATTCATATACGGTTGGATACTTCTCAAAAAGTGCAGGCGTTATAATATTTACTCTTTTATCGGTACATTGTGCTGATAGGGCTACAGCTATAACTAACTCATAAGCATTTTTATACTCTAACTCAGTTACGGCATTACTATATCTCTCTACAAATAGTTGGTAAATCTCTTGAATCTCTTTTCTTGTTGCTTTTTTCATAAATGTATTTTATACTCTATTTAATAACTATTAGTTAAAACTTACTAAAATTACAATAATAATTAAAAGAAGGAAGTATCTGACTATGAAATTCACAACAAAATTTTTATCTGCATTTTTATTGACTGGTTCATTACTAAGTGCTCAAGTTTTAGTAACAGTAAATGGCTCAAAGATAACATCTGAGGATGTAAACAATGCTCTTATGGAAGCTACTCAAGGTAGATTTAACCAAGTTCCAGCAGACAAACAAGTAGAGTTTAGAAAACAAGTTCTTCAACAGCTTATAGCTAAAGAGTTAGTTTACGGTGATGCTGTAAAAACTGGTGTACTTAAATCTAAAGAGTTTAAAAAAGAGTTTAAAAAAGTTCAAGCTCGTATAAAAAAAGAGTTAGCTATCCAAGTTTGGCAAAAACAACAGTTAGATAAGATAAAAATTTCTCAAAAAGAGTTAAAAAGATATTATAATAAAAATCAAGATGAATTTAACGAAAAAGAGAGTGTTCATGCTCGTCATATCTTAGTTAGAACAGAAGATGAAGCTAAAAAAATTATATCAGAGCTAAAAGGTTTAAAAGGTAGTGCTTTAAAAGCTAAATTTATAGAGTTAGCTAAAAAAGCTTCTATTGGTCCTAGTGCATCAAAAGGTGGGGATTTAGGCTTTTTTAGTAAAGGACAGATGGTTCCAGCATTTAACGATAAAGTATTTTCTATGAAAGTTGGTACTATCACTAAAAAACCTGTAAAAACTCAGTTTGGTTATCATATAATCTATCTTGAGGGTAAAAAATCTGCTAGTGTAAGAACTTTTGATGAAGTTAAATCTTTTATAGAACAAAGACTTAGAATGGAAAAATTCAAAGATGCTATGAAAAAAACAATGGAAAAACTTCAAAAGAAAGCAACTATAAAATAGATGCATACTAAATCTACCATATCTACTTTAGTGTTAGATGGTAGGGAGTTTCTTGTCAAACGAGATGATCTTATAGATCCTTATTTGGCAGGAAATAAGTATAGAAAACTATACACTCTTCTTCAAACTCCATCAAATAGATTTGATACCATTATATCTTATGGTGGGACTCAGTCAAATGCTATGTTAGCTATATCTGCTATGTGTCAAAAAAAAGGTTGGAAGTTTATATATTATACAAAACCAATCTCACAAACACAAAAATCACAAAATTTTGGTAACTATTTTCAAGCTTGTAAATTAGGTATGAAGCATATTGAGATACCTTATGATGAGTATAAAAATTTTATAAATACGATACGGCTAAATCTTGATGAAAGAACTTTTATCATAGACCAAGGTGGAGCAGTAGGTGAGGCTAGAGAGGGTTTAGAAGTTTTAGCACAAGAGATAAAAGAAGCAAACTTAGAGACTAAAGTTTTAGCTACACCATCTGGTACAGGCACAACCGCACTTTTTTTAGCACTTGCACTTCCTCAGTATAAGGTTTATACAACACCGTGTATAGGCGATGTTTCTTATCTAAAAAAACAGATGCAAGCACTATGCGATATCCCTTCAAATTTGATTATATTGCAACCAAAGAAAAAATACCATTTCGCTAAGCCATATAAAGAGTTTTATGAAATATATAAAAAAACTTTAGATGCTGGTATAGAATTTGATTTGTTATATGCTCCATCTATGTGGATAACACTTCTTGAACAAACAGATGAAAAAGTAACATATATACATAGTGGAGGGGTAAGTGGAAATCCATCTATGCTTAGTCGGTATGAAAGATGATTAAGATACTATACTTAGAAGATGATATAAATCTATCTGAAACTATTGAAGAGTTTTTAGAGGAGAATGATTTTGATGTTGATGTAAGTTACAATGGTAAAGAAGCTTTAAATAAACTTTATAAGAGTAATTTTGATGTGCTGATTTTTGATGTAAATTTACCAGATATAAATGGGTTTGAATTGGTTCAAAATTTAAGAGATTCTGATATATATACTCCAGTTATATTTACCACAACATTAAATGATATAGATAGTTTAGACAAGGGATATGAAGTTGGTGCTGATGATTATTTACGAAAGCCATTTGCTTTAAAAGAGCTACTTCACCGTATAAATACACTTGTAAAAAGAAGTTTTAAAACAAAAGATACAAAAGTACAATTAGATACAGATATATTTTTTGATATAAGTTCAAACACTTTATTAAAAGATAGTTCTGCTATAAAGTTGAATCAAAAAGAGACACAACTTTTAAAACTTTTTATTAAATACAAAAATAAAATTATAACACTTGAAAATATATATTTAAATGTTTGGAATACTTCAGAGACCCATAGTGAAGCAAGTTTAAGAACATATATAAAAAATATAAGAAAGATGATAGGTAAAGAAAAAATCATAAGTATAAAAAAACAGGGCTATAAGCTTGTGGTTTAAACTATCAAAAAATAAAAGTGTTAGAAAAACTATACTAAATATTGTTTTTATATATCTAAGCACTACAATATTACTAGTTATAAGTATAAGTTTCTTATATATAAAAAATCAAAAAGAAGAGATTTTTAATCTACATAGAGAACAAACAAATACACAAGCAAACTATATTATCTCAAAGTTAGAGGATTTTGATGAAGCTATAGTTGATGAAGTTGTTATTTATCCTAGAATAGATGGGCTTGAAAGTGCTATATATGATATAGATTATAATATGATATTTTCAACATTTAAACAAAAAATAGTTTTTAAAGATAAAAAATATATATCTAAAGATGAATATATATATTTTATATATAAAGTTGAGCCTTATTATCTAGGAACAGCTTATTTAGTTATACAAAAACAAAAAGGTTATGAGTTAAAATCTAAGTATAAAAAGATGGTATTTGTTGTTTTATTTATCATACTTTTTTTGATTTTGACATCGTTTATTATAGCTAAGATGTTGATAAAACCTTTAAGTGATAATTTAATACTTTTAGATAGATTTATCAAAGATACAACTCATGAATTAAATACACCTATAAGTGCTATATTAAACAATATAGAGCTTTTAAACTTAGATACTATAGATAAAAAAAATCTAAAAAAAATAAACCGTATAAAGATTGGAGCAACAACTATCTCTACAATATATGATGATTTGTCTTTTTTACTTTTAAATAACAAGCAAAAATCAAACAATCAAAATATAAATATTTCACAGACACTTTATCAAAGGTTGGAGTATTTTGATATCTTAGCCACAAACAAACATATAGAATTTAAAAAAGAGATAAAAGATGATATATATTTGGTTATAGATAAACTAAAAATTGAAAGATTATTTGATAATCTTATATCAAATGCAATAAAGTACTCAAATGTAGGCTCGAAAATCATTATAACTTTAGATGAAATACATTTTAGTATAGAAGATTTTGGGATAGGTATGTATGAAGATGAGGTTAAAGAGATTTTTACAAGATATAAACGGTTTGATAAAACAAATGGTGGTTTTGGTATAGGTTATAGCATCATTTATAACATTATAAAAGAGTATAATATAAAAATAAATATAGATTCGTTAAAAGATAAAGGTACAAAGGTAATTTTAAAATGGTAAAAATATTGTTTATGATTTTATTTACTACAATTTTATTTGGAGATATATTTGATGAAAATTGTTTAAAATGTCATCAAAATAAAAAGGAGTTAAGACTCTTTATGAATAAATATACATTAAAATATAGTAGCGAAAGAAGAGTTAAAAAGGCTCTTTTTAGATTTTTAAAATACCCATCTTCAAACAAATCTATAATGCCATATAGTTTTATCATAAAATCAGGTTTTAAAGATGATTCAAATCTAAGTGACACTCAATTAAAAGAAGCTATAGACATCTACTACAATAGATATAATCTTAGACATTTCATCCGATAATTTCACAATTTTTTCACAATTTTCTTATATCATAAGATTAGAATAAAATGTTTGGAGAGAGTATGAAAAGTAAAATATATCTTTCAGTAATATGTGCTTTTGCTATTGGTGTAAATGCAGCTGATTTGGGTGATATTGATGTTCAAGGGGAACTTATAGATACTAAGGTTATAGAAAATGTTAGTAGCGAAGAGGTAAAAAGTGCAGATTTAGCTGAGACTCTTTATAAACAGATACCTAGTATAGATATGATAAGAAGAAGTGGTATAGCAAATGATATAATTTTAAGAGGGCAAAAAAGAGATAATATCGTTATAACTGTAGATGATTCAAAAATATGTGGAGCTTGTCCAAATAGAATGGATCCACCAACTTCACATATAGTTGCTTCAAATGTAGAAAGTGTAACAGTAACAGAGGGACCTTATAATGTTGAAAACTTTGGAACTCTAAGTGGTGAGGTAAAAGTCAAATTAAAAGAGCCTACAAAAGAGTTTAAAGGTGAAGTTGAAACAACTGTTGGAAGTTTTGATTATAGAAAAGTTGGTGCAAAAGTTAGTGGTGGAAACGATAGAGTAAAAGTTTTAGTTAGTACATCTTATGAAAATAGTGCTCAGTATGAAGATGGTGATGGCAACACTATGGCTCAACAGATAGCCAATGCAAATACAATCACAGCACAAGGTAAAAATCCAGAATATCAAGATAGATATATGGATATGGATGCATATACAAAGAAAACAGCTATGGCTAAAGTATTTGTAAAAGTAACTGATAATCAAGATTTAGAAGCTAGTATAACAGCAAATAGAAGTGATGATGTACTTTATGGTAACAGTAAAATGGATGCATCTTATGATAATAGTGATATTTATAATTTAAAATATACTATCAGAGATATAAGCGAGTATTCTAAAAAACTTACTTTTAAAGCTTACAATTCACAAGTAACACACCCTATGAGTACAAAGTATAGACTATTTAGTGATTCTGATAATACAGATAGTATAGAAGATTCAAACAATGAAGTTATAAGTAAACTAACAACAGATATGACAGGCTTTAAACTTATAAATGAAACTCAAATAAATGAAGATTTATTAACAGTTGGGTTAGATTATAGTAAAAGAAATTGGGATGGTATATATATAGGTTATGGAACAAAGACATCTCTTACAGGTAGAGTTTCTATTCAGGATGTAGATACTACAAATAATGCTTTATTTGTAAAGTATAACAAAGATATAGATAATTTAAATGTAAAAGTTGGTGCAAGATATAACGACACAACTATAAGTACAGCAAATACAACTTATGCAGATAGAGATTTCAACTTTGTAGATGCAAATATCTTAACTACACTAACAACAGATAGTAATACAAGATATTTTCTAGGTATAGGTAGAGCTAGTCGTGTTCCAGATGGAAGAGAATTATACTTTAACAGTTCTGTGAATGTTATGAGTGGTACACCTACATTGGACGAAACAACAAATACAGAGATAGACTTAGGTGTTGAAAAAAAGTATGATAATGGTTCTTTTAAATTTAAAACTTTTTATAGTATGTTAGATGATTATGTTTATTTTAATAAAGGTAATACAAAAACATTTTCAAAGATGGGAACACCAACAACAGTAGCATATCACTCTTTTGAAAATATAGATGCTTATGTTTATGGTTTTGAGATGAGTGGTTCTTATGATATTGATGACAATATGTATGTAGATTTAGGTGTAGCTTATCAAAGAGGTCAAAAAGATGAAGCTATGACAAGTACAAATGTAAATACAATAACAGGTGAGACAACACTAACTAATCAAACAGACACAGATTTGGCAGATATAACACCACTTAAGATAAATATAGCTCTTAATTATGATGTTGATGATTCTTTAACAACTAAGATAGAGTTGATACATGCAAACTCTTGGAATAACTATGACTCAGATAATGGTGAACAAGCATTAGATAGTTATAATGTTGTAAATTTAAAAGCAAAAAAAGAGTTTGGAGATAGTTTTGAGATGACAGTTGGTATAGATAATATTTTTGATACAACTTATGCTGTATCAAATACTTATGCAGACTTGATTCTTCTTAGTGATGGTACAACAGGTGATGTTATGTTGTTAAATGAACCAGGTAGATATATGTATGCAAATTTAAAATACAAATTTTAAAAAAATAGTTTTTTATACTTCCAAGAACTCAGGTTGTTAATATTTGGTAACTCACATGAATAGATATTTTAAGTCCTTTTTCTTAACATTATTTTTATATATCACTTTTATAGGGTTTTATATATTTTTTTTGCAAGAGCATCTAAAGGTGAGTGCCAAAAAAGAACAATTAAAAAAGGTAAAAGTATCTTTAGTTACTATTGTAGAGCCTACTATTTTAAAAAAAGAGATTTTAAAACCTAATGAAAATAAAAAGATTACAAAACAAAAAAAAGTTATAAAGCCAAAGGTTAAAAAAGTTATAAAGCCAAAGGTTAAAAAAGTTATAAAAAAGAAACATAAGCAAAAAAAGGTAATTCATAAAAAAATAGTTAAAAAAAAGCCAGTTAAAAAAGTTGTAAAAAAACAATCTAAAATAGATAAAGTAGTTAAAAAAGAGCCAATAGAACCAAAACCAATAGTTAAACCAATAGTACAAAAAAAGCAAAATGGTATAAACGATAAAAAAAATGAGCTAAAAAAGCAAAAATATTATAAGCTTATAAAACAAACCATAACTTTGCATAAAAAATATCCAAAAAAAGCTATAAGAAGAGGGATTCAAGGTTTTGTAAAAGTAAAATTTATAGTATCTACAAATGGTGAACTAGTAAGTATAGATATTATAGATGGAAAAAAAATATTTTATAAATCTGTTAAAAAAGCCATAAAAAAAACTTTTCCATTGCCTCCACCTAAAGGTGTTTTTTCTAAAAATTTTGAACTTGAAGTAAAGTTAGTTTATAGATTAAAATAATAAATTTAATAATATAAATTTATGTTTCACATTTATTTCACAATTTTTTGATACAATTTTAAAAATTTTTTAGGAGAATAAAATGAAAAAAATACTTTTCACTATGTTGTTTATAGTAGTTAGTTTAAATGCTATGAATATGCAAAAAAATTATAGAGCAGTTCCTTTGGATAAAGCTACACTTGTAAAAAGTGGAAATGAAAAGATGTACTGTAGTGTATGTGGTATGACTTTGCCTATGTTTTATAGAACAAATCATGCAGCAGACCATGGTCATATCCACAACCAATATTGTTCTATAACTTGTATGATAGAAGATGCCGTTGTAAATGGTAGAGATTTGACTAACTTTAGAGTTGTTGATAATACTACTTTAAAGTTTATCCCATCTAAAGATGCATATTTTGTAGTAGGTAGTAAAAAACCTGGTACTATGAGTATGGTTAGTAAATATGCTTTTGGAACAAAAGAAGCAGCACTTAAATTTCAAAAAGAAAACGGTGGAAAACTAATGAAGTTTGATGAGTTAGTTAAACTTGTAAAAAAATCTCATGCAAAAGAAATGGCTGTAATTAAAAAGAAACAAGCTATGATGATAAAAAAAGGTGAGATGATGTATAAAAAGATTTGTAAACCAATCTCAAAAGAGTTTATCTCAACAGCTCAAGCAAAAGCATTTTTGAAAGAGTCTCAATCTTGTGGTAATATCAAAGGTAAAAAACTTCAAGCTATTGGTATGTATCTAGTTCATAAACAATAATTTTTCTTCAAAGTAAAAAGATTTTTTTCTTTTTACTTGTTCAATATTTTCAAAATAAACTTTTTTTATTTTAATTTTTTTAACATTAAAAGCCTATAACTCTGGCTATATTAATGTTTTATTTTATTGTTATTTGATTAAGATAAGAAAGATAGACTAAAAAGACTTGACAAAGATACACTCAACTTGCTATAATGTCATCAATTAAAAACAAAAGGATGCATTATGGCAAACAATATATTTGAAAAACTAACACATAATATGACTCAAAGCATAGAGTCTTCTATATCATTAGCACTTTATAACAAAAACAACGAAGTAGAAGTTATACACTTTTTATGGGCATTGCTTACTAACTCTGATTCTATACTAAATCAGATGTTTAATAAGATGAATGTAGATAAATCAGCACTTGAACTTGAAGTAAAAAGTTTGGCTGAAAAACTACCAAAATCATCTTCAGTTACAAAAGAAAATATAAAATTATCAAGGAATTTTGTTTCATCACTTGAAAATGCTGAAGCTTTTATGACTAAAAATGGTGATAGCTTTTTAGCAGTAGATACTTATATATTAGCAAATCTAAATACTGAACCATTTAGTAGCTTACTTAAAAAATATGTAGATGTGATGACTCTAGCTAAAAACCTTGAAGAATCTCGTGGTGGAGCTACGATAGACTCTCAATCTGGCGATGAGACTTTAGAATCTTTAGAAAAGTTTGGTATTGATTTAACTCTTCAAGCAGCAGAGGGTAACCTTTCACCTGTAATCGGTCGTGATGAAGAGATAACAAGAATGATGCAAATTCTAATCCGTAAAACAAAAAACAACCCGATGCTTTTAGGTGAACCAGGGGTTGGTAAAACAGCACTTGTTGAGGGTCTTGCTCAAAGAATTCAAAGTGGGGATGTTCCAACTTCACTTAAAAACAAAAGACTAATTGCACTAGATATGAGTGCATTAATAGCAGGTGCAAAATACCGTGGAGAGTTTGAAGACAGATTAAAAGCTGTTATAGATGAGGTAAAACAAAGTGGAAATATCATCCTTTTTATAGATGAGATTCACACCATAGTTGGTGCTGGAGCATCTGAGGGTAGTATGGATGCTGCAAATATCTTAAAACCTGCACTTGCGAGGGGAGAATTGCACACTATCGGTGCTACAACTCTAAAAGAGTATAGAAAATACTTTGAAAAAGATGCAGCACTTCAAAGAAGATTTTTACCGATAAATCTTGATGAGCCAACTGTAAATCAATCTTTACAGATTTTAAGAGGTATAAAAGAGAGACTTGAGACTCATCACAATGTTACCATAGTAGATAGTGCATTGGTAGCTGCTGCGAAATTATCGGATAGATATATAGCAGATAGATTTTTACCAGATAAAGCGATAGACCTTATAGATGAAGCAGCAGCAGAGTTAAAGATGCAAATAGAGTCTGAACCAAATGTACTAAGTAGTGCAAAAAGAAGAAAATCAGAGCTTTTAGTAGAACAAGAAGCACTTAAAATGGAAGATACACCAGCTAATAAAAAAAGACTTGAAGAGATTTTAAAAGAGTTAGCAGATGTAAATGAAGAGATACAAAAACTAGAGTCTCAGTTTGAGAGTGAAAAAACAGTATTTGAGAGAATCTCTAGTATTAAAAATGAGATAGAAGCTAAAAAAAGAGAAGCAAATCTAGCTAAAAGTAAGTCAGAGTTTAACCGTGCAGCAGAGATAGAGTACGGTGAGATTCCAAAACTTATAGAGGAAGAAAAACAGCTAAATGAGAAATGGGATGAGATGCAAAAAAGTGGAACACTACTTAAAAACAGTGTTGATGAAGAGTCAATTGCTAGTATCATCTCAAGATGGACAAATATCCCAGTAAATAAAATGCTTGAGAGTGAAAAAGAAAAAATCTTAAATGTTGAAGCAGAGTTAAACAAAGATGTAGTAGGGCAAGAAAAAGCAACTCATGCAGTAGCTCGTGCTATAAAAAGAAATAAAGCAGGACTTTCAAGTTCTAACTCACCAATAGGTAGTTTCTTATTTTTAGGACCAACGGGTGTGGGTAAAACACAAACTGCAAAAACTCTAGCGAAGTTCTTATTTGATAGTGAAGATGCTATGATAAGAATAGATATGAGTGAGTATATGGAAAAACATGCAGTTTCTCGTTTAGTTGGTGCAGCCCCTGGGTATGTTGGATATGAAGAGGGTGGACAACTTACAGAAG
>Ga0256837_1000635_pt1 | contig 28510 bp, 25 predicted proteins | sample 4562384metaG_FD_185976 | JGI IMG/M metagenome (GOLD analysis project Ga0256837, IMG submission 185976) | Hydrothermal vent microbial communities from Guaymas Basin, Mexico - 4561-384 | ecosystem: Environmental > Aquatic > Marine > Hydrothermal vents | place: Mexico: Guaymas Basin | collected... | reverse complement strand
TAAAATGGATGAATGATACTGAAAAAACTCAAAAACTTTGTGGATATGATTGGATTCTTAATCAGGCTAAATCTTTTATATTTTAATAGGGATTGGTATTACTATGAATACTGTTTTATTTAGGAGTAAAAAATGGCAAAAAATCACACAAGATATATATTTTCGATGGGTGAGTTAAAGCGTAAAGATAACTCTATAATGTTTAAAAATAAGAAGGGGAATTTTTATATCCCCATAGAAGATACAAAGGAGATATACTGTTTCAATGAGGTAAGTTTTAACACAAAATTTTTAGATTTTATATCTCGTGCAGGTATCACTTTACATCTTTTTAACTATCACGGAAATTATAGTGGTACTTTCTATCCAAAAGAGGCACTAATAAGTGGAGATTTGACACTGAAACAGGCATATACCTATATGGAAAATCGTAAACAGATAGCTAAAAATATCGTTTTAGCTATCTCAAAAAATATTCACGAGGTTTTGTATCATTATTATCGGCATGGAACAAAAGAGTTGAAAGAGTATCTAAATTGGTTAAAAAAAAATGTTCCAAAGTTTTTAGATAAAGAGTTGAAAATAGAGCAGATTATGTTTATAGAGGGGCAAATTTGGCATAGGTTCTATGATAGTTTTAGATATTTTTTACCTGAAGATTTTGTGATGAATAAAAGAGTAAAAAGACCACCTGACAATCCTATAAATGCATTGGTAAGTTTTGGAAATACTCTCCTTTACACAAAAACAATCTCAGCAATTTATAAAACACACCTCAACCAATCTATAAGCTTTTTACACTCCCCAAGAGAGGGAAGATTTAGTTTGAGTTTAGATTTGAGTGAGGTATTTAAACCGATAATTGTATTTAAAACCATCTTTGATTTGGTAGGTAGAAAACAGCTTCAAGTGAGTAAACATTTTGATAAAAGTTTGAACTATGCACTCTTAAATGAGAGTGGTAAAAAGATATTTATAGATGCTTTTGAAACAAGAATAAATGAAACTTTTATGCACACAAAGCTAAAAAGAAAAGTATCGTATAAACATTGTCTAAAACTTGATGGCTATAAACTTATCAAATATATTTTAGAAGAGAAAGAGTTTATCCCTTTTTCATTAAAAGAGAAGCGATGAAAAAAGATACGAAAAACTACAACTATATTTTTTTGTTTTACGATATAGCAGATGAGCAGAGTGATGTTGGAAAATATAGAGTAGCCAAAGTTTTTAAGATATGCAAAAAGTATCTAAAACATCATCAAAAGTCGATATTTAGAGGAAGTATAACCCCCTCAAATCAGATTAAACTTTTTAGTGAACTTAAAAAAGTGATAGATAAAGATTTAGATTTTATAAGCATCATAAAAGTATTAAACACAGGCAGTTTTACAGAAGAAACAATAGGTATTCAAAAGAAAAAAACAGAATCTATATTTATATAATTTTTCCAACCTATTATATTGCTTTTTATTATTGAACTTGCTAAAATACGGGTAAGAATGATGGTTCTTTAAAAAAATATTGTTAAACTGTTTTTTGATTGGAAAAATAGTTTAAAACTCCTATTTTATGGGATATTGTTTTTTTGAAGAGCCTATTTTTCCTTCTTGAACTTTTACATTTGGTGTATTTAAACGAAGAAAAAGTAAATATTGAACATAAAGTTTCCAGGCTTGAACTTTTACATTTGGTGTATTTAAACTTTAGTGCAGAGTTATTTAAGAACTCTCGTAATTTTCTTGAACTTTTACATTTGGTGTATTTAAACGCTAAAAATTTATATGTAATTTTCATCGCTCTCCCTTGAACTTTTACATTTGGTGTATTTAAACATAAGGAGATTAAGAAAATGGTATATGGTTATATACTTGAACTTTTACATTTGGTGTATTTAAACAACTCTATGTAAAATTTGTCACAATGTTAAAACTGCCTTGAACTTTTACATTTGGTGTATTTAAACTAACTTCCAACAGAGAACGACCAAGGCGACTAAGCTTGAACTTTTACATTTGGTGTATTTAAACGGAAATACAGATACAGCAAAAGATAAGGCTAAGGACTTGAACTTTTACATTTGGTGTATTTAAACCCCCATAGAATTTAAATCCTCTTCCACTTTATCTACTTGAACTTTTACATTTGGTGTATTTAAACACAAGAAAGAAGCTAAAAGCCCTCGCGGTCGAAAAACTTGAACTTTTACATTTGGTGTATTTAAACTAGAAGTACATTGAGAAACTAGAAGCATCACAAGACTTGAACTTTTACATTTGGTGTATTTAAACTTTTTATAAGCATTTTGTATTTTTATTATAGGCTTACTTAAATTTTTATATTTAGTGTAGTAAAAAATTAAGATACTCTCTAAAAATTATAGTATAATCACTAAACAATCTGAATATATAATACAAGAGATAAAATGCACAAATATAACCAACATTTAGAACCTTTATTAAGCTGTTTAGTGATTTTAACTAAGATAAACCATCATCCATTTAGTGCTGAAGCTTTGACGGCTGGATTGCCTATTGAAAAAGATAAACCTTGGCCTGAGATGTTTTCTCTCAAAGGGGGAAAATCGAACTTTACTCGTGCAGCACATCGTGGAGGGTTTAAAGCACAACTTATGCAGAGAGAACTTTCTGATATATCTCCTCTTGTTTTACCTGCTATACTGATTTTAAAAAATAGAAATGCTTGTATTTTAGAAAAAATAGATAAAGAAAAAAATAGAGCTAAAATTATATCTGTTGAGGTTGGTGAAAGTGAAAACTGGGTTAGTTTAGAGGAGCTAAATGAGGAATACTTAGGATACAGTTACTTTTTAAAACCTTTATATCACTACGAATCAAGAGCTTTAAAACTTACAAAAACAGAACAATCTCACTGGTTTTGGGGAACGATAAAACGCTCAAAAGGGATATATATAAATGTAATAATCGCTTCATTTATGATAAATATCTTTATCTTAGCTACACCACTTTTTACTATGAATGTTTATGATAGAGTAGTTCCTAATGGTGCATTCGATACTTTATGGGTCTTAGCTATTGGTGTAACTGTTATATATCTTTTTGATATAGGGTTAAAGTTTTTACGAACCTACTTTTTAGAAGTTAGTAGTAAAAAAAGTGAAATTATTATATCTTCTATTATTTATGAACAGGTTTTAAACCTTAAGATGTCAGTTTTCCCAAAATCGGTAGGCTCTTTCGCAAGTAACCTAAAAGATTTTGATACAATAAAAAACTTCCTTAACTCCTCTACTATCGCTATATTGATAGATTTACCATTTTCTATCATCTTTTTATTAGTTATCTTCTTTATCGCTGGAAATGTTGTTTTTATCCCTGTTGTAATTATCTTTCTTATTGTTTTATACTCTTTTTTAATAAAAGGACCTCTCAAAAGAAGTATAGAGAGTACGTATGAAGCTTCAGCAAATAAAAATGCAATTTTAATAGAGAGCTTGTCAAATATAGAGACTATAAAATATCTAGGTGCAAGTGGTCATTCTCAATGGGAACTAGAGGAAGCAACGGGAGATATAGCAAGTAAATCTATAAAAACTAAACTTTTATCAGACTCTATAAAAACTGTTACTCAATTTTTAATTCAGATAAATACTATCGCTATTGTTATCTTTGGAGTCTATCAGATAGAGGCTTTAGAACTTAGTTTAGGGGGGCTTATAGCTTCTATTATTTTATCTTCACGTGCTATATCTCCTATGGGACAGATAGCGTCTTTGGTGGCGAGTTATCAGCAAACAAAAACAGCTTATAATGCGATAGATAATATTATGAATATGGAAGTAGAGCGTAAAGATGGGAAAAAGTTTTTGCATAATGATAATCTTCAAGGAGATATAGAGTTTGAAAATGTATCTTTCAAATATGCCGATGATGAACAATATATCTTAAAAAATGTATCGTTTAAGATACGAGCTGGAGAGAAGGTCGCTTTTATAGGTAAAGTTGGTTCTGGAAAAACAACCATAGAAAAACTTGCAGCTGGACTCTACTCAGCAACAGAGGGTTCAGTAAAGATAGATGGTATAGATATAAACCAACTTAACCCAGCAAATCTTCGTTCAAATTTGGCTTATGTTTCACAAGACATCTCTCTTTTTAGAGGAACAGTCAAAGAAAATATTATCTATAAAGCACCCTATGTTGAAGATAGTAAAGTACATAAAGCTGCTAAGATGAGTTTAGTCTATGAGTTTATTGCTAAACACCCTTTAGGGTATGATATGCCTATACAGGAGAGAGGAGCAGGACTCTCAGGAGGACAACGCCAAACGATAGCTATCGCTAGAGCTATACTTTTAGATTCTCCTATCGTTATAATGGATGAACCTACAAACTCTTTAGATAGTCAAACAGAGATGAAACTTATAAAAAATCTAAAAGAGTATGTAGCCGATAAAACTCTTTTAGTGGTTACACATAAAAATAGTTTACTTAATCTTGTAGATAGAGTAATAGTCGTAGACAATGGAGAGATAGCACTTGATGGTAAACGAGATGCTGTTCTCAAACAGTTACAAGGAGGAGCTAGATAATGTTTTTCTTTCGCAAAAAATATCAAGAGTGTAAACATTCTCAAAAAGATTTAGAGTTTATGCAAAGTTTGAGTTCTGCTGTTATGACTAAAGCACCTATTAAGTCAAGTATCGTTCTTTGGGTCTCATTTTTTTCTATTATTTGGTTGATATTTTGGGCTAGTTTTGCTGAACTTGATGAGATGACAAAGGGAAATGGAACTGTTATTCCAACACAACAGGTACAAGTTATCCAAAATCTTGAGGGTGGTATAGTCTCTAAGATTTTGATAAAAGAGGGGCAACACGTAAAAAAGGGGGATGTTTTACTTAAGATAGATGACAAGATGTTTACAAGCTCTTTTAATGAACAGATACTTAGACTTGATGAACTTCGTGCAAAAGCTATTAGACTTTTAGCACAGATGGAGGGAACACCTTTTAAGATAGATAAAAAGATAAAACGTAAACTTAACTCTAAAGTTATTCAAAATGAGAAAAATCTTTACAACTCAAATATGAAACAGCTCAAAGAGACGATAGATATGTTAAAAGAGAAGGTAAAACAGAAAAAATATGAACTCAATAACCTAAGAGATAAGATAAAAAATCAGGTGCAAAACTATAATCTTATCTTAGAGGAGATAGCTATAAATAAACCTCTCTATGAGAAGGGAATTATCTCTAAGATAGAGTATATAAAACTGATTCGTGAAGCAAACAATATCTCTTCAGATGTAAAAGAGAACCAACTCTCCAGACCAAGAATAAAGTCAGAGATAAAAGAGGCAAAACAGAAGATAAATGAGGAGCGACTCAAGTTTAAAAATAGTGCAAGTGAAGAGTACAATAAGATAAGTGCAGAGATAGAACGTATAGTACAAAAAAGTGGTGCTATCGGCGACAAAGTAGTAAGAACTATGATAACATCTCCCGTTGACGGGATAGTCAAACAGATATTTATAAATACAGTTGGAGGGGTTATTCGCCCTGGTATGGATATATGTGAGATTGTTCCACTCTCTAACAACTTGATTATAGAAGCGAAAATAAAACCAGCTGATATAGCCTTTTTATATGCTGACCAAGAGAGTATGGTAAAATTTACGGCTTATGATTTTGCTATTCACGGTGGTTTAAAGGGTAAAGTTATCAATATTAGTGCAGATACTATTGTCGATAAAGAGGGCAATAGTTTCTATATGGTTGATATTAAAACAGATAGAAATTATTTGGGAACGAAAGATAAAAAGCTTAATATTATTATCGGTATGACTGCTGAGGTTGATATTATAACTGGGAAGAAAACAGTTTTAGATTATCTTTTAAAACCGATTTTAAAAGCTAAAAATAGTGCATTAAGGGAGAAATAATGAGAAGATATTTTTTAGTCAATGACAAAGTAACAAAAGAGCATCTTAACAAGATTAGTCCAGATAATATCTATATAGATATAGCTGATAGTGTAGAGGAGGGTAGTCTTCTCTTTATCCATTTTCAATCTTTTAAAGAGAGTATTGAAACACTCTTTGAGAATTTTAAACATTGTAAAATAGCTCTTTTAAGTGACAATCCATCCTTTAAAGAGGGGTATCAATTTTTAGGTTTTAACTTGAAGGCCTATGCAAATACATATATGGCGATTATGCACTATAAACAGTTGATAAGTATGTTAAAAAGTGATAATAGTTGGTTTTATCCAGAGTTTACAACGCAACTTTTAAACTATGCCATAGAGAGCAGATGTAAAGACAAAAAGAGCGATGGAGAGTTAGAAAAGTTATCAAACAAAGAGAAAGAGGTGGTGCTTTTAGTTGTGAAAAGCTTAAAAAACTCAGAGATAGCACAACGTTTAAATATAAAAGAGCGAACTGTAAAACAGCATCTTTCAAATATTTATGCGAAGTTAGATATTCATGATAGAGTTAGTTTAGCTTTGATGTTTGGGTAGGATAACAAAATGAGTTTAAAGAAGATACCTTACGGAATAGCAGATTATAAAGATATAAAAGAGAATAACTATTATTTTGTGGATAAAACAGAGTTTATAGAAAAAATAGAAGATTTAAATGAAAGATTTATACTTTTTTTACGTCCAAGAAGATTTGGAAAATCACTTTTTTTAGCAGTGTTAGAAGCATACTATGATAAATATTATGCAAAAGATTTTGAGGTACTATTTGGAGATACTTATATAGGGAAAAATCTTACTCCTAAGGTAAATAGTTATCTAATAATGCGATTTGATTTTAGTGGGATAGATATTAGTGATGTTGAAAATAGTTTTAGAGAGTATCTTCTCTCTATACTCTCTTCATTTATTAAAAAATATAGTTTAAAATTGGAAATTCTTAATAATCCAATCATATTATTTAATAAAATATTTGAGTATTTAAAAGAGTATAATTTAGATTTATATATATTAATAGATGAGTATGATAACTTCGCAAATAAACTACTCTTACAGAACAGAGAGAGCTATTTAGATATAGTATCTCATAAAACAGCTCTATTTAAACAGTTCTTTACCACTTTAAAAACAGCAACAAGTGGAAATGATTCACCATTGAAAAGAATGTTCATTACAGGTGTAACACCGATGACAATGTATGATGTGACAAGTGGATTTAATATAGGGAGTAATATATCTTTAGATGAAACTTTTAATGATATGGTTGGATTGAATCAAAGTGAAGTAGATAGCCTACTCAAATATTATAATATAGATACAGATATAAATGTATTAAAAGAGTGGTACAACAACTATATATTTTCATCAGCTATACCGGAGAGTATCTACAATACAGATATGATATTATATTTTATAAATAAATATCAAAAGACAAACTTAATTCCTGAAGAGATGATAGATATAAATGTTAGAAGTGATTACTCAAAACTTAGAAATATTATATATACAAATAAAAAATTAAATGGAAACTTTGATACCCTCAGAACTCTTATTGCTGGGGAGAGTGTAAGTGTTACAAATTTAGTACAAGATTTTTCAGCATTAAACCTTGAAGATGAAAATAATTTTAAATCATTGATGTTTTACTTAGGTTTAGTAACTATTAAGAGTAAAGAGTTTGACTTGAATCTTACTATTCCAAATGAAACAGTAAAAAGAATAGATATAGATTTTTTAAGAGATACACTGAAAGTTGAAAATCTATTTACTTTAAGAGTTGCACATCTTGAGGAGCAGTTCAAAAAATTTGCATTAGAGGGAAATATAGAGATATTTAGGTTTTTAGCAAAGCAGATAAAAGATAACTCAAGTATAAGAGATTATATCTATAAAGAGCAACATATAAAATCTATGTATATATCGTATCTCTCTTTAGTTCCCTATTACATCATAAAATCAGAAGCAGAGTTAAATAAAGGGTTTGCAGATATTTTAATAAAACCATTTAACAATGAGTATATAAAATATTTTGGATTATTAGAGTTTAAGTATATAAAAAGAACAGATAAAGCAAGTAAAAAAAGAGTGAAATCTTTAGTGGAAGAAGCAAAAGAACAGTTAGAGAGATATGAGAATGATAGTTTAGTAACTCAACACAGTGATAAAGGGATAGAGCTTAAAAAGGTTGTGTTGGTGTTTCATGGTTGGGAGTTAGTTTATTGTGAAGAGGTTAATGGATTATAATAACAAAATTATAAATGTAAGAGAGAGTTGAATAAGTACGAAGAAAAGGAAGAGAACATTTGTCTTTTAGTTCTTCCAATAATAGTGTCAATAATTTTGTTGCTCAACCATTAATAGAAAAAACATTACATACACCTAATGTCTTTAGTTTTATTTATAATCTCAATGATTCTTTAGATTTTTTTGATAAATTTTCATTTCATTCTAAACAAGTTGATAATTTGCTAATAGATATGAAAAATACAGATGAAATGACAATAGAAGTACTTTTATATCTTATTTCATTGGATAAAATAAATGAAAATCAAAATATAAATATTAACTTGGCACAAGCAAGTATTATGAAAGCAGTTTTGGAAGGTGAATATCGTTCTGCTACAAATAAACCTAATAGAAATAAAGGTTTGCCTCAAATCAATAACTTTTTAAAAGAAAAAATTATAGAGTTGCCAATTATTTTAACAAATAAGATATACTATCTTCCTCAGGAAAAAAGAAGTATAAAAGCTAATACAAACTTTAGAGGTACTCTCTTTGTTTGGATGTTAAAAAAGGAAGAAAATGTCTGAATTAACAATCAAGGTGTCTAAATTTTCACAAACTCCCAAAGGTCGATATTATCCTAGTGATGGTCTTTACACAGGAGATAAGTTTAGGAAAGAATACTTAGAACCAAATTTTCATAAATATGATAAAATTATTATAGATTTAGATGATTTATATGGTTGTCCATCTTCATTTAGAGAAGAAGCTTTTGGTGGTTTAGCAAGAATATATTCTGAAAATGAGGTTTTAAATAAAGTTCATTTTATATGTACTGATGAGCCTCCTTTAATTGATGATATTCATAATGATATATTAGATGCAAATAAACAAGCTAGTTAGTTTTTTAGTTGCTCTAATACCTGCTTTTTTAATGGCTATATTTTTTGGATTAGGAATAGATTTGAATGTGAGTTTTAAAGCAGATACAGTTCTTATTTTACTTGGAAATTTTCTAATAGCATATTATATCGCTTCAATAATAAATACTAAAAATAAGTATGAAGAGCTCACAATAGATAGGGCATTTAAAGAAATTGAGTATTTAGAAGATTTTTTACAAGTGCTTTTAAAAGAAAATATTCAAGAATATGAAATAAATAAAAATTTATCATTCTTCAATTCACATAATTCCACACACAATATAGTCACAAGCTATTAATGCAGAAAATATAAAGCTCTAAAAAACTAAGTTTTTTGTTAAACTCTAGTTAAATCTTTCATTATTTTCTCCCAATAAAATTTGACAATTTTAACATAGTTTTATAAATAAAAAAGGAAACAAAAAAAAATGATAAAAAAAGCACTCCTAACAGCACTCCTAACCCTCCAATTATTTGGATATGAGATAGTTATAGACAAAAGTTTAACAAAAAAAGAGATGAACTACATCTACACACTTTTAAACTCAAATGAAAGAGTTTACAGCACGACAACAAAATCAAAAGATGGTTTTGTGTTAATAAAAAGAGGTAGTTTTATGATGGGTTCAAGTAGTGGTGGTTCAGATGAGAAACCTATTCATAGAGTTAATATAGATTATGATTTTTATATAGGAAAGTATGAGGTTACATTTAGAGAGTATGATAAATTTTGTGATGCAACAGGCAGAAAAAAACCAAAAGATAGAGGTTGGGGAAGAGGGGATAGACCAGTTATATATGTTTCTTGGTACGATGCAAAAGCGTATACAAAGTGGCTAAGTAAAAAAGAGGGAACTACATATAGATTACCAACAGAAGCAGAGTGGGAGTATGTAGCAAGAGCGGGGACAACTACTAAGTATAGTTTTGGGAATTATAGTGGTTCTTTAGGTTCTTATGCTTGGTATGATAAAAATTCTTTTGATAAAGGTTCAAGTCATAAAGATTATGGAACTCATAAAGTAGGTCAAAAAAAACCAAACTCTTGGGGAGTGTATGATATGCATGGAAATGTATGGGAGTGGTGTGAAGATTGGTATGTAGACAGTTATAAGAATACACCTAGAGATAGTAGTGATAATAATAGTGGTTCTCAAAAATATAAAGTCCGCCGTGGCGGTTCTTGGGGCAACTATTCTTATAATCTTCGTTCTGCTAACCGCATCAGGTACTTTCCTACTAGCGCGGTCAACAATTTTGGTTTTCGTGTAGTTAGTGTGGTTCATCCCTAGGGAACTTAGTTTCTTGGTTTAGTGTTTTTTAGTTTTGGAATTTTTACTTTTTCTTTTTTTAAACGGTGCGTTAGCACCGAAAAAATTATTTTTTTAAGGTTTCTTTATGAATGAAAATTATCCTATTGTTGTTAAAACTTATCAACTTTCAGTTTGGTATATTAAAAGAATAGAGAAGTTTCCTAAAAGTCATAAATTTACTTTAGGCGAAAAGATACAAAATGAGATGATAGAGCTTTTAATGCTTTATACTCAAGCAATATATTCTAAAAATAAAAAAGAGTTTTTAATTCAGGCAAATTTGAGTATTGAAAAATTACGTATTTTAACAAGACTTTTAAATGATTTAGATGTACTTTCTACACAAAATAGAAGATTTGTTTTAGATAGTTTAAATGAGATAGGAGCAATGAGTGGTGGATGGTCAAAATCTTTATACTAAAATTTACGATATAGATAATCTTTACAAAGCTTCCAAAAATGCTATGAAAGGAAAAAAATCTAAAAGTTATGTTGCCAAATTTTGGATGAATGAAGATAGAGAGATAGCAAAAATTTATAAAGAGTTAGCATCTCAAAAGTATCAATTTGGAAACTATAAAGAGTTTAAAATAAATGATAATGGAGTAGAGCGTAAAATATCTGCCGCACCGTTTCGTGATAGAGTTGTTCACCACGCTATTACAAATATTATAGAACCCATTTTTGAAAAAAGTTTTATTTATGATAGTTATGCAAATAGAAAAGGAAAAGGCACATTCAAAGCATTACAAAGAGCTAAAATGTATGCACATAGATATAATTATGTTTTAAAATTAGATATTAAAAAATATTTTCCATCTATCGATTTTGAAATATTATTGACTCAGATAAAGAAAAAAATAGAATGTGAAGAAACACTCAATCTTTTAGAATCTCTTATAAAAAATTCAAACAAACAAGATGAAACAAATTTTTATTTTAAAGAAGATAGTTTATTTACCCCATTTGAAAGAGAAAGAGGTTTACCTCTTGGTAATCAAACCAGCCAATTTTTTGGAAATATCTATTTAAATTCATTTGACCATTATGCAAAAGAGCAGTTACAGATAAAAGGATATATTAGATATGTTGATGATATGATTTTTTTTGATAATTCAAAAGAATTTTTAGAAGATATGATTATAAAAATAGAACTGTTTTTAACAAAATTAAGAGTAAAAATTCATCCTTTAAAAATATCTCTTGAAGAAACAAAATTAGGATTTATTTTTTTAGGGCATAAAGTTTTTAAAACTCATTTTAGACTTACTAGCAAAGGGATAAGACGAGGACGAAGGAGACTTATAAAAATAAAATATCTTTATAAATTTTCAAAATTAACAACACAAGAGGCAAAAAATAAGATATTTGGTACAATAGGATTTTTTAAATTAGGAAATAACTATAAAATTAGTGAGGAGTTGCTTTTACAGACTGTTTTAGTGAAGAGTGTGCAAAGGCAATAACCTCCGTGGCGGTTCTTGGAACAACAATTCTAATAATCTTCGTTCTGCTAACCGCAACAGGAACAATCCTACTAACACGAACAACAATAATGGTTTTCGTGTAGTTAGTGTGGTTCATCCCTAGAAAACTTTTTATGCTAGAGTTTTTAAAAGTGATTTTAAAAAGAGTGTATTTAAAAGTTCATTGCCTTTTCACCATTTTGGTGTAATTTTTATCAGATAACTTTTTAACAGAATTTATCTGATATGGAACTGTAAATTTATTATGAAAGTATAGGAAAAAAAATGAGATTTTTAGACTCAAAAAAATTATAGTACATTTAACAGGATTAAGTGTTGATGAGATTAAACTGTTAATGATTAACAGACAAAAGGAAAAAAAGTGAAAAAGATAATTTTGATAGTGCTTATGATGGTACTTACATTAAATGCAAGAGTTGTAGAGAAACAACAATATAAATTTTCTAAAATAGTTGAAAAACTTATACAACTAGAGCTGAAAAAGATTAAAAAACCATCGAAAAATATTAAACTTTTTAAAGATGAGTTTGAAACTACTGCTGAGTTTAATCAAAGAGTAAAAAAAGCAAAGTTAAAACAAAGAAGAGTAAACAATAGCTATGTTAAAAAGTATAACAAAGTAAAAAGTAGAGCAAAATCTAAAGCGATAAAAAAAGCGATACAGTTTACTTGGGGTAAACCTATTTTAAAAAATCTAAAATATGATGCTGATAATGGTTACTTTTTAGCAGATGTTTCTTTTGAGATGAAAAGAGGTTTTAAGAAAAAAGTAGCTGTTAAAGTGGCTAGAAAATATGCGAGAAGTTTTAAAAATAATTTTAACTCTTTAAAACCTCAAGCTATTTTTGATTATGATGGTAAAACTGTAGAACTTAAAGAGATACGTGTTCCTTATAAAAAAGCTAAATATATAGCACTCTTTACAGACCTAAAAATAGATGATACAAGAGTAGCAGTTAATATATCAAATGATATTTCGATACCAACGGATATAGGGAGTTCTATAACTATTGTCCAAAATAGTGGAAATAGATTTGATGCAAGTAAGCTGAAAAATTTTAATGAGCTAAAAAATCTTCTAAGAAAATCAAAAACAGTACGAAAAGATAGTAAAAAATGGCTATTTACAGTAGGGATAGAGCAGTATCAATATACAAACAGTATTAGTTATGCAAAAAGAAGTGCTGAGATGTTTAAGGCTGTTATGAAAAAAAGGTTGGGTGTTCCTGAAAACAACTGTTATACGATGATAGATGCAAGAGCATCACAAGCAAGAATAAAAACAAATATGAAAAAGATGCTTCGCCGTGTTAAAAAGGGAGATACAATCTACTTCTATTATAATGGTCACGGTATCCCTATTCCTAGTATGAAAAATACTCCTTTTATGTTGGCAAGTGATAGTGACCCCGACTATATAGCAGATGAAAAGTTCTTTTCATTACAAAATATATACTCAAAACTAAGTACCTCAAAAGCGGGAAAAGTTATAGCTATTGTTGATTCCTGTTTTTCAGGTGTTACAGATGGAAAATCTATCTTAAAAGGTGTTGCAGCAACTAAGATGGTCGCAAAATCTGTTTCATTTGATAAATCTAAAATGGTAGTTTTAAGTGCAGGAAAAGCACACCAATACTCAAACGGTTATGATGAAAAAGCATATAGACTCTTTAGTTTTTATATTATGAAAAATATTATAAAGGGAGATAAAACTGTTAAACAACTCTATAAAGATACACAAAAAGAGACAGCATCAACATCACGTGAAAAATATGGAGATTTAAGAGTACAAGATCCAACTATTGAGGGTAATTTTAGGATGAAACTGTGAGAATTTTAGTACTCCTTTTTAGTTTTATTATCTCTCTTTTAGCAACTCCTTTATGGTTTGGAAACCTAGAAAAAACAAAACCCTATCTTTATATAGGGTATGGTGTAGCAAACAGCCTCCCTCAAGCAAAAAGAGAAGCACTAAACGATATAAGCACTCAAATCTCTGTTAAGATAGATGCCTCTTTTAAAGATGAGATAGAGGATAAAGATGGAGTAGTAACAACACTCTCAAAATCATCATCGCAACAAAAATCAAATAGCACGTTAAATGATTATAAACTCTTAAAGATGGAGTTTCAAGATGGAAAATATTTTATAGCGATAGAGTATGAAAATATTCCATCTTTAGATAAATTTGCACATAAAATAAAAAGAGCAAAAACAGAAAAACAAAATAGTTATATAAAAAATAGTTTAGTAGCTAAAAATCTAAAAAATAGTTTGAAAGTAAATATAGATTTTAAACTTCATAGACAAGATAAAAAGTGGTTTATTCAATATAAATCTATCTTACAACCACTTGATAAAAAAGATTTTATGAAGTTTTTTAGCTCTATTTCAAATCCATTTTTAGAGATAAATACGAATAAAAAACGAAATATCTTATATGATGGTGATAAATTTTATTTTAAAGTAAAATCTTCAAAAAAAGGTTTCATATCTATTTTGACAGTCTATGAAGATGGAACAGTTGCTACCTTAGTAAGAAATATAGCAGTAGAGAAAGGGAGTAAAGAAAATATCCCCGATAAAGATTTTGAGAGGATACCTGAAGCTGGAATTTTACAGGAGGGAGTAGAGAGCATAGACCTCTATATCTTACTTTACTCACAAAAAAAGCTACGATTTGATAGTTTTGCAGATGCTGACGATGAGGTTATCACAGAGGAAAAATATAAAAACTTTGATGAACTTATTGAGTTTATAGATGATAAGATTTATACAACATTGAAAGTTGTTACTAAGCCGAGATGATTTGTATTTTGAAGAGGATATGAAGACAGCAGATTGTTATATAAGTGATGAGGTGCTAAAAAAATATGTTGAGAAAAAAGATGACTATGAAGTGCCTTTTGTAAAACAATCAAATATTCATGAGTAAAAAAAAAGGAAAAAACAATGAAAAAAAAAGTATATTTTAAAACATTCGGATGTAGAACAAACCTATATGATTCTCAAGTTATGATGAGTTCGTTAAAAGATTATGAGATTACAGAGGTGGAGAGTGAAGCAGATAAGATAGTTATAAACTCTTGTACCGTAACCAATGGAGCTGATTCTCATGTTCGTTCCTATATATCGCAGATAGAGAAGAGTTCTAAGGCTCAGATATTTTTAACAGGGTGTGGTGCGCATACTAAAGGTGAGAAACTGCTTCAAGAGAAACGTCTTCACGGGGTTTTTGGTCAGAGTGAAAAACAGAAGATAGATTTTATGCTTTCACAAAAAGAGCCATTTTATGATAAAGGTGACCTAAACTTTGTAGATGATATGGTAGTAGATGATTTTGTAGGAAAGAGTAGGGCATTTATTAAAATCCAAGAGGGGTGTAACTTTCGATGCTCCTACTGTATAATCCCTTTTGTACGTGGAGATGCTCGAAGTATGGATGAGGGAAGAATTTTAGAACAGATTTCACGAGTTGCACTTAATGGTTTTGGGGAGTTTGTTTTAACTGGTACAAATGTTGGAAGTTATGGAGTAGATACAAAAACATCTTTAGCCTCTCTAATGAAAAAAATTTCTCAAATCCGTGGTGTAAGACGTATACGAGTTGGAAGTATAGAGCCTATTCAAGTGACAGATGAGTTTAAAGAGATTTTAACTGAACCATGGTTAGAAAAACATCTGCATATAGCCCTGCAACATACCTCTCCACAGATGTTAAAGCTTATGAATCGACGAAATGTTTTTAAACAAGATAGAGAACTATTTGAACTTTTATCTGAGAAAGGTTTTGCGATAGGAACAGATTTTATCACAGGTCATCCAGGGGAGAGTGAGGAGTTATGGAATGAAGCGATGCAAAATGCAAGAGAGTTACCTATAACTCATATTCACGCCTTTACATACTCTAAAAGAGATGGCACACCATCGGCTACACTTAAACCAGAAGTAAATGGAAAAGTAGCAAAAGAGAGACTTCATGAGTTGGAAAATCTTATAAAAGAGAAAAATTTTGATTTTAGAGATGCCTATAAAGGTGATTTAGAAGTTTTAATAGAGAGCTATAAAGATGGTTATTATCACGGTCTTGACCAACATTTCAACAAAATAAGAGTAGAATCTCAGGAAGATTTAGTAGGAAACTGGATAACAGTTCAAAAATATGATGTAGAAAAGGAATATAATATTGCTAAGTTCTAAAGTTAATAGAATAGCTATTTATGTATCAGCATTTTTTATAATAGCATTAGTTTTATTTGCTCTGTTACGAGATAAGGCAGACTCTATCTCTTTAAAAGAAGCAAATCAAATTCTTCAAAATAGAAGTGTTAAGAGTGTAACTTTTTCAAAAAAATATGTCTATCTAAAGACAAGTAAAAATGTATATAGAATAGCAACATCTCAAGTAAAACCAGAGATGTTTAAGAGTTATAGAATTCAGGTAAGTAGAAAATCAGAAATTTTATTTTATATACTTTTTAGTGTTCTATTTTTAGGAATTGGTTCGCTTATCTTAAGATTTTTACAAAAAAAAGATAACTCTCCTAACTATTCAAAAAAAACTGTAACTACAAAAAAAATATCTAAATCATCATCAGAACCTAGTTCAGATACACCTGTCGAGTCTATCAAAAGTGATGTAACTTTTGATGATATAGGTGGGATTAGTGATGTTAAAATAGAGCTAGAAGAGATTATAAACTTTATGAAAAACTCTGTACTCTATAAAAAATTTGGTGCAAGAATGCCAAGAGGTGTGTTACTTGTAGGGCCTCCAGGGGTTGGTAAAACTATGATAGCAAAAGCTGTTGCTCATGAAGCTGGTGTTCCTTTTTACTATCAAAGTGGTGCTTCATTTGTTCAAATATATGTAGGAATGGGTGCAAAAAGAGTGCATGAACTCTTTAGTGCTGCTAAAAACAACTCTCCCTCTATTATATTTATAGATGAGATAGATGCTGTTGGTAAAAAGAGAGATGGTCAAAGAAATGATGAACGTGAAGCTACATTAAATCAACTTTTAACAGAGATGGATGGGTTTGAAGGGTCAAGTAATGTTATAGTTATAGCAGCCACAAATAAAATAGATGTTTTGGATTCGGCATTGTTACGTGCTGGTAGATTCGATAGACGTGTGTTTGTACAACTTCCAACAAAAGAGGAGAGAGCATCTATACTTGATAAATATTTGCAAAATGTACCTCACGATGAGTTGGATATAAAAAAAGTAGCCAATATGACAGTCGGTTTTAATGGAGCATCTTTAGCTGCACTGGTTAATGAATCTGCCCTTTTAGCACTTCGCCAAAATGATGAACTTGTTACGATAGAGCATTTTCATATAGTAAAAGATAAAGTGATGTTTGGAAAGAAAAAATTACATATACTGAGTGATAAACAGAAATATTATCGTATTACTTATCAATCTGCTAAAGTTGTGAGTGCTACATATTTTGACCTACCATTTGAAAAACTTATGCTTTCAAGTGAAAAATTGACACCAAATACAGACGACCCTCTTATAAAGCATGAGATAGAATCGAGAGTAAAGATAGCACTAGCAGGTATAGTTGCTTGTAATATTAAGTTCCAAGAGCATACAAGTAGTGCTAAAAATGATTTAGATGAGGCAAAAGAGCTTATATCTAAAATGTTAAACGATTATGGTATGGGTATCTCTCTTATATCTTCAGAAAATGAGGAGGAGTTACTTATGAATAGACTCTATAATGACACAAAAGAGTTGATAGAATCTATGGCGATAGTGACAGAGAAAGTGGAACGTATATTGTATGAGAAAGAGAGTATTACAAAAGAGGAAGTTAAGGAGTTTATAGATGAAATTTTATAGTGGTTTTACTTTTAAAAATGATGAAAACTATTTTAAAGAGTATATAAATCATTCAGAGTATAGTGTAAGTGGTTTTAGTTATGGAGCTATAAAAGCTTTTGAATATGTAAAAGAGCAGGTTGAGAAAGGAGTAAGAGTAGATAGTTTACAACTTTTTTCACCAGCTTTTTTTCAAACAAAATCAGAAAAGTTTAAAAGATTACAAACTTTTAGTTTTAAAAAAGATAAAGAGGGATATATCAACTCTTTTATTCATCAATGTTTTACACCGTATAGTATAAAAAGTTTAGACTATGAAGAAGCTAATATAATAGACCTTAGTAAACTTTTGAATTATAAGTGGCTATTAAAAGAGCTATTATATTTAGAAAATAAGAATATAAAAATAGAAGTTTATTTAGGTGGTCAAGATAAAGTTATTGATGTAGAATCAGCAAGAGAGTTTTTTTTAGAAGTAGCAACAGTTACCTATATAAAAGATGCAAACCATTTTTTACAAACAAATTAAGGAGAAATAGTATGAGTGAAATTAAGATAGGTGTTATAACAGCAAGTGATAGAGCAAGTAAAGGTATCTATGAAGATATATCAGGAGTAGCTATTCAAGATACTATGAAAGATTATTTAAAAAGTGAATTTGAGATAGTGTATAGATGTATCCCTGATGAGCAAGATATGTTAGAGCAAACTATGAAAGAGCTTTGTGATGAAGTGGGATGTTGTTTAGTTGTAACAACAGGAGGAACAGGACCAGCTTTAAGAGATGTAACTCCAGAAGCAACTGAAAATGTATGCCAAAAGATGATGCCTGGATTTGGTGAATTGATGCGACAAGTAAGTTTACAGTATGTCCCAACAGCAATTCTTTCACGTCAAACAGCTGGCATACGAGGGAAAAGTTTAATTATAAATTTACCAGGAAAACCAAAATCTATTAGAGAGTGTTTAGATGCAGTTTTTCCAGCTGTTCCATATTGTATAGATTTAATAGAGGGTCCATATATAGAGACGAATGAAGAGGTTATAAAAGCTTTTAGACCTAAAGGAAAGTAATTTAAAATAGAGAGATAGAGTAATGCAAAAGATACCATTAAAAAAATATTTTGAGATTTCCAATAGTTTAGAAAACTCCACACAAGAGGATTTTAAATTATATAGAAAAGAGTTGTTAGAGAGTGGAGAGTCTTTTGATAAAGATGCAAAACTTCAAGAGCTTATAAAGTTTAGTGATCTTAAAGAGAGAAACAATACTCTTACAAATATTTTTGAACATCTCGACTTTATCAAAGATATTTTATTATGGGGTATTTTTATGTTTACTCTTCTTGTGAGCTATTTTGCAATAGATGAAATGATAAATATAAATAAATTTATCCTCTTCTCTTTACTCTTTCCTTTTACCTATATTTTAGTAATGTATTCTAAAGTTCTCAGATACAGCTTTCCAAAAAAAGATGAAAACTCATTTTTAAGTTATATCTTACTACACAGTAATTATATAGAGTACAATCCGATTCATAGTCATATAATTAAAACATACTCTATGAAGCTTTCGGTTTATTTTGGGCTAGTTTATACATTAGCTATTCTCTTTTATACATTTATAATCTTTTTTACTACCTCTGTTACATTTGTGATGCCTAGCACTTTTGATATAGATATTTTTTCTCTTTTATCGCAAGAGGAGTTATCTCAATCCTCTTTAGCTTGGTTGTTGATAGCTTTTATCACCTTATTTATCTTTATACCTAAAATGGTATTACTATTTTTTGCTAATCACAATATAGAAAACTCTATCAAGATTAGTTTATTGGAGCAGGGTGAGGAGTTTTTTGATACTATCTATACATCGGTAGAGATAAAAGAGCATACAGAAGTAGAGATAATTGAAGAGGTGTTAGAAGAGGAAGAGATAAAAGAGGAAGTTATAGTTGAAGAGAAATCAAAATTTGCAGATTATTATAACCTCTATTATAATATGGATTTTGAAACACAACAGAAGATAGTTTTTGATTTTGAAAATGATATTGATTTGAAAGAGAGAAGTTATGAGGAGTTTTTCTATGCTATTTTTGGCGAGGAGGATGAAGATGAACTAACTATCTCTAAACTTGGAAACTTAATACTTCTTTTTACATCCCCTGAAACTTCAGCAGATAACACTTTTAAAGATGATATAGAGGAGATTTTACAGCAGGAGGAGATAAAACAGATTTGGATTATCCCTTTAGTAGAAGATACTCAAAACAACTATATCATAGCAACAAAAGGTGATGATAAATATAGCGAATGGCAAAAACAGATAAACACAAATATAGCAAATCCAAAAGTGAGACTCTACAATGAAAAATAGTGCGCCAACATTTGCCTTTATAGGAAAACCAAATAATGGAAAAAGTAGTATGATTTCTGCTTTGACATTTGATGACAGGATTAAAGTCTCTAAAGAGGTAGGAACAACTACAAAAGCAAAACCATACAGCTATACTCATAATGACCGAGTTATCTGTAACTTTTATGATACACCTGGATTTGAGAAGGCAAAAGCATTGTGGGGTTATATACGTAAAAATAGAGATGCAACGAGTTATGGAAACAATCTTTTAAGAGAGTTTATTTCGCAGAATAAAAATGAGAAGAGTATGCAAAAAGATTTGGAGATACTCAACGCTATCTTAGAGAGTGATTTTATAGTATTTGTTATAAATATCTCTGAAAACTATAATCAAAATGTTATAGGGTATGAGTTAGAGATTATACGTTTTATAAAAAAGCCTATACTGATTTTGTTTAATAAGATAGGAGAGAAAAATTATTCTCAAGAGTGGAGGGCGAAGCTTGAGCAGTATGATTTGACTATTATCCAAGAGTTTAATCCTATGAACAGTAGCTATGAGAATATTCAAGAGATTTTTAAAAATTTGTATAGAGTAGATGCTACACTTCAAGAGAAACAGCATTTAGATGATATTTTACAAACGCATAGAGTACAGCTTAAAGAGAATAGAGAACGTTCAGTAAAAAAGATAGCTCAGATGATAGTAGAGATATTGCAATTTGAAGATAGTACCATCTTTAAAGGTGATAAAGTTACAAACCAAGATAAAGCAGAAGCACTTTTAAAATATAGAGAAAAAATATACACAATAGAAAAAAAAGCTAAAAGAGATATTGAAAAAATATGGGGTTATCATCAGGTAAAAGTGATAGATAATAGAGAGGAGATAGACTCCCAAGAGAATATAAAATTAGGGTTATCTAAAGAGAAGTTTATAGCGTTAGGGTCTGTTGTTGGAAGTGCTTCAGGTGCTGTTTTAGGCGCTCCAGTTGCATTGGTAGATTTTGGATTAACAGCACTTATAAGTTCAGGTATCGGGGGGATAATAGGTGGAAGTAGTGCTTACCTCATTAGCAATAAATTTCACTCTATGATAGTCTCTAAAAATGAGATTATCCATAAGATAGATAAGGCAAATTATAATGTAACTTTTATACTCCTCAAACGTTCTTTAGAGCATCTCAACAGACTTATAAAACATGGACATGCAAACCGTGAAAACATTGTTATATCTCAAGATGATAAAGAGCTATTTTTTAACCAAGAGTGGAGTTTTTTAAAAGAGGATGAGAAGAGTATAGCAAAGCTTCATACAGCTATTGTAAAAGATGAACATACTAGAGATATGGAGAGTGATTTAGGTATAATTCTTGATAAGGTTACTTTGGAAGAGTTGTTTTAGGAGTTATCTATATTTTATATCAATTAATGATAATAGTAAAACAGATGATTTAAAAGTAACAAACAGTAAAAAAAGGATAAATATGCACATAGAAGCAGGTGTAGTAGAGGGAGCTAAAATGCTCCTTAGTTATGGGACAGCAACAGCTGTATTTGGAGCTACGGCAAAAGTGGCAGTTGATAATATAAAAGAGAATGGTATAGTTTCTCTTGCTTTAAAAAGTATGATAGCCACTATCATAGTATTTTTCTGTTTTGAGGTTTTACCACACTATCCAGTAGGTGTGAGTGAGGTTCATCTTATCTTAGGAACAACTATATTTTTAGTGTTTGGTATCGCTCCTGCTATGATAGGTTTGGCAACAGGTTTAGCTATTCAAGGTCTATTTTTCGCACAGTTTGATTTACCTCAATATGGTATTAATGTAACAACTCTTTTAGCAAGTATGTTTATATTAAACTTAGCTGTTCAAAAAATCATTCCAGCTGGAACAGCTTATAAAGATATATCTTATACTCAGATGCTTAAAATGTCTATTGTTTGGGAAGGGGCTATCGTTTCTTGGGTCGCTTTTTGGGCTGTTTATGGTCAAGGATTTGCTGTTGAAAACTTAGCAAGTATCGCAAGTTTTAGTGGTGCTTATATGAGTGTTATTCTATTAGAACCACTTGTAGATATGGCACTATTATCTGCTGTAAAAGCATATAATAAAAAAGATGAGTGTAACTTTTTGTTTGATAAAAAGCTTTGTAAAGCATAATTGATAACTTAAAAAAGATCGACTAAGCTCCATATCCTTTGTTGGATATGGAGCTTTTTTTTTACCAAAAATTTAAATAAAAGAAAAATAAATGAAAAAAAAAGCACTCCTAATCTCAGCAATAGCTTCAAATCAAGGGAAAACACTTCTTACTATGGCATTACTGCATCATTATAAAAACAGTGTTCGACCTTTTAAGTGTGGACCAGATTTTATAGACCCGCAATTTCATGAAAAAATAGCAAATACTCCCTCTGTAAATCTTGATGGTTTTATGATGAATAGAGAGCAGTTGGAGTGGACTTTTGAGCATTACATGGATAAAGATGTAGCTATTGTCGAGGGTGTTATGGGGTATTATGATGGGATGGATAAGGGTGCATCAGCTTATGATATAGCTAAAATATTACAGATACCATCACTTCTTATACTTGATGCTAGTGGCAGTTATATCACTATATCAGCTATATTAAAAGGGATGCAAGAGTTTAGAGAGGATAACACTATAAAAGTGATTGTTCTCAATAAAGTTTCATCAAAAATGCACTATCAGCTTGTTAAAAAGCATATAGAGATAGAGTGCCTTAATGTTGTCGTTATCGGTTGGATAGAGAAAAATCTACCCTCTATAAGTTCATCTCATTTAGGTCTCAATCTTGAAGAGTTAGAATCTACACAGTTGGATATTATTGTTAATGATGTACTAAAATATATAGATTTAGAGTTATTAGAAAATTATATGAGTATAGAGATAAAAAATAAAGATATTTATCCATTTAAAAAGATAGTGAAAAAAGATGAAAAATGTGTTTTAGTGAAAGATAAGAATTTCTCTTTCATATATCATGATAATTTTGAGTTTTTACAAGAGGTGTATCGGGAGCTTGTGGTTGTAGATTCTACAAAAGATGAGGTGATAGATAATGATGCAGATATAGTTATTATCGTTGGGGGATATGTTGAAACAGAGGAGAGTTATGCCAGAGTAAAAAACTCTAAATCTTTTCAATCTTCACTTATAAATCATGCTGTTAAAGATAAAAAAATATATGCTGAATGTGCAGGATTAATCTATTTAGGAAAGAAAATAGATGATAAGCCTATGAGTGGTATTTTAGATATAGAGTTTGAACTTAGTTCTAAAAGAGAGCGTCTTGGTTATTACTATGGTATTGATTTTGAGACTAATGATGTGAAAAAAGGCCATGCTTTTCACTACTCTAAGATAGTCTCAGCACCAAAAGGAGATATAGGTTTGTATAAATCATCTACAAAAATGATGAAAGATGGAGGGTATAAAAAAGGAAATATTGTTGGTACTTATCTCCATACTATGTGGAGATGTGAGGAGTAAAAACTTTTTTACCTTCTTTACACTCTATCTATGTTAAAATCCCGATAAATTAGTAGGAGAGTGTAGAAGTGATACAAAAAATAAAGAAGTATTCAACAACGAATACATTAGTAATTCTAGGAATTATTTTAGGCGTTATGTTTGGTAGTTTTTTACCAGAGTTGGCACTGCAACAGCAGGTTATAGGACAGATTTTTATCAATCTCTTAAAGATGCTTGTTGTGCCTTTAGTTTTTTCTAGTATCTATGTGGCTATTTTAGGTTTAGGAAGTTTAGAGGATTTAAAAACTATTGGTGCAAGAACTATCGGTTTATATATTATGACTACTGCTTTAGCTGTTCTTACAGCTATTGTTGTTATGAATATTTTTCCTGTTGGTGAAGCGGTATCTTCAACTGGTTTAGAGTATGCAAAAGCTTCAACTGTTGCAGAATTTTCACTCTCAGCTATGCTTTTAAGTTTTATACCTACAAATATTTTTAACTCTCTTTCAGAGGGTGCTATGATGCAGATAATTGTATTTGCAGTTTTATTTGGTATAGCTTCTCTTCATTTAGAGAAAAATGCTCAAACAACGATGTTAGATTTTTTTACAGCCGTTACAAATGCTATGTTAACTATTGCAGAGTGGATTATAAAACTTACTCCAATAGGTGTATTTAGTCTTATCTCTTATGTTATTGCAGACCAAGGGATAGAGGTTATTTTAGGGTTATGGTCATATATGTTGATGGTTATAGGTGTGTTACTTATTCATGCACTTGTAACACTTCCAGCAGTTTTAGCATTTTTTGGTCGTGTTTCACCATATAAATATCTTTCACTTATTCGTGAAGCTCCGATTATGGCATTTTCAACAGCTTCTAGTGCAGCAACACTTCCCGTTTCTATGCGTATAGTTGAAGAGGTTGGTGGAGTAGATAAAAAGAGTGCATCATTTGTACTTCCTTTAGGAGCAACAGTTTCTATGGATGGAACAGCTGCATATCTTACTATCGCAGTTTTATATATATCTCACCTTGCTGGTGTGACTATGGGATTTGGAGAGCAGATACTTTTAGGTGTTACCGTTGTAGCTCTGAGTGTAGGAGTAGCAGCCCTTCCAAGTGCTTCACTTGTTATGATGGTAGTTATCTTAAATCAAGTTGGATTACCTGTTGAGTATATAGCAGTTATTGTAGCCGTAGATAGACTTTTAGATATGGCAAGAACTTCACTTAATGTGACATCTGATTTGGTTGTTGTAAAGATAGTTGACCAGATGCAAAAGAGAAAGTAAAAGTTTAGATATAAAAAGTAGCTTCATTTTTGGAGTTGCTTTTTTAGTTTTTAAACTAGTATCTTGAAAGAATTTTTTTATCAAGATATTATTATGAAAATTAAAAAGGCTAAAAAAATATGATATTTAAAATCAGTTTATCCATGGCTCTATCACTTCTGTTAAGTAGTTGTGGTTCTCAATCAGATAATGATATTGTAAATGAGAAGATAGATAAAGATGCTATTTATATAGATGAGAATAAAGAGTTGAACTTAAAACTTCAAGAAAATGAAGATATTGTAAAATATAGTTTAAGTGGTGAAGATAGTTCCTATTTTACTTTTGATGAAGAAGCGAAAATTATTGAGTTTAAAGTAGCTCCCGATTATGAGATAAAAACTATATATAAATTTGAAATAGTTCAGACAGATAAAGAGGGAGAGGTTTCAACTAAAAAGTTTACTATTCGTATAAACGATATAGATGAAGATACAACAAAGACAGGGTATATTGCAGATAGTGGAATAGAGGGTTTAGAGTATAAAACTTCTAGTGGTATAGTAGGTCTTACAGGTGATGATGGAAAATACTATTTTTTAGATGGAGATAGTGTCTCTTTTAAACTTGGAAATATTAAATTTGGCTCAGAAATTTCTGCAACTACTAAAGTTATTACACCTTTAACACTCTATGGTACAGATATAAAAGATTATAAAAATGATACTGAAACTCTTAATATTCTGAGATTTTTTCAAACATTAGATAGTGATGGGTTTCATGACAATGGTATTCAGATAGATAGTAAAGTGACTTCAAAATTTTATGATGTAGATGAAATAGATTTTAGTGATGAAAAAGATATAAATGCGACACTTTTTAAAGTTGGAATAACTGAAAATTTAGTAGATATTCAAATAGCTAAAAATAATATGGATATAACATTAACAAAGATTGAAAATAATGTTATCTCTAGTAATAGTGAAAGGTATAAACTTTTTTACGATTATAGTAAAAATTATTTCTCTTTAAAACTCTTAGAACTTGATAGTAGTAGCTCGAAAAAACTAGATTTTACAAAAATATATACTCAACTTGTAGAACAGTTAAAAGAGAGTTCCCCAACTCAAGAGATAATTATGCAGTTACTACAACAAGATAAAAGTGATAGTATTAGCAAAGAAAATATGATAAACTCGATGCAAACTGTTGCTACATTACTCTTAAATATATATAACTCCAAAGATTTTAAGATAACAGAGAAACAACTTCAAGAGCTTAAAGATAGTTTAGGTAATGAATATAATAATGTTATGAAAAATTTAGTTGCAAGTGATAGTGATAAAATGGTTCAATCCTATTTTAACGAGATAGGAATGCTTTTAAAAATCGCTTCATCACTTACAAATAGAGTTATAGGTACAGATAAACTTATATCACAGATGGGGGAGGCTCTTTCAGAGGTAACTTCTAGTGGAAAAAATATAGATACAAAAGCGATGATAGTTTTGGCTAAAACATTTTTAAATAAATATTATGAGAGTGATGCCAACCCTCAAAAAATAGTAACTTCTATAAATGATGAATATAAACTTCAACTAGATAAAAGTATCAGTTTTGAGAATATTGAGGAGTTTAATGTTGTTATTGATGCTATTGCTCAAAAATATACAAATCAAGAAAATAGGACTTATGATAAAATTTTAGCTTATGTAGAAAATCCTTTAGAGAAAAAACTAAATAAAAATGAGTATGATAAAACTGTTATTTTAGATGAGGTTTTAAAGTTTATCTCTTTATATAATAACTATTATGAATCATATCAGAGTAGTATAGTAAGCCAAAAGAGTGATTTTAAATACTCAACTATTATTTCGCAAGTAACAGGTAAAGTGTGGATGGATAGAAATTTAGGTGCATCAAGAGTTTGTCAAGATGCAAATGATGCAGAGTGTTTTGGGGATTATTACCAATGGGGACGAGGAGCTGATGGGCATCAAAAAAAAGAGAGTTCTATCCTCTCCACCTTAGCAACAACTATCATACCAAATCATGAACTTTTTATAGTATCTTCACAAGATGATAGTTATGATTGGACATCAGCAGATAAAAATGGAATACAAAGGGTTTCAAGTTGGAATATATGTCCCGCAGGTTTCAGAGTACCAACATTAGCCGAGATTAGAGCTGAAGATATAGGAGATGATAAAGATGCTTTTTCTATCTTAAAATTACCACTCTCTGGATACCGTTTTGCAAGTGGGTTTTTAGGTTATCAAAACCTTATAGGTAATATCTGGACAGCTAATATGAATGGAAATTACTCTTATAGATTTTATTTTAGTGAAGATGATACAGACATTAAAAAGTATGGTCGTGCGGTTGGATTTCCTATTCGATGTATAGAATAGGAAAGAAACTTTATAAAAGGCTTGACAAAGAAATATTATTTGAGTATAATTCCCTTGTAAGAAAAGATAGAAACTCAAAAATATCGCGGAATAGAGCAGTTCGGTAGCTCGTCGGGCTCATAACCCGAAGGTCGCAAGTTCAAATCTTGCTTCCGCAACCAATTAATCACAAAAAAATAACTTTTCAAAACTAAAAATACTATTGTAACGATTTTAATTTATAGGTTATAATATTGTAGATTAAAACCTTTACAAATGCCTTATTTAAAGGCTTCAGCGACTATGGTGGAATTGGTAGACACGCAGGCTTGAGGGGCTTGTTTCTAACGAAGTGCGAGTTCAAGTCTCGCTAGTCGCACCACATAATCAATAAAATAATCGTAAATTAACAACTTTAAAATATCAATCAAAATATCTTGGTGCTACCTATGTGCTACCTTGTATCCAATATCAATACTGCAATAATTATAACGCCCGTCATAGAGAACATATCATTATCAACCATTATGAAACTATAAAATACTATTTATCATCACATATCACTATAATCATCATTATTACACTTCATCCATAGCACAAAAATTATCTTCAACCATTTTCATAACTTAATAGATATAAAATCAACAAATACAAAATATTAACTCAAATATTTAAAATATAAAAAATTCAACATCCCCTCGTGGGAGATATAGGATGTTGAATTTATTTAAATTTTAAATACAATCATTCTATATATTTTATATTTCTTACTTTTATACTATGAAAGCAAAGTTACAAAAACTACTTGAAGAAAATTTATGAACTATTACAGAAGATGTAATAACAGAAGCATTATCAAGTTGATATGACAATGTTAAAGATTATTTTACAGACTTACAAAGAATGGGATGCCAATCAGGTGTAATATCATCAATGATACGGTATAGCGATACTCATAAATTTTATGACAAACATTACGAAGAGATAGAAAATATCAGACTTGAGCTTCAAGAAGAATGAATCTTAGGAAATGAACCCATAGATCACGATTTAAAAAATTATTTAGCATGGTTAGCATATGAACATATCGCATATAGCATCTATAATCAAATATGGGAGGATTAAACCTCCTCTTTTATTAGTATATTTTCATACAATTTTAAGCTAATCATAAGAAATCTTAGTCGGATTTCCTAAAAAAAATGGATTATTCCTACAAGAATCATGAATTCGTTTCATAATTA
>Ga0256837_1000634_pt1 | contig 28521 bp, 40 predicted proteins | sample 4562384metaG_FD_185976 | JGI IMG/M metagenome (GOLD analysis project Ga0256837, IMG submission 185976) | Hydrothermal vent microbial communities from Guaymas Basin, Mexico - 4561-384 | ecosystem: Environmental > Aquatic > Marine > Hydrothermal vents | place: Mexico: Guaymas Basin | collected... | reverse complement strand
TCCTAAAAATTAGGATACTGTATGTCAAATGAAGTAAATAACTTCTCTTTTGCTGAAGAAGTTTGGCACTCTATAACACATGGAGTTGGTTTTCTTTTAAGTATTGTTGCTTTAACTCTACTTGTTAGCTTTGCTACTCTTGGTGGAAAACCCATAAATATCATATCTGCATCTATCTATGGAAGTGCATTAATCCTTATGTATGGGAGTTCAACTCTTTATCATGCAATAACTCACAAAGAGATAAAACAATTTTTTCAAAAGTTTGATCACAGTGCTATCTATTTTTTAATTGCTGGAAGTTATACACCAGTATTACTTATAAATATAGTTGGATTTGAAGGCTGGATTTTATTTTCAATAGAGTGGCTAATTGCTGTAGTAGGTATCACTTTAAAATTTGTATATCCTGGACGATTTGAAGCTCTTGCCATGCTAGCTTATATTCTTATGGGTTGGTTAATTATAGTTATATTTGAAACTTTTAGAAATAGTATAGATCCAGTAGGATTTTGGCTACTAGTTACTGGTGGTATTTCTTACAGCATTGGAATAGTGTTTTTTATACAAGGTCATAAAAAACACTTCCACACAATATGGCATCTCTTTGTACTCGCAGGTTCAATCTTTCAATTTTTTGCGATACTTCTATATGTGATTTAGTGAGACAAGCTTTATGAAGTCATAATCTCATAGGGGCGTTTTATCTCGCTTATCACTTCACCAACACTCATATGGCGAGATTTACGTAAAAACTCTTTTCCATCTAAAAAGACTAATACAGTAGGAATAGCAAAAACACCAAAATGTGGTGCTATATCTTCCTCTGCTGAAATATCTACACTCTCAACTACAAACTTTTTAAAGTTTGCATCTAAAGCTTCTAATAGTTTAGGTTTAAGTGCATGACACACATTACAAGTTGGTGCTGAGAAGTAAACCATCACCGCTAAATTTTCGTTTATCGATTTATTTATATTTTCAATTGTTTGCATGAGTGAATTATATTATAATATCACTATGAGTTCAATAATATTTTCAATTTTAAGTGTATATATATTTATAGTGATGGGTTATATCGCTAAAATGAGTTTTAAAGAGCAGATAGATGATAAAACTATCACTCTTATTAATGTTTACTTCCTACAAGTTTTTCTAACATTTTGGGGTCTGCTTCTTCGTCCTATTGATATTACACTTTTGTATGCACCCTCCATCTATCTTTTTATAGTTTCCATAGCTATTATTATAAGTGCTATTATTGCTAAATATCTATTTGAAAATAAAAAAGAGTATTCCATTGCCACCATTGCAGCTATCATTGGAAATACTGGAAACTTAGGTATTCCTATAAATATAGCTATCTTTGGAGAGGAATCTATCCCCTACACTACTATTGTAAATCTTGTGAATGTATTTGTAGTTTACACTGTTGGTGTATTTTACTACTCTAGTGGTAGTTTTGATAAAAAAACTTCTTTGATGAATATAGTTAAACTTCCTATACTTTGGGCGGCACTTCTTGCGATACTGCTGAGTGTTTATAAAATAGAGATTCACTCCTCTATTATGAATATGCTGATGATGGGTGCTTATGCTTCTATGACTATGCAACTCTTTTTATTTGGTATCTACCTCTATGGAACAAAAATCAAAGAGCTTAGTAAAAGACTCATTATTTGGGTTTTAACTTTTAAATTTATATTACTCCCACTTGTTGCATTTATAGTTCTTGCAAATATTGAGTTAGACAAGATGATAAAAGGGATAATTTTTATAGAACTGATGATGCCACTAGCAGTTGCAAATGTAAATCTTGCTTCTCTTTATGAGTGTAAACCTAGAGTAGTTACCGCTTTAGTATTTTTATCTTCTGTTTTGTTTTTGGGGATTATCTTTGTTGGGGTGGAGGTTTTAAACTATCTATAAGAAAAGAAACTAAACATAATTATTAATTATCATATTTAGTTAATTTATTATACTTAATAAGCCTATTCAAATCTTTACGATATGTCTTCGCTTCAGCATATTGATCCAATGTTTGAATAATTTTAGAAACATTAGCTGTTTGATAACGTATATGTCTAAACTTCTTGAAAACACCACTACTTCCCATCAGTTTATAATACTCTCTAACAGATTCTTCAATAGTAGAAAATTTTCTAAGCCAAATAGTTCTAGTTCCATCTCTCTTTTCAGAAGCAGCGATACGTGGCTCATTTTTATTAAAACTCCACATACCAAAAATATTTTTAGCTTTCACAAAAAAGCGTGATGTAGCCCAACCACTCTCTAAGATGGCTTGTGCTATCACTATACTTTTTGGATGTGGCTTTAAAGCTAAGAGTAAATCAGCATCTGTTTTAGCTTTATATATTTTCTTTAACTTTTCTATCTTAACTCTATTTGTGCCCATTTTCATATCTGACTTTATAACATAGTATTGTTTTGTAAGCTCAATATGAACCCTTTTTATAGCAGGAACAACCAGATGAAAAAAACGCTCTTTTTTAGTTTCAATAGTCATCTTTTTTGGGACTATTTCTGCTTTATAATGAGTCGAAGCTTTAAGAGTTGCTAAACTTAAAAAAAGTACGGTTGCAGTTAATAGAGTTTTCATAATATTATTTAATCTTCTCTAAGATACTTTCTACTGTAAAACCAAACTTCTCAAAAAGTAGTGAGGCTGGAGCTGATGCACCAAAAGTATCCATAGCTACAACAGTATCTGCAAGTCTGTACCACTCTAAACCACGAGCAGCTTCGATAGCAACAGTTTTAGTTCCCTCTACAATAATAGACGCCATATACGCACTATCTTGCTCAATGAAAAGATCATAACAAGGAACTGAAACAACATTAACTGGAACACTCATCTCAGCTAAAGTTTCTCTTACTTTAAGAGCCAACTCTACTTCCGAACCCGATGCCATAATCGTCATAACAGCATTATCTGATTCAGCTAAAAGGTAACCACCACGAGATGCTTCACCTTTTGCAGGTGTTGGAAGAACTGAAAGATTTTGACGAGAACAAACAAATGCAGATGGAGATTTTTTCATCTCTAATGCAGTTTTCCAAGCCTCAATGTTTTCAGCACCATCAGCTGGACGCCATACATAAAAGTTAGGTAATGCGCGAAATTGTGAAAGATGCTCAATTGGTTGATGTGTTGGACCATCTTCACCTACACCGATACTATCGTGAGTCCAGATGTAAAAGTTTTGAATATTTGTAAGTGCAGCGATACGAGCAGCTGGTTTTAAATAATCTGAAAATACAAAGAATGTAGCACTAAAAGGCATAAGTGGACCATAAAGAGCCATCGCATTTACGATAGAAGCCATCGCATGTTCACGAATACCAAAGTAGATATTACGTCCCTTTGGAAATACACCCATATCGTTAAGATTTGTTTTGTTAGATGGGCTTAAATCTGCTGAACCACCTAAGAAACTTGGAATACCTTTAGCAATAGCATTCATAATCTTACCATTTGTACCACGAGTAGCTTCTGCTTTTTCAAATGTAGGATACTCTATACGAGAAAAATCAGGATTTTGAAGAGCGTCTAATGCTTCATTTTGTTCCATAAGTGGAAGAGTTTTTTGAGAGTGAATCCATTGACGTTCAAGTAAATCTCCCTCTTCAATAGCACATCTAAATCTAGCCATAACATCTTCATCTACGTGAAAAGTTTTTTGAGGGTCAAAACCAGCTTTAGTTTTTGCACGTGCGATAATTTCATCACCTAATGGCGCACCGTGAGAATGATGAGAACCCTCTAATTTACCAGCACCTTTAGCAATGATAGTGTTAGCGATAATAATAGTTGGTTTTTTATTTGATTTTGCAGTTGTTAATGCTGTATCAATCTCATCAAAATTATGTCCATCAACTTCTAAAACATCCCAACCTTGAGATTTAAAACGCATCTCAATATTTTCACTAATACTTAAATCAGTTGAACCCTCGATAGTGATACGATTTGAATCGTAAATAAGAATTAAATTATCAAGTTTATTATGCCCTGCGATAGAACAAGCTTCATAAGAGATACCCTCTTCTAAATCGCCATCACCACAAAGACAATAAACATTATGGTCTATTAATTTAGCTGTTTCAGAATTAACTTGCGCACCTGTAAATTTTGAAGCCATAGAAAAACCAACAGCATTAGCGATACCTTGACCAAGAGGACCAGTAGTAATCTCAATACCAGCCGTATGACCATACTCTGGATGACCTGGAGTTAAAGAGTCTAATTGACGAAAGTTTTTTAAATCTTCAACTTCAAGACCATATCCCCAAAGATAATAAAGAGAGTAAATAAGACCTGTTGCGTGTCCACCTGAAAATACTAATCTATCACGATTTAACCAATCAGGATTTTTAGGATTATGGTTTAAGTGTTCACTTAAAACTGTTGCAATATCTGCAAGACCCATTGGCGCACCAGGGTGACCACTATTTGCTGCTTGTACCATATCTGCTGCTAAAAATCTTATACTGTCTGCCATTTTTTGACGCATTACATTACTCATATTATTTTCCTATTTTAGTTTTTATGTCTATTTATATATCTTGTTAATAATGGAGACAACTCACTTTGTAAGTTCTCATCAAAATTATCCATCTCTAAAGTCAGTTCATTAGCTATTTCATTAGCTTGTTTCATCGACTCATCTAATCCTAAAATAGTTACGAAACTATTTTTATCTTCATCATTATTTGTAAGCTTTCCAGCCTCTTCACTGCTCTGTGTTACATCTAAAATATCATCTTGAATCTGAAATAGAAGACCAAGTTTTATTCCGAAGTCATAAAGTTTATCTGCGAAATCTTCTTTACCTACTATTATAGCTCCCATCTTTAATGAAGCTGCTATAAGTTTGGCTGTTTTATTTATATGAAGAACTTTTATATCTTCCACTTTAAGAGGTCTGTTCTCAAAATAACAGTCTATCGCTTGACCTAAAACCATACCGTTGAGTCCACCATTACTTGCCAATTCACGAATAAGTTGTACTCTTGTATAGTCTGAAAAAGGAGCATTGGCTAAAACTTCAAAAGAGTAAGTATTTAAAGCATCTCCAACTAGAATAGCTGTTACTTCATCAAAAGATATGTGGAGAGTGGGTTTTCCACGGCGTAAAGGAGAATTATCCATAGCAGGTAAATCATCGTGAATAAGTGAATAGGTGTGTAGTAGTTCGATAGCATAAGCAGCGTATCTTGCACTATCGAGCATCAATGGATTATAGGCTTTTACAACACCTAAAAGTAGTGCAGGACGAAATCTCTTTCCTCCTGCTATTAACATATTTTGAAGTGCATCTTGATATGTTGGATGAATACTTTTTGATATTGGTAAATTGTCTTTTAAAAATTGTTCAAAGTTTTGCATTTGGAATTTTAACTAATTTATCTTCACAAAGGACTGAAAATTAAAATAGAGTTACTTAATTACTTCGCTCCAAATGGATTTGCTCCACCTAGACCACCAAGCATACCCATTGCGCTACTTTGTTGATTTTGCTGTACCATTTTATTGGCATCATTCATCACACCGATAAGTAAAATTTGAAGCATCTCTTTATCTTTTAAGGCGATTTCATCAATAGTTAAATCGATAACCTCCCCTTTTCCATTCATAGTTACTTCAATTAAACCACCACCTGCTTTGACTGTGAAAATTTTTAATTCAAGTTCCGTTTGAAGTTTAGCAGCATTTTCTTGCATACCCTCAAGCATTTTACCCATATCTCCTATATTACCAAGCATAATTAGATACTATCCGTAATAAGTTCAATATCGTTATTTTCATCTACAATAACAACTTTTGGTTTATATGTTTCTAACTCTTTTTCATCATAAGTAGCATACGCAATAATAATTATTTTATCGCCTATTTGAACCTTACGAGCTGCTGCACCATTTAAACAGATATCACGTTTACCACGTTCACCTAAAATGATATAGGTTGTAAAACGCTCACCATTGTTTATATTTACAATAGCTACTTTCTGACCGACTCTCATTTTTGAAGCTTCTAAAAGTTCTTCATCTATCGTAATAGAACCAACATAGTTTAAGTTAGCATCAGTAACAGTCGCACGATGAATTTTGCTATACAACATATCAATTAACATACTACTTCCTATCTACCCATCTGCTTTTGCATATCTTTTGGAGAGATTGGCTCGTCCCATAATTCTGCGTCTATTACAAACTCTTCAACAACATTCCCACCGATGATATGTTCTGCAACGATTCTATCTATTTTCTCTTTTGTAAGACCTGCATACATTGTATGACCTGGCTCTACTAACATAACTGGACCTGAAGAACATCTATTCATACAAGATGAACGGATAGGCTGAACTGTACCCATAATAGCTTCTTGCATCAATTTTTGAGCAAGATATTGAAATAAATCTTGAGTAGCTGGTGTAACACACGATGGTTTTGGCATTCCAGGAGGAGCTGATTGCTCACACTTGAAGATATAAAATGCTGGTTGAGGGATTCCCATAGATATTCCTTAAAATTTTTCGAAATTATATCAAAATAATATATATATATTCTCATCTCTTAAAATAAGTTTCTATCTTTAAGTAAAGATGCAACTATTTAGATATAATTCTTCGAAGATTTTAATACTTTATATAGGAATAATAAATTGAAGAAAACACTCTCTATTCTACTCCTTGTGTCATCTCTCTACTCCGATGCAAAACTATATTTTGGTCTAAATTATGGTTCTATAAATGAAGAGTTTAAAAATGATTTAGATGCTCAAAGCTCATCACAAATGATCTCTTTTAAAGGTGGGTATGGTGATATAAATGCTTATGCTATTGACCTTTCTATAGATATTGTTGATAATAAATCATCAATATTTTCAAAGACAGATGGAAAAAAATATGCCCTTAACCTAGAGTTTGTAAAAGCTTTTGATTTTGATACTTTTATGAATCCATTTTTTAGTGCTGGTTTTGGAAGTGGTCAATTAAAGATTACTAATACACTGCAAGACTCTTTATCCTATGGTTCATTAAATGTTGGCGTTGGTACTTTTATTCCTATTAATGAATATTTTGATTTGGAGATAGGGTATAAATATAAATACCTCTCTTATGAACGTGTAGATACTATTGTCGAAAAAGTATCTTATAAATCACATACAAATACAATCTATTCTGGATTTAATCTAAGGTTTTAGGAAAAATATGAAATTAATAAAAAATATATTACTTAGTACAACTGCTCTATTTTTTATCTCATGTGGTGGTGATAATACAGAAGAAGCTGTTATCTTAAATGTAAAAAGTATTCAGATAGTTAAATCAATTGATACTATCTACTCAACAGATGCTGAAAAAGAAGATGCTTTTAGTGCCTCTGTTACATTTGAAGATGATTCTACTAAAGATGCAACAGAATTCGTGACTTGGAACAGTTCAAATACAAATATAGCAAGAGTTGTTAAAGGTACTATCTATGTAGGAACTCAAAATGGTGGAGATACAAATATTAGTATTAGCTATCAAGATTTAAGTTCAGATTCTATTATACTTCATAGTAAAAAGCTACTTGACTATAATATATCTCTTTTAGATGCTGAAAATAATGCAACAGGAAAATATACTCTTAAAGCTATGGGAACTTTTGAAGATAATACAACACAAGAGATACTAAAAAATATAGTTTATAATGTAAATAACAGTGCAGAAATTACTATTGAAAATGATATAACATCAGTTACTATAGCAATCGGGGAAACAAATATAACATCAACTCTTTTTAACGATGTTACTATGACTAAAGAAATTATCTATACAGCAGAGTAAAACTTACTGCTGTATATTCAAAAGCTCTCTTACTATATCTCTATCATCAAATGGAAACTTCTCATCATAGATAATTTGATGAGATTCGTCACCCTTTCCAAGAATAACAACAACTTCATTCTCTTCTTGATCATCTAATGCCATCTCAATAGCTTTTCTTCTATTCAACTCTATTACTACATTACTCATATCTTCGATACCATCTAAAATATCTTTTACAATATTCTCTGGGTCTTCATGACGTGGATTATCAGTTGTGATATATGTTCTTTTTGCTAAAGATACCGCTATTTTTCCCATCATTGGGCGTTTTTCTCTATCTCGCTCTCCACCAGCTCCGAACACAACTAAAAGGTCTTTCTCTCTTAATGAATTTAAAACCTGTTGCATACCATCTGGAGTATGTGCAAAATCTACTATTACATTGGGAAGTTCGCATACTTGTTCCATACGTCCACTTACACCTGCAAAATTATCAACAACTTCAGCAATCTCTTCAAGTTTTTTTCCAGTTAAAAGATGTGTTGCACCTATGGCAGCCATAAGATTGTAAAGATTAAAAAATCCGTGAAGCGAAGCAGTAAAAGGAACTATCTCTTGAAAATGTTGAATAATCCCACTTGATGCATCATTTAAAGAGTATGCCATAAGCTTATAAGTAGAATTATTTTCTATCCCGTAAGTATATGTTTTTTTTATATTAAAAGAGGCTCTAGGCTCATCTCTATTTATTAACTTTTTTCCTTCACATTGAAAAAAGCTATTTTTCACACTAATATACTCTCCAAGAGTTTTATGATAATCTAAATGGTCTTGAGTAATATTTGTTAATATTTTAAGTTCAAACTCTAAACCCTCTATACGCTTTTGAGCGATAGCATGAGAACTTACTTCCATAATAAAAAATTCACAACCAGCTTGAACTGCTTGATAGATATGTCTATAAGTGTTTAATACTGAGGGTGTCGTTAAAGTTTTACCCTCTACCACTTCATCATTCATAAAAAGACCACGAGTACCCTGCATAGCTACTTTATAATCTAAATCTAAAAGAAAAGAATATATAGCACTTGCTGTTGTCGTTTTACCATTTGTTCCAGTAATTCCAACTATTTTTATCTTATCAATTCCAAAAAGTTGAGCAATATCTGTTATTTTAATAATAGAGTGAGCATTATTATCTTTAGCATTTTGAAGATATTTTTCATTCTGAGCGGTAATAACAAATGCTGTTTCACTATCACATTCATTCGAGTTTTCTGTTACATACTTAAAAACTTGATTTGGTAATTCAATTTTCAATGAGACTGCCTTTATTTGATAATTTAACTAATAATTTTTGAAGTAATTCATCTGAAGGATATGTAGTAATAGCATTTTCAAGATAGGAGAGAGCAACCTTTTTAAAACTATGTTCTATTAAACTTTCTAAAAAATCTAAAAAATCAGATTTTGAAGTAATAATAACTTTTGTTGAAAACATAATATTTTCAAAAGTTTCTTTAAAATCATTGCCATCATCAATCATAAGTTTAAAATCTTTATATAAGATACCATCTTCATACTCTATTCTATCAATTAAAGGTTGTGCAAGAGTTTCAGAAATTTTTTCTAAAGTAGTATCCATATTTTGAAGAATATCACTCATTATAGTATCAGCTTCCTCTCTATTTTCATCTCTTAATATCTCATAATAATCAAATAAAGCCTCAGCTCCACTCTCTCCACTCATAGCCATTTCCGAAAGAATCACTCCATTAAGAGCCTCTTTAGAGTTTGGATAACTTTGAAGTACCTGTGCAAACTGTTGCATAGCATTTTCATATTTAGCACCAGAAAAGCTCTCTTTTGCTTGTGATAATATTTTAAATTTACTTATTATACTCATACTGATTCAAGTCTTATAAACTATCTATATTATTTTCCATACCTAATGGAACATTTACTACCACTAATTCTGGATGAATATCCATTCTAAGTTGTCTTTCTACACCATATTTCAAAGTATTTCCACTACTAGCACATCCTATACATGCACCTTTTAATTGAACATATACTTTTGAATTTTTTACCGTGATAAAATCTATATCACCCCCATCAAGAGCTAAAGATGGACGAACTTTATCTATTACATTAGTTACAGGTGTCATTAATTCTTCATCAGAAAATGGTATCATATAGTATCCTTTGGTTAATAATTTATTTTAATAATCATAATCTATGATAATATTACTTAACTAATCATAAAATATATAATTAAGCTTTTATTTTATGCTTTTATTGCTAACACTTCATTTACATAACTTGCTTTTCTCATTCCAACAAGTATAAAATCGATAGAGTTCTCTTTCATTAAAAAATTTAAAGCTGATTGTTGTAAAGAGAGAGAAGAATCATCTAATATATCTTTTAACTGCTCTTTAGTTTTTTTAGAACACTCATAAGCAACCATTTTTCGATACTCTTGTAAAAATATATCTATAGAACTAAAAAGTGTTTCTATACGCTCTTCATCTACAGTTTCTAATGATTTTTTAATATGGGGAATAATCTGAGAATAAAGAAATGAATCATAATCACCTAACCACCCAAATTTATGTTTTGAATCATCTAACTGTTCTAATAACGTATAAAGTGTTTTAAGTTCATCGTTTTCTGTCATCTCTAATAGCTCATTAAAATAATGATAATACTCTCTACTTTCATCATAATCTGCTAATCTATACATTAAATTATCACTACTTGCATTCAATGGTCTATTTACTAAAACTCTTAAACCATTCTTTTTAGCCCAATTAGCACAGATTAAACCATCTCTTTCTAAAAGATTTATAGGAAGTTGAATAGTTGTAAAATGATGTTTTGAAACTCCAATATACTTTGCCGCTTCCTCTGCTAAAGTCACTAAATCTTCATAAGGTAAAAAATCAACTTCATTTGATTTTTTTGAAAAACTATTAGAACTTATACCATAAGAGCCTATTCTTCCCTTTTCTACCTCTTCTTCTAAAGCGATAAAAATATCTGAAATACGTCTATACATCTCATCAAGACGTTCATCTTCTTTTATATTATTATTAATAGCATTTAAAAGATAGTATTCGGGATTATGAACTAGATAACAATCTAATTTTTTCAGTTCCAAACGTTTTAAAGTTTCAGTTAGTTGGTCTTGCATAAAAGATTTAGAGATAGAATGATAACAATCGTCACTATACTTTACAACATCTTCAAAAGGTTGTTCTTTATGTCTTTTCATATTTGTATTTTGGATATAACCAAATTTACTAACTATCTCAACAGATTCTTTTTTTTCATCTGAAATATCTCTCAAAGCTAATGCAATAGCCCGTTCAGCACCACCATCCATATAATTTGATGATGTATCTATCATTGTTATACCAGAGGATATTGCCTCTTTTAAACTTTCAATATGTTGGGGGTTTAAATCACTTATTCTATAAGTTCCAAATGCGAAATTACTCATTATTTCTCTCTTGTATATTATTTAAAAGTATTTTAGAATGTGGAAGGTTAAAAAGGGGTATTGGGCAAAAGCCCAATAATTTATTGAATTAAACTAATTCAATAAACGCCATAGTAGTAGCATCACCACGACGAATTCTAGTTCTAGTAATTCTAGTGTATCCACCAGTACGATCAACATACTTAGGAGCAATATCATTTACTAGAGTTTTTGTTGCTTCTTTACTTTGAAGAGCAGCAAAAACTGTTCTATGAGCATTAGAATCATTTTTAGTTGCAACTGTAATAAGTTTTTCAACATAAGAACGTAACTCTTTCGCTTTAATAACTGTTGTCTCTATTTTACCATGTTCGATTAACGAAATACTAAGGTTTTTAAGTAGAGCAGCACGGTGTGCACTTGTACGACCTAGTTTACGGTATCCATGACGATGTCTCATCTAATATCCTCTTTGATGCCTATACGGCTTCGATTTTCTTTTTTAATGCAGTAATAACATCATCTCCAAGATCAGCACCAACTGCAAAACCAAACTCTTGCACTTTTTCTACTATCTCGTCGTATGATTTCTTACCAAGATTTTTAACATTTTTTAAGTCGTTCGTACTCATAAGTACTATTTCACCAATTAATTTAATCTCTGAACGATCAAGACAATTAAAACTACGAGCGCTTAAACCTAAGCTATCGATATGAGTAGATAATCTTTTAATATCAGGATTTTCTTCAACTCTTTCAATGCTTACAGGAGCTTTAATGCTAATTTCAGAATTAAATACAGCTAATTGAGCATACATAACTTCTAAAGAGTTTCTAAACGCATCTAATGGTGTAATTTGACCATCAGTTTTAATGTTTAAAATAACTCTTTCAAAGTTAGGATTATCTTCAACTAGTACATTCTCTATCTTATATGTTGCACTTCTAACAGGAGTAAAATATGCATCTAAAGCTATATACCCATCTTCTAACTCTTCATAAGTATCTTCACTTGGAATATATCCAATACCTTGAGCAATTTTGATGCTAAAGTTAAGTGTAGAATCTTCATTTAAAGTAGCTAATGGAGCTTCAGGTGTTACAATTTCAACTTCATCTGTTACCAGATTAGCACCTGTAATTGTACAAGGTCCTGTGAAACTATAATTTATCTCTGCTTCAGTCACATCATCATTTAATTTAAAGCGAATCTCTTTAAGATTTAAAATGAAGTCTGAAATATCTTCAAGCATACCACGAACAGAATCGAATTCGTGTTTTGCTCCCTCAATTTTAATAGCTATTGGTGCATAACCAACTGAGCTGCTTAATAAAAAACGGCGAAGTGGATGAGCCAAAGAGATAGCATAACCCGTTTCAAACGGATATGCCATAATATTAGCTTCATTCTCACCAATCTCTTCTACCTCAAACTCTTGAGGAGCAAGTGGAGTAGTTTTAATTTTTTTCATTCTTAAACGCCCTTTATTAATTAATTACTATTTCGAGTAAAGTTCAACGATTAAACGTTCTTCAACTGGAATAACAACTTCATCACGTTCTGGTGTACGAGTAAAGATACCAAATACTTTATCAGCATCAATATCAACCCATGGAGCTAAACCAGTCTGATTAGTTAATTCCATAGCACGAACAATTTGAACATTTTTCTTGCTTGCTTCACAAACTTCTATTTTCTGACCAGCTTTCACACGGTAAGAAGGAATATCAAGTTTTTTACCATCTACTAAAAGGTGACCGTGAGTTACAAGTTGACGAGCGAAACGACGAGTTGAAGCAAAACCCATACGATAAACAACGTTATCAAGTCTACTTTCAATTAATGTAACAAGGTTTGTACCTGTATTACCATCTCTTCTTTTTGCTTCAACGAATAATGCACGGAACTGTTTCTCAGAAACACCATACATGAATTTCGCTTTTTGCTTTTCATTAAGTTGTAAACCATACTCAGAAACTTTCTTACGACGCTGACCATGTTGACCAGGACCATAAGGTCTTTTTTCTAATGCTGATTTACCAGCTAAACGACGCTCACCTTTAAGGTTAAGACTTACACCGAATCTTCTTTCGATCTTCTCTACTGGACCTCTATATCTTGCCATCAGTAATCTCCTTAAACTCTACGACGTTTAGGCGCACGACAACCGTTATGTGGTAATGGTGTAACATCTTTCATAAATGTAACACGGATACCTTCGATAGCACCTACAGCTTTAACAGCTGTTTCACGACCTGAACCAGGACCTTGAACTTTAATACCAAGTTCTTTAATACCATGTACTTGTGCTTTAGCTACTGCATCTTCAGTAGCAGCTTGTGCAGCGAATGGAGTTGATTTTTTAGAACCTTTAAATCCTAATGAACCAGCTGAACTCCAAGCAATCATATTACCCATTTCATCTGTAATTGTTACAAGAGTATTATTGAATGATGCTGCAATGTGACATATACCACGTGCGATATTCTTTTTTACTACTTTTTTTCTAACAGCTTTTCTTTTTGCCATCTAGTTATCCTTATGCTGCGCCGACAGTCTTACGTTTACCCTTACGAGTACGCGCATTTGTCTTAGTTTTTTGACCACGACATGGAAGACCACGACGGTGACGAAGACCTCTATATGAACCTAAATCCATAAGAGCTTTAATATCCATTGCAACTTTCTTACGTAAATCACCTTCAACCATATGGTTGGCACGGATTTCAGCAGTAATTGCAGCTATATCATTCTCATTAAGTTCGAAAACTCTTTTATTGTAATCAATGCCTGTAGCGTCTAAAATTAGACGAGAAGCATGTAAACCAATACCATAGATATACGTTAAACCGTACTCTAATCTTTTTTTCTTAGGTAAATCAACACCAGATATACGAGCCATGGTTATCCTTGTCTCTGTTTATGTTTTTTAACTTTGCAGATTACTCTTACAATGCCTTTTCTTTTTACAACTTTACAGTCATCACACATCTTCTTAACTGAAGCACGTACTTTCATTGAAAGTCCTTTTATCTTTGTCTTTGCTGCTTGTAGGCAAACAATATAATAATATTAGCTTGCCAATACTTTTATCCATATAAAATTTATATAAAGATAGAAATACTCTTAAGCTTTATGTTAAAGCAGCAAAGCGGAAGGGAATTATACACAAAACAATGTAAAATATTTATTAAGTCTATTAAATTTTTTCATTTAATCTCATTTTTTTAAGAGATTCTACATAGTTAGTGACATTAATGTGACATATTTTATTATTACCTTTTAAATCATCTTTATATAAACTTCTTCAAATACTTTTAGGAGAACCGATGATAAAAAATATTTTAAAAAGAGATGGTTCATATAAAGATTTTACAGCATTTAAAATTGAAGATGCAATTAAAAAAGCTTTTAAAAGTAAAGAGATCACTTATGATAGTTCTATATTTTTTAATGTTATGGAAAAACTTAAAGATAAAAAAGTAGTGGCAGTAGAAGATATACAAGATATTATAGAAAAAGAACTATTTAAAGAAGAATACTTTGATGTTATGCGTTCTTTTATGATTTATCGTCATACACATAAGATGCAAAGAGACAACCTACTTGATGAGGATACTACCTTTATAAATTCTACTCAAACTATAGAAGAGTATATAAATGGAAGTGACTGGAGAATAAAAGCAAACTCAAATACGGGTTACTCAAATGCTGGACTTGTAAATAATACAGCTGGAAAAGTGATAGCAAACTACTGGCTAGATAAGATTTACTCTAAAGAGGAAGGATATTCCCATAGAAATGGTGATTATCATATCCATGATTTAGATTGTTTAACTGGTTATTGTGCTGGTTGGAGTTTAAGAGCATTACTTGATGAAGGATTTAATGGAGTTCGTGGGAGAGTTGAATCTGATGCACCTAAACATTTTCGTGAGGCACTTGGACAGATGGCAAACTTCTTGGGAATTTTGCAAAGTGAGTGGGCTGGAGCTCAAGCATTTTCATCATTTGATACATATCTTGCACCTTATGTATTTAAAGATAAACTCTCATTTAAAGAGGTTAAAAAAGCTATTAGAAGTTTTGTATATAACCTAAATGTTCCTGCTCGTTGGGGACAATCTCCTTTTACAAATATCACTATTGATTGGACTGTACCAGATGATTTAAAAGATCAGATTCCAACTAGAAAACAGAACCATCTACTTAAAGATGTTTTGGATAGCGAGTTAAAAAAAATTGCTCTTGAGAGAGGTTGTGACTCTTTAGAAAATATGACTTACAAATATTTTCAAAAAGAGATGAACCAAATCAATAAAGCCTATTATGAGATTATGACTGAGGGTGATAAAACTGGACAACCTTTTACCTTTCCAATTCCAACTGTAAATATTACAGAAGATTTTGATTGGCATGGAGAAAACACTGATATACTTTTTGAAAATACAGCAAAAATTGGCTCTTCATATTTTCAAAACTTTATAGGAAGTCAGTATAAAAGAGATGAAAATGGTAAGCTTGTTGAAAATAAAGAGGCTTATAAACCTGGGCATGTAAGAAGTATGTGTTGTAGATTACAACTTGATTTAAGAGAGCTTCTTAAACGAGGTGGTGGTCTTTTTGGTAGTGCTGAAATGACTGGTAGTATCGGGGTAGTAACACTCAATATGGCTAGACTTGGATTTTTATATAAGGGTGATAAAGAAGCTTTAATACTTAGAATTGACCAACTTATGAACCATGCAAAAAATACCTTAGAGAAAAAAAGAGTCTTTATTCAAGAGATGTATGATAGAGGATTATTTCCATATACTCAAAGATATCTTCCTAGTTTTAACAATCACTTCTCAACGATAGGTGTAAACGGAATGAATGAGATGATAAGAAATTTTACTTCTGATAGTTTTGATATCGCTTCTGATGATGGAATGAAATTTGCAATAGATATTTTAAATCATATAAGAGATAGAATGGTTGAGTTTCAAGAGGAAACAGGAAATCTTTATAACCTTGAAGCTACACCTGCTGAGGGGACTACATATAGATTTGCTAAAGAGGATAAGAAAAGATATGGTGATTCAATCTTACAAGCTGGAATGGATGAAAACATCTACTATACAAACTCTTCTCAGATTCCAGTAGATTTAACAGATGACCCATTTGAGGCACTTACACTTCAAGATGATTTACAATGTAAATATACAGGTGGAACAGTTTTACATCTATATATGCAAGAAAAAGTTAGCTCAATTGAGGCTTGTCGAAAGTTAGTTAAAAATGTAATTTCAAATTTTAGACTTCCATATATTACTGTGACACCTCTTTTTTCAGTATGTCCTAAACATGGATATATATCTGGAGAACATGAGTTTTGCCCTAAGTGTGATGAAGAGTTGATTCAAGAATTACAGAACTTGGAACTAGAAGTTTTATAAATAAAATTAAAGGATAAGTTATGAGTAGAAATGAGATGTTAGCTGTGCTAAGTGAAAAAAGACAAAAGTGTATAGTTTATACAAGAGTTATGGGTTATCATAGACCTGTTGAGAGTTTTAACATAGGAAAAACTGGTGAGCATAAACAAAGAAAGCAATTTACTGAACACTAAAGTAATTTATGATTTAACTCCTTTTACGCATCTTGACTACCAAGACCATCTGTCATGTATAGTTTGGTTTTGGGGGTGTAATATGCGTTGTGATTACTGCTATAACAAAGATATTGTTTTTGCTAAAGATGGAAGTTATTCATACAATGATATTTTAAAATTTTTAAAAACTAGAGTTGGGCTTTTAGATGCTGTCGTACTCTCAGGTGGTGAAGCAACTTCACATAAGCTAGTGAAGTTTTGTCAAGAAATCAAAAAACTTGGTTTTTTAATCAAACTTGATACTAATGGAACAAACCCACATTCCATAAAAAACTTAATAGATTTAAATTTATTAGATTTTATAGCATTAGATTATAAAGCCCCTAAAGATAAGTTTCTTCAAATCACACACTCCTATAAATATAATGAATTCTCTAAAACACTCAATCTACTTTTAAAAAGTAAAATAGATTTTGAAGTTAGAACAACTCTACACTATGACCTATTAAATACCCAAGATATAAACAATATTATAAAAGATTTAAAAGATAGAGGTTATCAAAATAATTATTATCTTCAAAAATTTCTAAATACTGACAAAAACATCGGAAACATCCAAACTCCAGAAGCAAAATTTGATACCTCTCAACTATCAAAAGAGATAAATATAGTTTGGAGATAGATACTCTTTTCTCTTAATCTAATCCCAAAGTACACTCACTCCATACTCTTGATTTAAAATAATATACTTTTTATAATATATCTTCTTTCCATATTTTTTACTCAACAGTTCAACCTCAATATCCCCATTTTCAAGCAGATCTCTTACCTCTTGATAAGAGAGCCATTTTCCATATCGTGCCAAAGCATTTTGCCATATCTTAAAATCACAACTAGCATTTTCAGTAAGTTCATACATCTCTCCATCCTCTGTTTTCCAACTTGCATTTGAACAGACATAAAGCTTTACTTTTTTACCATTAACCTCTTTAGAATCAACTTCTATATTTCCATCTTCGCAGTAAGGGCATTTTCCTAGAATCATAGTTTTTCTCTCTCTTTTAAAATTTACAGAATTTTAGTATATATTTGGCATAATTCCAAAATGAATGAATACATAAATAAATTTAACAAAACGATAGAAAAAAGTTTTTTCAAAAAACTACCAATAGATGAACAAGAGTTCATAAAAACAAAATCATTAGAACTAAAGTTTTCACATCAAGAGTTAAAACAGATAATAGATATGGCTCGTGATTTGAATATGTGGTATGAAAAGAATATTATAGAAATTTTTTCAGACCATACTCAAAAAAAGGTTGTTTTTAAACGCCTTAGAGATGCTTATGAAAAGATAAGAGCCACTCCAAACTCTTATGATAACTTTGAACTTAAAAATATCCCTAAAGAGCAAAAATTTAACTTTACGACTGAACCTAAAGAGGGTTTTGGATTGGGATTGTGTCCTGTTGCTAGTGAAAAGACACGATGCTGTAATCTTTTAACTTTAGATGCTGTTGAGAGTTGTGGATTTGATTGTTCTTACTGTTCTATTCAAAGTTTTTATAATCAAAATACTATCACTTTTGATAGTGGTTTTAAAGATAAATTATTAAATCTAAATTTAGATAAAAAGAAAACATATCATATAGGAACAGGTCAAAGCTCTGATTCTTTAATGTGGGGAAATAGAGAGGGTATTTTAGATGCTCTTTTTGATTTTGCTAGAGAAAATCCTAATGTTATTTTAGAGTTCAAAACAAAATCTAAAAATATAGAGTATTTTTTAGAAAATGATGTTCCAAAAAATATTTTATGTACTTGGTCTTTAAACACAACAACGATTATAGAAAATGAGGAACATCTAACAGCTTCACTTGATAAACGTATATCTTCTGCAAGAGCATTAGCAGATAAGGGTGTGAAAGTTGGATTTCATTTTCATCCTATTGTTGAATATGAAAATTATATCAATGAATATAAAGAGATATATAAACGATTAGTACAAGAGTTTAAAGCCTCTGAAGTAGCACTTGTAAGTTTTGGGACATTGACATTTATTAAACCTGTTATTAAGCAGTTACGAGAGCGTGAGTTTCGTAGTAAAATAACACAGATGCCTTTTGAAGATGCTAATGGAAAAAGTTCTTATCCTGATAGCATAAAAGTAGAGATGTTTAAATCTGCTTATGAGAGTTTTTCTGAATGGCATAAAGAGGTTTTCTTTTATCTTTGCATGGAAGAGCATCAGATGTGGAAGAAAACTTTTGGGTATCAATATGCAACTAATAATGACTTTGAAAGAGCCATGATTAGTTCCTATTCTAAGAAAGTTGGAATAGAGTATTTAGTTTAGTTTTTAAACTTTACTAAAATCATTCCTGCAAACTTTTTCTTCTTATAATATTCAATTCGATATATCTGTCCAGCTTTATCAATTGAGTATTTTTGTAAAATTTGAGATTTTGTAATTTTTATATCTGTTTCTATCTTTTTACGATTTGTATAACCTATAACATTAACTCTATAACCATCAACACTTTTTACTAAAAAGTTTTTATAAACATCGACAATAGAACCAAATTCATAATCTTTTAATTTTCCATCAACAAGTAGTTTTACTTTTTTATGGGAGTTATCATATTCAATATAATCGATACTCAATTTTGACATCTGTCTATTGCCATATTGAACAACATAAGAGTTTCCTTTTTTTATAACAGCAACCAAAGGATTAGTTGATTCAAAATCTATTTCAGAACCTTTTTTAATAGGAAAATATTTTAATAATTTTCTTAATTTATAAAGAGGTATTTTTATTTTACTATTATAAAAAGATATATATATATCATTATTTATAGCATGATAAACACCATTTGCTGTAAGTTTAAATTTTCTTTTAAACTCTATACCCATTGTTTCCATATACTTTTCAAGAGCTAAAAGATGATAATAAACACGACCATAAGTTGGTAAACTTTTACTTGCTTCATTTCCAAAAGCTGCTTTACCATTATTAATAGCAAAATAAGTAAGAGATTTTTCCATCTCTTTATCACCCTCTACGGTTCTTGTATTATGTACATGATAAATATCTTCATCTTCTAATAGAGATTTATTAATATGTGCTACAACTTGATCTGAAATCTCTTTGAGATTACCATATTTTGGAATATCTAATACTGTTTGATCAATAACAGAACATTGTCCCCATTTTTTTGGTGAATGAGTTTTATCTTCAAAATTATGACGATAATAACCACTACCATCATGAAGATTAACAATCATTTTTACTCTATCATCAATAATAAGAGATTTTATTTTTTGAATAGTTTCATATTCAGGGTCTTTTGGTGAAAGATGAGCAAATTTTCTGTTCATATCTCCATAAGGTCCTCTATTTCTTTTAATAATACTTAAAAAGTTTAAATTTGGAACAATCCAAACAGAACCTTTTGTAATCTCATAATGTGTTGCAAAAAGTGATGCAGACATAAATCCACCTGGTTCATCACCTTGAATACCACCAATAATTAAAAGAGTATTATTGTCATCTTTTCCTTTTTTGATTAAATCAAAATCCATAATTTCATTGCTATTTGCACTTAATAATGTAGCAAATAAAAATAGAAATACTCCCTTAAATAACTTCGACATGCCATGGTTCAAATCGTACACCATCCTTATTGTTTTTTGTATATCTCATTCCAATATATGGAAGTTTTTTCATTCTTTTAAACTCATCTGTTGAAGCAAATTCTGCTGTAAAATTTTTATAACCCCAATCTTTACGTCCAACATCAAAATCACTAATTGTATGGTAAGAGTAACCGGGAGGAGCTAACTGTATAGTTGCCTTCGTCATATTCCCCTGACAACTTCGAATTTTATTAATATAAAGACTTAGCTGTTTCACAACATTTCTAACTCCAGATGTCAAAATTAGTGTATCACCAACATCACTAATAATTCGCTTATAATCCTCTTGAGCTTTTCCTTTAAAAAGATAATGTCCCGTATATGCCATCTTTGTTACAGCTCTATTATCTATCTCATGTGTTATATTTGAACAAGTTTTTACCCCAAAAAAACCATATTTAGCTGGGTCTTCATAAAAAAGCTTTTCAATAAAAGCTATCTCCTCTTTTGTAAAAGCACCTATACTAGAATAGTTTCTAGCAAAAAAAAGCACTCTATCAAATGAAACAAGATTAAAATGTGCAAAACCAACATGTTTTTTTACTCGTTTGAGTCGTTTATGTACATCTAAAAGCACTTTAAACTCTTCATGAGTCAAATATACATCATTATCACTAGCAAAAAGCTCACTAGTAATAATTGGTGTTAATGATAAATATGCCAAAAATTTTCTTCTATTCATAACCTTATTATATCTAATTAATGCTAAAATAATAATCTAAAACTTAAAAAATGAATTTGAAAAGGTCTTCATAATGAATAAAAAAGTTCTTATCCTTTGTACTGGTAATAGCTGTCGTTCTATCATTGCAGAAGCTGTTTTAAACAAGTATCTCAATGGTGTAGATGCTCAAAGTGCAGGTGTTAAAGCGAGTGGAAAAATTAATCCAAATGCAAAAAAAGTTTTGCAAGAAGATGGCTCTTGGGATGATAAATATCACTCAAAAACTTTAGATAAAGTTATAGATACTGAGTTTGATTTAGTAGTGACAGTTTGTGACAATGCTCTTGAGAGATGTCCTATTTTTCCAAAAAATACTAAAGTTATTCATGTTGGATACACAGACCCTGATGGCAAAAATTATAGCACTTTTCAAAAAACATTAAAATTGATACAGATGGAACTTACTCCTATTGTTCGCATGGAGTTAGGTCTATAAATAAAGGAAATAATTTGAAAAAACAAAACGAATACCTAGAATTAGGAAAAATAAATACTCTTCAACTAGATAGACTTACAACACCAGGAGCATATCTTCTTGCTGCTGATGGCAATGATGTTTTACTACCAGGTCAATATCTTACTCAAGATATGAAAGAGGGAAATTTTATAGATGTTTTCTTATACACAGACTCAGAAGATAGACTTGTAGCAACCACTCTTAAACCAACTGCTATACTTGATGAATTTGCACTTTTTGAAGTTGTAGATACTACCCCATTTGGTGCATTTATGGATTGGAACCTGAGTAAAGACCTACTTGTTCCAAATATGTTCCAAAAAACACCTTTTCAAGTTGGCGAAAAAAGATTTATCAGAGTTATCTATGATGAAAGAACACACCGTCTTGTTGGAAGTGAAAAACTTGGTGACTTCTTTGACAGACGAGTAAAGGGTCTTACGGTAAACAAAGAGGCAAATATTCTTATTATCGCAAAAACTCCACTTGGATTTAAGTGTATTGTAAATGATAAATATGAGGGTTTAATTTACCATAATGAAATCTTTGAAAATATAGAACTAGGCGATATAAAAGTTGCTTATGTTAAAACTATTAGAAAAGATGGAAATGTTGATTTAACACTTCGTAAACCAGGAAGTAAAAAAAGTGGTGGTGCTAGTGATAAAGTTTTAGAGCTTTTAAAACAAAACAACGGCATTATGCCTTACAACTATAAGAGTGATTCTGAGCTTATTAAAGATATTTTTGGTCTTAGTAAAAAAGAGTTTAAACGCACACTTACAGCATTACAAGAAAAAAATAAGATAGAAGTAAAAGATACAGGTATCTATTTAAAGGATTAATATGGCAAAAAAGAAAAAAAAGAGTGTAGAACTCTCCGATAAAAAAATCAGTTTTATGATAGAAAGAGTAACTTATAAAGTTATCAGATACTATCCAACAGCTATGAGTTTAGATGTTATGGTAATTGATGAAAATGGTACTAAAGAGGGTATGAGAAATATTCCTTTTGCTCATATTCCAAAAGAGATAAAAAAACTTGTTAAACCCAACTAAGTAAAGGAAAGAATATGCAAAAATGTAATTCACTAGAAGAGTTAAGAACAGAGATAGATTCATTAGATTCTAAACTCGTAGATTTAATATCTGAAAGAACACATCTTATACGTCAAGCGGCATCATTTAAAGATAGTGTTGAGGAAGTAAAAGCAGATGATAGAATAGAGTTTATACTTCAACGTGTACGTCATCATGCGATAGAAAAAGAGGTATCTCCAAATATGATTTCAGAACTTTTTACTATTATGATAGATGAGATGGTTGAAACAGAGATAGCAGAGTTTAGAAATACAAAAACATTTTAATAGAGCTTATGCTCTATTAAACAATATGACTTAAACTTTCAACATTGTCACGTATTATTTTAAGGCTATCATGACTATCTTGTGATAGATTATTGATGATAGATACATCACTTATAATCTCTTCAGTTTTTTTTGCATTTACTGTATAACTTTTTATCGTATTCTCTGATAAACTCACACTCTCTTTAATAGCATCTGTTACACCTTGCATCTTAGATGTTACCTCTACTGAGGTAGTTGATAATAACTCAATAGATTTTGAGCTATCATTCATCTGGTCACTTGTATCACTAATTGATTGACTTACAACATTTATAGTTGCATTTATCTCTGTTAATGATTTTTGAGTATTTTCTGCAAGTTTACGAACTTCATCTGCAACAACAGCAAAACCACGTCCATGTTCTCCTGCACGTGCTGCTTCAATAGCTGCATTAAGAGCAAGAAGGTTTGTTTGGTCTGCTATATCTGAGATAACATTTATAACCTCTTTAACCTGCTTTGTATCATTTGAAACTTTTATTAATTCATCAGCTAAAATATTTTGAGAACTAGAAGCATCTTCTAGTTTATTTGAAATATCTGATAATTCAGTTTGAACCTCATATAATATCGTACTTACTTTTACAATATTATCTTTTGATTGTGAAGCATCTACTAAATCATGTCCTAAAACAAACTTTAACTCTTCACCCATCTTTACAACTTTTAAGAGTATCTCTTTTTCTTGATTCATCATCTTATCTGTATTAACAAAACTTCTATTAATCTCTGTTACGATATGCAAAACTTCTAAAGATTGAGCCTCTCTATCTAAAGCTTTTAAAAAAATCTCTTGAAATCTATTAACACTCTTTACAGCTTCACTTAACTCAGAGTTGAAATTATTTTTGAGAACTATTTTCTTTCCATTTTCTAACTCTTCTAATTGAGCTATTAAGGAGTTTGTCATATCAACACCATTTACTTTTTCATCTAAATCATGACCTAAAATAACTAAAGCAATAACATATTGAACAACTTCACCTATTATATTATCAGTAAAAAATATACCATTTATCACTAATAACACAATACCAACATAATGAATAAATCTCATACGAAAAAATAAAGAGTAAAACATAGTCAATCCTATTTATAAATTTCTAACAATAATAACAAAATAAAGATTTTTTTTATATAAAAAAGTAAAGGTGTTTTTAAAATTTAAAAAGAAGAAGATAAAGAGAGGAAAAACCTCTCTCTATTTGTAACGATAAGTGATACGTCCCTTATCAAGACTGTATGGTGTTAGCTCAAGTTTAACTTTATCACCTGGTAAAATTTTAATGTAGTGCATTCTCATTTTTCCAGCAATATGACATAAAATAATATGTCCATTCTCTAATTCAACACGAAAAGTTGCATTTGGTAATGCTTCAATAATCTTGCCATCAACCTCTATAACGTCAGCTTTAGCCATTATAAATCCTTTTTTCTCTTAATTAAGCAAGAGATAATATTTCAGCTTTACCGTTGATAATTGCAACAGTATGCTCATAGTGTGAACCGCGTAAACCATCGGCACTAACAACATCCCACTTATTTTCTAAAATAATTGGTTTTCTATCCTTTTGGCATATCATAGGCTCAAGACAAAAAACCATTCCATTTTTAATCTTTGGACCTTGCTTAGAATTTGTACCCTCTAAATAATTTGGAATTTCAGGTTCTTCATGAGGTTTTTTTCCTATTCCATGACCACAAAAATCATGAAGAGGCACAAAACCACGAGAAAGAATAAACTGCTCCATTAATGAAGAGAGTTGTTTAAATCTCATACCAACTTTTATCTCATCTATTGCGTGATAGAGTGTATCTTTCGCACAAGCTATTAATGCCTCATCTTCTTGAGTTATAGCTCCAACAGGAACTGTAATCGCAGCATCACCAAACCAACCATCAAGTTCAGTTCCAATATCGTAACCGATAACGTCGCCCTCTTGTAGTTTATAGTCAGTAGGAATACCGTGAATGATAACATTATTTAGAGATGTACAAACAGCACTTGGAAAGCCATAAAGACCCTTGAAAGATGGTTTAGCACCTTGACTTATAATATAATCTTCAGCCATAGCATCAAGCTCTTTTAAAGAGATTCCAACTTTTGTGTTTGTTCTAAGGAGTTCTAATGCACCACCAACAATTTTGTTGGCGGCTCTTAATTTTTCAATTTCGTTAGGTTTTCTAAGGGCGATGGCCATTTTATAGACCAACCGCGCTTAGTGTTTCATATTTGCTCATATATATCTGAGCCTCTATTTTTCTCATAGTATCAAGTGCAACCTGAACAACGATAAGAACCGCTGTACCACCAAAGAAGAAAGGAACACCCATCCCCTTGATAATCATAAATGGTAGAGTCGCAACAAGACCAAGGTAAAGAGCACCTGTAAAAGTCAATCTACTTGCAGTTTCATTTAAAAACTCTTTTGTAGCATTACCTAAACGGATACCTGGAATAAATCCACCTTGTTTTTTTAAGTTATCTGAGATATCTTTTGCATTAAATGTAATCGAAGCATAAAAGAATGCAAAGAAAACAACAAATAAAAATGTCAAAAAGTTAAAGAAATAACTATTTGGATTTAGATAATCTGCAAATGCTAAAACAGTAGGATTTGTACTGCTTGACATAACCGTCATAGGAAACATTAATATTGCACTTGCAAAGATTACTGGAATTACACCAGCAAGATTTACTTTAATAGGAATATAGTTCATTACACGTTTATTTTGGTTTTGCATCATAGTCTTTTTCGCATAAGTGATAGGAATACGACGCTCTCCAAGTTCAACATAGATAATAACGGCAACTGTTCCTAAAATTAGAGCAAGAATTCCTAATACAGTTAAGAAACTCATAGCTCCACTGTTTACCATTGTTATTGTTTGACCAATAGCACTAGGAATTGCAGAAACGATACCAGCAAAGATAATTAAAGATATACCATTACCAATACCACTCTGCGTTATCTGTTCACCAATCCACATAAGAAGCATTGTTCCTGCAAGCATTGAAACAGCAGAAAGCACTATAAATGTATTATGGTCAGCGAGTATGGCACTATTACCACTAGGTCCTGTTAAACTTTGCAATCCAACACTCACACCTATCGCTTGAATAAGAGTAATAACAATAGTCGCATAACGAATAATTTGCATATACTTTACCATACCATCGCGCTCTTTTTTCATCTGACCTAAAGGTGCAAAAGTAGCAGCTAAAAGTTCCATAATAATTGAAGCGGTAATATAAGGCATAATTCCAAGTGAAATAATAGATAATCTCTCAACAGCGTTTCCGCTAAACATATTAAATAGTCCAAGAGCATCTGATTGGTGTGAATCGAAGAAAGAAGCGATAACAGCAGTATCTACACCAGGTACTGGCACGTATGCCAGTAAGCGGTAGATAAACAAAAACCCAATAGTAATAAGAATCTTATTAACTAGATTTTTGTTCACAATTAGTTACCTGTAGTAGTAACGTTTGTATCTTTAATTTTAGAAGCTAAATCTTTAGCAGTAGCACCAACTAATTTAACTTTAGTAACTGCAGCTCCCATTTTGTGAACACCACGAATAGATTCGATAGTGATCTCAGCAAGTTCAGCAACAGCTTTGATTTTTCCAACGTTGATTACATAAGGTTTTACTAAACGAGAAGTAAACCCTATTTTAGGCATACGTTTTGCAAGTGGTTGTTGACCACCCTCAAAGTTTCTTTTTCTTTTGTAACCTGAACGAGATTTCTGACCTTTTTGACCACGAGCAGCAGTCTTACCAGTACCAGAACCTTGTCCACGCCCAACACGTTTACGATTTGAAGTAGAACCTTCAGCTGGTGATAAATTTTCAATACCCATCATCTATCCTTTAAGTCTACCAAGTGCTTCAACAGTTGCGCGCACTAGTGTGTTAGGGTTGTTAGAACCGATTGATTTTGTAAGTATATCTTGTACACCTGCAAGCTCAAGAACTGGACGAGCAGCTCCACCAGCGATAACACCAGTACCTTCAGATGCTGGCTTTAATAAAACACGTGAAGCGTTATATTTATGCTCAATATCATGTGCAATTGTTGTACCTTTAATCTTAACAGTAGTTAAGTTTTTAAAAGCGTTATCAACAGCTTTACGAATAGCATCAGGAACCTCTTTAGCTTTACCAACACCGTAACCGATAGTACCATTTTTATTTCCAACTACAATTAATGCAGTAAAACGAAAACGACGTCCACCTTTTACAACTTTAGTAACACGACCAATATTTACAATTGATTCTTCAAAATCATCTCTGTTAATTTCCATCATATCCCCTAAAACTTAATTTCGTTTGCACGAAGAGAATCACCAAATGCAGCGATAACACCGTGATATTGGTAACCATTACGATCAAATACAATTTCAGAGATATTAGCAGCTTTAAGTGTTGCAGCAAATGCTTCACCTAATGCAGTAGCACCCTCTTTATTAGCTTTATGACCTGTTGTTTTTGAGTGAATAGCCGCTAATGTTGTTGCAGTAACATCATCAATAGCTTGTACACTTAAATAACGGTTTGATTTAAATACAGAAACACGAGGAAGTGAAGCACTACCAGATATTTTTGCACGAATACGACGCTTACGCTTTAAACGGTTAGCTATTTTACTTTTTAATACTTTTGCATTCATTTAATAATACCCTCCCTTACTTTTTAGCAGTTTTACCGGCTTTACGCACGATATGCTCTTCCATGTATTTAACACCTTTACCTTTGTATGGCTCTGGTGGACGGAAACTTCTAATTTTAGCTGCAGCTGCACCTAAAAGTTGTTTATCATGACTCGTAAGAGTAATAACATTTTTCTCAACTTTAGCTTCAAGACCATCAACTAAATCAAAGTTAATATCGTGAGAGTGACCAAGTTGAAGATTAAGAACCTTACCTTGTACTTTCGCACGGTAACCAACACCATTAATCTCTAATTGCTTAGTATAACCAGTAGTTAAACCAGTGATAGCATTAGCAGCTAAAGCTCTGTAAGTTCCCCAAAAAGCTCTATGCTCTTTAGCATCAGATACAGCACTAAAAGTTAATACATTACCTTCGATAACAAAAGAAACATTACCTCTAGTATCTAAATCAACAGTTATTTTGCCTTTCGCAAAAGTTATAACATTTCCATTTGAACTAACTTTAATATCAGCTGCAAATTCTACCGGTTTTTTACCAATTCTTGACATGTTATCTCCCTACCAAACTGTACACATAACTTCACCACCAATGCCAAGCTCAAAAGCTTTGTCATTAGCAAGAACGCCATGAGAAGTACTT
>Ga0256837_1000633_pt1 | contig 28549 bp, 29 predicted proteins | sample 4562384metaG_FD_185976 | JGI IMG/M metagenome (GOLD analysis project Ga0256837, IMG submission 185976) | Hydrothermal vent microbial communities from Guaymas Basin, Mexico - 4561-384 | ecosystem: Environmental > Aquatic > Marine > Hydrothermal vents | place: Mexico: Guaymas Basin | collected... | reverse complement strand
TCACAATCTCTAAGCTAGAAACAAAACAAAGAAAAAGTGCAACTCCACCACCATTTATGACATCAACTCTACAACAAACTGCTTCATCAAAACTAGGATTTACACCTAAAAAAACAATGATGGTAGCTCAAGCCCTTTATGAGGGTGTAAAAACTCCTGATGGAACTTCAGGTGTTATCACTTATATGAGAACCGATTCACTCAACCTTGCAAAAGAAGCAGTTGAATCTGTTCGTGAGATAATTGTGAATAGATTTGGTGAGAAATATTTACCAAAAGAGATAAAAGTTTATACCAAAAAATCAAAAGGTGCACAAGAGGCTCACGAGGCTATTCGCCCTACTCTCCTTACATTCACACCTGAACTTGCTCAAAAGTTTTTAAAGGCTGATGAGATTAAACTTTACCGTTTAATATATGAAAGATTTATGGCTTGTCAAATGAATGATGCGATGTTTGAACAACAAAGTATCACTTTTACAGGTGAAAATAATATCTACCGTGCAAGTGGTAGAAAACTTCTTTTTGATGGTTTTTACGCACTTACTGGAGCTGAAGATAAAGATAAACTTCTTCCAACTCTCAAAGAGGGTGACAAAGCAGAGATTCAAACTATCAAACCTGAACAACATTTTACTGAACCACCATCAAGATATTCAGAAGCTTCTTTGATTAAAAAACTAGAATCTGAGGGTGTTGGTCGTCCATCTACTTATGCTCCAACTATTGCAACTTTGAGTGGCCGCACCTATGTAACCATTGAGAAAAAACAAATCATCCCAACTGAGATGGCATTTACTGTTATAAAAATTTTAGAGAAACATTTTGCCAATATTGTTGATATATCTTTTACTGCGAATATGGAAGAGAAACTAGATGAAGTTTCAGAAGCTAAAATTGATTGGCAAAAACTTTTAAGTGATTTTTATACCCCTTTTATGGAGCAAATAGCTCAAGGAAAAGAGAATATTGTATCGCTTAAAATTGCTAAACCTCTTGGAAGAATGTGTCCTAAATGTGGCGAAGAGTTACTTTTGAGAAGTGGAAGATTTGGTAACTTTGTAGCTTGTAGTGGTTTTCCAAAATGTAAATATACAGAACAAATTGATGATGAGGGAAATGCCGTAGAGGTAAAAGTTGAAACATCAGATGAAAAATGTGATAAATGTGGCAAAGAGATGATTGTCAAAAATGGTAGAAATGGTAAATTTTTAGCATGTTCTGATTATCCTGATTGTAAAAACACTAAAAGCATAGCAAGTGAGAGTAAAATTTCTGAGATTCCTTGTCCTGATTGTGGTGGAAAACTTATCTGGAAACAATCTCGCCGTGGAGCTTTTTGGGGATGTGAAAACTACCCTGATTGTAAATTTATAAGCAAATTTGAACCAACAACTATCAAATGTGAAGAGGATGGTTGTACAGGTGTTTTAGCACCTAGAACATACAGAAACAAAGAGGTTTATGAGTGTGTGAAATGTAAGAATCGTACACCTCGTGAGGAAGAGAGTAAAGAGGAAAGTAAAGAATCATAATGAAGATAGGAATCATCTCGGATACTCATAAAAAAGTCAAAAAAACCAAGAATGCCCTAGCTATGCTTATAGAAAATGGGGCTGAATTTATTATCCATGCTGGTGATATTGTAGAGCTTGAGATTCTGCAAATGCTTAAAGAGTGTTCTCTTGACTATATCGCAGTATATGGCAATAATGATGCCCACTTGGTACAACATCATAAAGATTTTGAGCTTGTTCAAGAACCTTTTTATTTTAAACTAGCAGGTTTAAAATTCAAACTTATGCACCTCCCCTACTATATGGCACCAGATGCTGATGTGGTAGTTTTTGGGCATACTCACCAATTTCACAATGAGTTTAACAATGGAACTCTATTTTTAAATTCTGGTGAGATTTGTGGAAGAAAAAAACCTGTTTCAGAGTGTTTAATGCTTGATATTCTTGATGATAAGTTTATTGTGACACAATACTCTAAGCCTGATGGTGAAAAAGAGTTTCAAACAAAAATATTTGAACATAAGAGAGAAAATAATTGAATATTCTTGACTGTATATAATATTAATGCTAATATTGTGCCATATTGACACATAAAAGGGTTTATTATGACAGCATCATCTCCTAGAATAACTACAAGAGTAACACCAGATATTCAAGAGTTATTATCTAAGGCAGCTTCTTTAGTTGGTATATCTAGTATCAATTCATTTGTATTAAATGCAGCAATTGAGAAAGCAAATGCCATTATGAAAGAGGAGAACCATTTATCTCTTAGTAACGATGATAGCTTATTATTTTTACAAGCGATAGATAAACCTCGCCAAAAAAATCAAGCATTGAGTGATGCATTTAAAAATTACAATGATTTTACAATAGATGAATAGTGTAGCTTTAGATAAAAATATACATAATAGAAAAGAGTTTGACTGTGGTGTTAATGAGTTAAATAATTTTTTAAAACTTACTGCTAATCAACAATCTAGCAAGGACAATAGTCGTACTTATGTGATAGAAGATAAAAACGATAAATCTATCATTATTGGTTTTTATACTTTAACTATGATTGGTGTTGAATTGAATTTATTTGCTAAAAAATTAGAAAAAAAACATAACTCTAACACAAGTGTTGGATTAGTGGCACGACTAGCAGTAAGCAAAAGATATAAGAATAGAGGGGTTGGGAGTTGGTTAGTTGTTGATGCCTTATTAAAACTATTGAATGCTAGTGAAATTGTTGGATTTTCACTCATAGTTGTTGATGCAAAAGATGGTAAAAAATCATTCTATGAGAAATTTGGATTCCAATCATTTAAAGATGAGAAAAATAAAATGTACATATCTGTTGCAGATATTCGTAAGAGTTTCACTAATAGAGTATAATTCCGTTCAAGGATTTAAATTTGAAAATTTTAAATAAAAAAAATACAATATTTTTATGTTCTATCTGTAATATAAATAGTGGAACTTGTAATGAAGACTGTAAGTTTTGTTCACAAAGTGTACGATATAAGGCAGATATAGAGAGGTTTAAACAAAAACCAATTGAAGAGATTCAAGAAGAAGCTATAAGTGCTAGAGATGCTGGTGCTTTAGGTTTTTGTCTTGTAACTGCTGATAAAGGGTTAAATGATAAAACTTTAGAGTTTGTTTGCAATGTGGCAAAAGCTGTTAAAGAGGTAGCTCCTGAACTTAGACTTATCGCTTGTAATGGAACTGCTACACTTGAACAACTTTTAACTCTTAAAGAAAATGGTATTAAAGCTTACAACCATAATCTTGAAACATCAGAATCTTTTTACCCTCAAATCTGTACAACACATCCGTGGAAAGAAAGATATGAAACTTGCCAAAATGTAAACAAGGCTGGTATGGTTCTTATAACTGGTGGAATTTTTGGACTTGGAGAATCTAAAGAGGATAGAATCTCAATGATAGAATCTTTAAACTCTTTAAACCCATCATCAGTTCCTATAAACTTTTACCATCACAACGAAGCACTAGAGCTACAACCCAATCCATTAAGTGTTGATGAAGCATTAGAACTTGTAAGGCTTACAAGAGAGATGATTCCTAAAGCTCAAAGAATTATGGTTGCTGGTGGCAGAGAGTTGATGTTTGGCGATAGACAAAATGAGATTTTCACAAATGGTGCGAATTCTATTGTTATTGGTAACTATCTTACAACTGCTGGTCGAGAGATGAATAAAGATTTAGAGATGTTACAATCACTTAATCTTGAAGTGGCTACGAAAGTAAACTAAAAGGAAAACTGTCTTGCACGATAATATTACTTTAATTTTTACTGTTGCATTGATAATAATATTTTCACCTTTCTTTGCAAAAATTCTAAAACTACCAACAACACCAATAGAGATTATATTAGGCTCAATTCTTGGTTATATTGGTTTCTTACATGATGAGCATCTGTTTAAAGTGGTAGCAGAACTTGGTTTTTTATACCTAATGTTTATCGCTGGAACAGAGATTAATCTAAAAAATACTTTAAAAACACCCTCAATGGTGATAAAAAAAGTTATGGTTTACCTTGCAATCCTTTATGCTTTTTCCTTATCATTTTCACTCTATTTTGATTTAGGAAAAATATTTATAGTTCTTCTACCTCTTATATCAGTTGGTCTTGTTGCAACACTTTCTAAGGAGTATGGGAAAACACCATGGTTAGATTTATCTATGACTGCTGGTGCTATCGGTGAAGTAATAAGTATAGTCTTTTTAACTATCACATCCTCTGCTCTACTATCAGGTTTTGGTACTGATTTTTTTCAAACTATATTATCTCTATCTCTATTTTTAGTATTTATGTTTTTTATATTTAGAACTATTCAACTAATTTTTTGGTGGTACCCTAAAGTTTCTGTCTTACTTATGCCTATAAAAGATAATCAAGAACAAGATATTCGATTAAGTATGGGGATTTTGTTTTTACTAGTTGGGGCTATGTTTTATCTAGAGTTAGAACTTGCCTTTGGAGCATTCCTTGCTGGAATCTTTATTCCAACATTTTTTGAACATAAACATGAACTTCCTGAAAAACTTGCATCATATGGTTTTGGATTCTTAATCCCTATATTTTTCATACATATTGGTAGCTCTTTTGACTTAAATGCATTATCTATTGATGGTTTAATATACAAAGCTATTTTAATCACGGTTGTGATGATTACTATGAGAATCATAGCTTCACTTGTATTTATTAAAGAGTTGGGTATTTTAGATACTGTATTAATGGGGCTTTCACACTCTATGCCTCTAACACTATTAATAGCTATGGCTACATTAGCTTACCATGCTAATTCAATAGATACACTTCACTACTATGCTCTTATATTAGCTTCATTAATTCAGGTTATAAGTGTTATGATTGCTATTAAAATATTAAATATAAGAAAAATTACACTAAATAATGGAGGCTAATGATGGCTCGTTCTGTTTTAATTCAATTAGCTCGTGATTCTATCGCAGAAGTATTAGAAGCACAAAGAACAATTGATAAAAAAACTCTTTTAGAACAGCATCCTCTACTCAATCAAAAAATTCAAACACAAATAAATTTGTATCTAAACAAAAAACTTAGAGGCTCATCTAAATCAGACATAGCCTCTCACTCTCTATTAGAAGATATAATTAGACATGCTAAAAAATCAGCTTTTGAAGATAAAAATTTCAAAGCTATCTCAACATCAGAATATTTAAATTGTGAAATTGAGATACTTCTTACTACAAACGATGGGATTATTAGTGAAATAGATAAAGCAATTTTAGAAGATTTTAAAGAAACTAACTTTTAATCTTATACTCTATTTCAGTTTTTTTAGCCTTATTTGAATAATATGTTGATGTTTCAATTTCCTCAATAATAGATTGAATTAGAATAGTTATAGCATTAATCATAAATATTATAATTTAAAGTATAATACAAACTCAATATTTAACATGACAAATTGACATATAATTTAGAAATAAAATAAAAGTAGAATATAATTACTCAAAATTAAGTACAAGAGAGACCAAGATGGACGCAAATAAACAAAAAGCATTAGACTTAGCAATGAAACAAATCGATAAAGCATTTGGTAAAGGTGCTTTAATGCGTCTAGGCGATAAAGATATTCAACCAATGCAATCAATTAGTACAGGTTCTATTGGACTTGATTTAGCACTAGGTATTGGAGGTGTTCCTCAAGGTCGTGTTATTGAAATTTATGGACCTGAATCTTCTGGTAAAACAACTTTAGCACTTCAAATCACAGCAGAGTGTCAAAAAAATGGTGGGGTATGTGCTTTCATAGATGCTGAACATGCACTTGATGTTGTATATGCAAAAAACCTTGGGGTTGATATTGAGAACCTTTTAGTATCACAACCTGACTATGGTGAACAAGCTCTTGATATTGTTGAAACAGTAGCTCGTAGTGGTGCAGTTGATTTAATAGTGATTGATTCAGTTGCTGCTCTTACTCCAAAAATTGAGTTAGAGGGTGAGATGAGTGATCAACAAGTTGGTCTTCAAGCTCGTCTTATGTCAAAGGCTCTTCGTAAATTAACTTCTGTTTTAAGCAAAATGAACTGTACAGTAATTTTCATCAATCAACTTCGTATGAAAATTGGGATGATGGGTTATGGTTCTCCTGAAACAACAACAGGTGGAAATGCTCTAAAATTCTATGCTTCTGTTCGTATAGATGTGAGAAGAATCGCATCACTAAAACAGGGTGAAAGCCAAATTGGTAACCGTGTAAAAGCAAAAGTTATTAAAAATAAAGTAGCACCACCTTTCCGTCAAGCAGAGTTTGACATTATGTTTGGTGAGGGTATCTCAAAAGAGGGTGAACTTGTTGATTATGGTGTTAAACTAGACATTGTAGATAAAGCAGGTGCATGGTTCTCTTATGAGGATATTAAACTTGGTCAGGGTCGTGAAAATGTTAAACAAAAGTTTAAAGATGAGCCTGAATTAGCTAAAGAGATAGAGGAAAAAATCAAAGTAGCCATGGGTGTAAGTGATGTTATGGTTATGGATACTTCAGAGATTAAAGACTCTGATTCTAGTTCATAATTGATAAAATTTATTTAGTTCCAATGCTATAAGTATTGGACTATTTTATTGATAAATATATATATCAACTCTTTCTCTTAATTTAAACTTCGATAAACTATATTTCAATCAAATTTAGATAGAATGACAGTAATTAATATGCAAAATAAAAGGCAAAAATATGTTTATAGATAGCGTTAGTGCAATTGAAGTAATGGATTCTCGTGGTAACCCAACAGTAAAAGCAACAGTAGAGTTAAGTGATGGAACTATTGAGAGTGCAATTGTACCTTCAGGTGCTAGTACTGGTAAAAGAGAAGCTTTAGAGCTTAGAGATGGTGATGAGCGTTATATGGGCAAGGGTGTTTTAAAAGCAGTTGGTCATGTAAACAATGAAATTTCTGATGCTCTTATCGGTATGTCTCCATTTAATCAAGCTGTGATTGATGCTACTATGAAAGAGTTAGATGGTACTGAAAACTACGGTAATTTAGGAGCAAACTCTGTTCTTGGTGTTTCTATGGCTATTGCTCGTGCAGCTGCTAAATCATTAGGTATGCCACTTTATCGTTACCTTGGTGGTGCGAATGCTATGACGATTCCAACTCCGATGTTAAACATCATCAATGGTGGTTCTCATGCTGATAACTCGGTTGATTTTCAAGAATATATGATTGTTCCAGTTGGTTTTGAAGATTTTGCAGAGGGGTTAAGAGCTTCTTCTGAGGTTTATCATACTTTAAAAGGTATCTTAAAAACTAAAAAACATAATACTGCTTTAGGTGATGAGGGTGGTTTTGCTCCAGATTTATCTTCAAATGAAGAGCCTATCCAAATCATTATGGAAGCGATTGAAAAAGCTGGATATAAAGCTGGTGAACAAATTGCTATCGCTTTAGATGTAGCTGCTTCTGAAATTCTTGCTGAAGATGGTAAAGGTTATAGACTAGAATCTGAAAACCGAACAGTTACTTCTGCTGAATTAGTTGATTATTATGTAGATTTATGTGCTAAATATCCTATTGTTTCTATCGAAGATGGTTTGAATGAAGAAGATTGGGATGGTTTTAAACTTATGACTGAAAAACTTGGTGACAAGATTCAAATTGTTGGTGATGATCTTTTTGTTACAAATGCTAATATTTTAGCAAGAGGTATCAACGAAGGAATCGCTAACTCAATATTAATCAAACCAAATCAAATTGGTTCAGTTTCTGAGACAATGCTTACAGTTCGTCTTGCTCAAAGAAATGGTTACACTTGTGTTATGAGTCACCGTTCAGGTGAGAGTGAAGATGCTTTCATTGCTGATTTTGCAGTAGCACTTAACTGTGGTCAAATCAAAACTGGTTCAACTGCTCGTGGTGAGAGAACTGCTAAATATAACCGTCTTTTAGAGATAGAAAACGAAGTTGTATATGGTGAGTATTTAGGTTTAGCACTTTTTAACTAAGAAAAAAAATGTTAGATGAAGAACTTTACGAAGATATAGAAGATAACCAAAGTATTACAGAAAAATACTTTGGAATCTCTATTTTAAGGTTCTTTTTATTACTCTTTGTTGTTCTTGGTCTTGGTATATATTTTGGTATAATTTTTTACGGAACAAACTCACTCGAAATTTTATTTAGCTTACAAGATTATGAGACCTACCTGCAAGATGAAATTTTCAAACTAAAAGAAGAAAATGCTAATTTACAAAAAGAGTATTTTGAATTAAAAGAGATCTCTGCTCAATAAAGAATTAAAACAAAATAAGCCTTTAAAAAAACAGCTTATTTTGTTTTAATTTATAAATCAATAATAGGAATAATAGTGCTAAAATTGATATTGGTTCCACTTTTACTTACATCTATACTTCAAGCTAGAGAAAACCCATTTTTTCCAGCTGATACTGCTCAAGATATGCCTTATACATCTAACCAGAAATTTAACTATCCACCATTTAAACAAGCTTCTGTTGTACTTCCATCTAGTGCTAGAGTTATTAAAAAAGTTACTATTGAGTATGAAACACTTGATGCTTCTACGGAGATAAAAACAATAGAGATAAACAATGAAATTGATTGGCATCTACCTATTTTTATATCTCAAAGCTACTCTCCTATAAAACATGAGAATCAAAAACTTGAAAATATATTAAGAGAAGATTTTTATAGAGATAATACTAAAAAAGAACAAAAAGTAATTCCAAAAAAAGCTAAAAAAAACAAGCTTAAAAAGAAATCAAAAGCTAAAACCAAATCAAAAGCCAAATTTAAGAAAATCGCTTCATTTCATAAAAACACCTTTATGAGTAACGGTAAAACTATAAAAATTATCACAAAGAATAAAATAATAAGAAATTTTTCACTTGTTAAACCACATAGAATTGTAGTTGATTTAAAAGCTGATTTAAAAATGAAAAGTTATAAAAAATCATTAAAAAATTCTATTTTTAAAACAATTAGAATTGGTAATCATACTGGATATTATAGAATAGTTATTGAACTTGATGGGATGTATAAATATAATACAAAACAGCTAAAAGATGGGTACAGTATAACTCTTAAGTAAAGATTCTTTTTAAGATTCTCTTTACAAAAGATTCCTTTTTATCTTTAACTTCAAGTGATTTAAAAGAGAGATTTCTTTTTTGAATCTTATCTTTTTCTATATGCTCAACTTTTAAAATATCTAATTTCTCTTGAAGATAATCTGATGCTGATTTTAACTCTTTAGCTTTAAAATCATTCATAATCTAAAATCTTCTCTATCTGATTCATAGCATCATCATTTTTCAGCCTAAACTTTATCTCTATCCTTCTTGATCCATACTTATCCTCTTTACCTTTAGAATCATAAATAGTATCTAAGTATGAACGACCACTTGCAACCAAAAGAGGTTTAATTTTATTTTGTTTTGTAAACTCTAAGGTAAGTAGATAGTTCATAACAGCATAAGCTCTTTTTTGAGATAAATTTAGATTATAAAGATAAGCACCATCACTATCAGTATGCCCCTCAATCACAATTCTATCTAGCTGAGTTTTTATACTATTGTTAGATATTAAAGCCCCTATATAATTTATAAACACTTTTTTAAGTTCAGCTTTTGATTTTTCTTTTAGCACAGCACTATTTTTATCAAATAAAATACTTGATGATAATCTAAGTGACCCACTATTCGGATCTATATGAACCTTATCTCCCAAACTTTTTTTAAGCTCTGAAATTATTTTTATTTTTATACCTGTTAGAGATTTTATTTTTGCTTTTTGTGATTGTAGTTTAGCTATAAGTTTATCATGTGCTGTTTCTTTATCTTCAATAGCTTGTAATAATGATAATAACTTTTCATCTTTTAGTTTTAAACTATCATCTTTACTTATCACCTCATTAGATAAAACTAAAACTCTATTTTCATACTCTTTTATAATTTTATTGTTATCTATAATAGTTGAATTACTCTCGTCAAGTAATGTTTGCATTATTATAATTTTAGAGCTAAAATTATCTATTTTAGTGTTGTTAGATAATAAAATATTATTTAGATTTACTATCTCCTCTGTTTTTAATTTTAAATCTTCTTTAAATAAAAGAATCTCTTTACTGTTATTTTTTAACTCTTTTGCCCTTTTTGCTAAAAGTTCTTTTAATTTTTGTACCTCTGCATCTCTTAAAAGTAAATTTTCTAATGAACTGTTTAATGATGTCTCTTTAGAATCTAAATTAGCTTTTAATACTATTGATTTCACAACAATAGCACCAATTAATAAGATAAAAACAAAAAGTAAACCAGCCATTAAGTCTGCATAAGATATCCAAAAATTGGTATCGTTATCTCTATTTTCTTGCTCAAACATCTATTGTTCTTTTGTTTTATCTGCAATCATACGGTGATATGTTTGTATGCTATTTTGTACCTCTTCACTCTGTAAACTGACATGAGTAGCAAAATCTGCTAACTTTATCACTATATCTGCAACTTCAGTATCTATTTTTTCAAATGTTCTATCAAGTGAACTTGTTAGTTGAGCATTAAATATTTTAGAATTTTTTTCTAAAGTATTTGTTGCTTCTATAAACTTTAGAAGATTTTTCTCTATCTTATTTTTCACTTCAAGAGCATTTTTATTTTCATCCATATTTGTTAATATACTTGTTAATTCTTTAGAAGTTTTCTCAAGTTTTGCAGATACTTGAGTAAAATTCTCACTACTAACTGTTATAACTTCTTTAAAATTTAATAGATGCTGTTCATTCATAAAACGGATAAAATCTAAATCAAAAGTCTCTTTAAGTGCAGTTACAAACTTATCATCTTTTAGTTCATATTGGGCATATTTATATATTTTTAACTCATTTTCTGACCATATATTAGAGTTAAACTTCTCTTTTATCCCATAAATATATCTATCTATCTTACTAAGCCCACTTTTTTCAAAATATGTCCAAATAAGAGAAAGTAAAATACCGTAAATAGAAGCATAAAAAGCTGAACCAACACCACTTAAAAGTATTGTTATCTCATTATCTAGTGCTTTTGTATCTGTAACAGAAAAATCTGGCATAGAGATAGCGATAGCCATAAATGTACCCAAGATTCCAAGCATTGGAAATACAGAAGCTGCAACTGATACAAAGTTATTATTTCTTATATTTTTATAGTAATCTTTTAAAAATAGATCTACATTAAAAATAGATTTTCTCTTGTTATTTAAAACTAAAGAGTTTTCATCAAGTTTTGATTTTAATTGATTTTCCATATTATTATAGGAGTATTTCATCTTACAAATAGTGTAGTTAGCATTATGCTTTGCAAACAGTAAAAATATAACCATAATAAAACCAATTACAAAAACAGTTGTTATAGGTATATCTAAAGGTATTAAACCTATAAAACCAAGTAACATAGAGATAAAAAATAGTATTGGGATAAAAGATATTACAATAAAATTCGCAATACATATAGAGTTAGTTTTGTTCATAATTTTTCCTTAATTATTTTTATTTTTTTTTGTATTAATCCTAAAAAAGCTACTGCCACTTCCACTAAAAAACCATCCATTTTTATAATGCTTACCTAACTCTTTATACTCTTGTAGGGCTGGATTATAAAGGTCATTTATCTCATCTATCGAATAGCTATTTAAAGCATCTAAAGAATCCATAGATTTTAGCTTATTTGATTCCTCTTTAGTTATTGGTGAAAAGAAATCTTTTCTATATGTAGTATATACCTTTGGTGTACTTATTTTAACATCAGGAGTTCTAACTTCAAACTCCAAAAGTTTCTCTTTATACTCCTCCACTATCTCACCTATTCCACCAACATTAGCACTATCATATCCATATATAAAAAATGGAACATCTGCTCCAACTTCCAAACCTATCTTTGCCAACTCTTCAACACTAAGACCAAGATTTAAAACCTCATTACACATTTTTAGATAAGTAGCACTATCACTACTTCCACCACCTAGACCTGCAAATGCTGGGATAAATTTTTTAACCTCTATCGCATAAGTTTTCATAAAGTTCTCTAACTCTTCACTCTTAGTGTTTTTTAGTAAAGCTTGATATGCTTTATAGATTGTATTATCTTTTGTTTCACAAGAAAAATCACCTATAATTTTAAACTCATCTTCATTTTTTTTAACAAATAAAAGTTCATCATACAAAGATTCTACTCTCATAAATCTAGAGATTATTTCATGATAATTACCCCTAGTTCCAGTGATTTTTAAAAAAATATTTACTTTTGCATAAGCTTTATATATTTTCATACGACTTATCTTGTAAGAAACTTATAAAGTTTAGATAAATTATCCTCATCTATCTCTTTAGATGCTGCAATATTTAAATCTCTAATATCTTGAATCAGTTCACTTCTTACGATGCTAATATCTCTAGGTGCTTCTATACCAAGTTTTACTACACCCCTATCAATAGATATTATTTTTATCTCTATATTATCACCAATCACTATCGATTCATCTAATTTTCTAGCTAATACTAACATGTATATATCCTACCCAATTCATATGTGACTTTCTCTTCTTGAATATTTATAATCGAGATATTATCACCATTATCAAACCAATAATATCCACTATCTTTAATACTTATATCTTCAATAGCAAGAACTCTTCCATATTTAAGATTATCAATATCACCATTGTAATAGTTTTGAGGAATATTTAGAGATTTTTTAATATCTAATGCTTTTTCATTCTCATACTCAAACATCCCCTCATTAAGTCTCTCTAAAGCACTTAAACTACCATCTTTAACACCCAAAGAGTGAGCAATGATTCTACCTAAAGAACGGATGTAAGTCCCCTCACTAACAGTTGCTTCAAAGCTTATAAAAGGGTGGCAATAATGTATAAGCTTTATTTCATAGATTGTGGAGTTGATTTTATTTAGTTTAAACTCCTTACCTGCCCTTGCTAAGTCATAAGCTCTTTTCCCATTAATTCTTTTTGCACTAAAGATTGGTGGTTCATACTCTAACTCACCCTCTAATGCTTTTACACACTTTTGAACCTCATCCTCACTAAACTCATTTAAAATATCAACACTCTCTATCATCTCAGTATCTAAACTATCACTTTTAGCACCAAGCCATAATGTAGCTCTATACTTTTTAGGTGTCTTGTTTAAAAAACGAAACAGTTTTGTATGTGAACCTAAACCAATAAGTAACACACCTTTTGCAAAAGGGTCTAATGTTCCAGAAAATCCAGCTTTTTTTGTGCCATATTTTCTTTTGATTTTATTTAGATATTGATTTGAACCTATCCACGATGGTTTATATGCTACAAACAGTCTATTCATAGTTTCTCTATAAATGATGCCAAGATATCTTTTTTAGTTCCACCAAAATTAATACTTAGTTTAAACTCTCTACCAGATTTACTAACCCCAGTTATTCTACCAGCACCAAAAATTTTATGTCTAACAAGATCACCTTTTCTATATGCAGTATTTTTTTCCACTTTTAAAGATCCAGCACATAATCCAGCCTCATTAAAAAATCTACTTTTATCAAGATTACTTCTTCTACCCTTGTAAAATCTACTTCTAGCATGAGAAAGTGTTAAGGTATCTTCTGCTCTTGTAAATGAAACATACCCTAACCTTCTCTCCTCCTCTAAATCACTTCCATCACCTACAAGTGGTAAAAATCCCTCTTCAAGACCAATAATAAACACATGTTTAAACTCTAAACCTTTTGAAGCATGGATACTCATCATATAGATAGATTCACCCTCAACCTTATCTTGATCACTTTGGAGTGTAATCTCATTTAAAAACTCATCCATACTAGCATTTGGCGATTTTTTCACAAAATCACGAAGAAGCCCATAAAATTCATCCATATTAAGGATTCTATCATCCTCATCTTGAGTACCTTTATAGATAGTTTTTAAACTAAAAGTATCCTCTAAAGCTTCTATAAAATCATAAGTAGAATCTTTCGCCACCTCTGCAACATTCTCAATATTAGCTATAAAATCTTTTAATGTTTTACTGTTTTTCTTTTTAACAAGAGATTCTAATATTGTTATATCTGAATTTTTAATATACTCAAATATTGAACACTCTTGTTGCATCGCAGCAAGTTCTATCTTATCTACACTAGCTTTTCCTAAGCCTCTTTTTGGTTTATTTATAATTCTTTTAAAAGAGAAATCATCATTAAAATTTGTTATAACTCTTATGTAACTTATAAGGTCTTTTATCTCAGCTCTATCGTAGAATCTTAGTCCACCTACAAGTTTATATGGGATTCCAGCACGATTCAAACCCTCTTCAATAGAACGACTCAGTGAGTTAACACGATAAAGAATAGCCACATCTTTAGGACTAGCACCCAAATCAAAAAGCTTTCTGATTTTACTTGCTATTTTTCTTGCTTCCTCATTTTCATCATTATTATCAAGGATAATTACATCATCACCCTCTCCACGAGTACCAATAAGCTTTTTACCAAGTCTTGAACGGTTATGCTCTATTAAAGAGTTTGCTACTTTCAAGATAGGATTTTTAGAACGATAATTTTCCTCTAGTTTAAATACCTTTGCACCTAAAAAATCTTGATCGAACTCCATAATATTTCGTATATGAGCTCCCCTCCATCCATAAATACTCTGATCATCATCACCAACAACACAAATATTTTTATGAGTTAAACAAAGTTTTTGAATCAGTTTGAGTTGTAACTCATTTGTATCTTGATACTCATCTATCATTATGTACTGATATTTTTGTGATGTTGCTATTGCTAAATCATTATTTTCTTCAAGTAATCTATATGTTAGTGCTATTAAATCATCAAAATCTACTAGATTATTTTCTAAAAGATATTTTTCATATTCATCATATACTTTTGCTATCTGTTGGTAGTTAAAAATCTCTGCTTGTCGATAAGCCTCATCAGGAGTGATTAAAGAGTTTTTATATCTTGATATCTCACTAGCTATAAGTGGTGTAGCTATTTCAGAATTTATTTTTTTAATAATTCTCTTTTTATCATCAGTATCTATCACCACAAAATTATTTGCTCTTCCCAATAGGTGTATATTAAATTTTAAGAATAATAAGCCAAACTTATGAAAAGTACAAAGTAATGGTGGATAAGAGATATTTTCCATCATACTCAATGCTCTATCTCTCATCTCCCTAGCAGCTTTATTTGTGAAGGTTAGTGTTAAAGTGTTAGATGGTGGTATTCCCACCTCCTCTATCAAATATGCTAAACGAGATACAATAGTCGTTGTTTTTCCACTTCCTGCTCCTGCTAATATAAGCACAGAACCCTCTGTATTTTTTACCGCATCAGACTGAGTTTCATTTAATTTTTCAAATATTTTTTCCATAATTTCCACTATTATTTATATTTATAACTATATATATTATAACCTAAAAGATACAACTAATTATAAACTTGCATTAATTATAATTATTAGTTATACTTTTAATATAAATTAAACTTATAGGAAATATAAATGTTAAGAGATTTTGCGAAACTACAAACATTTTTAATGGTCATAAAAGAAAAAAGCTTTTCAAAAGCATCTGCAAAGTTAGGAATTTCACAACCAGCAGTAACTCAACAAATAAAATTTATAGAAGATTACTTAGACACGAGAATAGTTGAAAGAAAAAAGAATGGAATTCTTTTAACTAAAGAGGGTGAGGATTTATATAGAATTGCTCAAAAATTAGAAAGATCTATCGCTAACAGTGAAAAAGAGTTATTAAAAATAATTGATAAAAAATTTACATTTGTAATTGGCTCATCAAATGCAATTGGAAATTATGTTTTACCAAATTATATTGGTGAAATTAAGAAAAAAATTGATAATGAAGTGCATATGAATGTTGCTTTATCAGAAGAGATTATTGACCAGCTGATTGATAAAAAATTGGATTTAGCACTTGTAGAGTCTCCTGTATTTAAAGATGGTGTTATTTATAGAGAGTGGGTAGAGGATGAGCTTGTTGTTTTTTCAAATCAGCCGATTCCTAAGCACCTTTGTGCTGAAGACTTAATGAATTTTGACTGGTTATGTAGAGATGAAGCTTCACATACAAGAAAGTTAACATCTGAAGTGTTTGAAGAGATGGGTGTACATTGTAGTAACTTTAATGTTTTAGCAGTATTAACATCTCCAACTGCAATTAAAGAGACTATGATAAACTCAGACAAAAATGCCCCAAGACCTTTAGTGTCTGTTATGTCTCGTCATGTGGTTCAACATGAACTAGCAAATGGTACACTTTTTGAAGCTAGACTTAAAAATTTAAAAGTTTTAAGAAAATTCTATATCGCATACTTGAAAGAGAAAAAACATGATGTTTTTATAGATAATGTAGTTAATTATCTATTATCTTTAAACAAAGTATAAAATATTTATGAATTTGGGAAATATCCCAATTCATAAATCTTTATTTTAAAAACTTAGAATTTTCTGGATTTGAAAGAAAAGAGTTCATCGAGTTTTTAACACCACCATTATCAACTTCCTTAACAACTCTCTCCTCTTGAGCTTTATAAGAGCTAAGATTTATCATTACTGGTGTTTCATCAACAATTATTTGCATTATAGATAACAATGGTACACTCACAACACTACCAATATTATCAGCACCAAATCCAGCTTCAAAAACAAGAAATTCCCCCTCTATTCTAGCAGTTTCAAAAGTATAACCTGCTAAGAAAAAGAGTGTAAGTTGATTAAAGCTATTACTTATATCCTCTGGTAATTCAGGATTGAAAGAGACCTCTTCTATCTTACATAAAATTCCAAAATTTTGGTCTTTTTTAAAAAAGTGTACTATCATATCTTGCAAATTTCTTTGCATCATTTTTGAAAATTCTACATCTTCTACTATATTATCTAACAAATTATTTTCCTTTTTTTACTAAAATTATATCAAAATTTCACACTCATCCAAAATATAAAAATCTATCATAGCATTCATAAGTGCAATATTACTAGATTCTTTTAACTCTTCAACACCTATATTTGCTTCTATCAAGATACCATCATCTAAAAGTCTATCTCTAGTTGTCCCTTTTAAAAGTGGTATTAAAGGTGTCTTCCAGATTCCATCCGAAAAAATAGCAATATTTGCAATAGAGGTATCTGTGATAAAAGAATCTTTAACTATTAAAATATCATCACAAGATTCTCTTTCTCCATAAAGTAAATTTAACTCATCTCTATTTGTAGATTTTTTAGAGTAATCAATATCTGAAAAAATAAGTTTAAGAGAAGAGATGTTTTTTTTCTCATAGCTATGATATGTTACATTGATAGAATCTACATCATAAACCAATCGGCATCTAAAGATTCCATCTTGTGGAGGATTTAGATACTCACTAAGATTCTCACACTCACTAACTCCAAAAGAGTTTAAAACAGATTCGTATCTTTTTTGATGATAAGAGAGATTCAATATCTCTCCATCAGCAGACTTTATTGTTTCTAAAAAACTATTCATCACTAAAAAGTGCTGTACTCATATATCTCTCACCAGTATCACAAAGAATCGTAACTAAAGTTTTCCCTTGAAACTCCTCCCTTTTAGCCACTTGCATAGTTGCCCAAACATTTGCACCACTAGAGATTCCAACAAGTAAACCCTCCTCTCTTGCTAACATTTTTGCTGTATTTATAGCCTCTTCATTACTAACCTTTATAACTTCACAATAAATATCAGTATCCAGAATCTTAGGTATAAACCCAGCACCTATCCCTTGAATAGCATGAGGACTAGGATTCTCTCCGGATAAAACTGCCGAAGATTCAGGCTCAACTGCAAAAATAGCAATATCTAATATCTCCTCTTTTAATACCTTTGAAGTACCACTAAGAGTTCCACCAGTCCCAACAGCAGTGATAAAAGCATCAAGATTTTTATCTGTATCTTTTAGAATCTCTTTTGCAGTAGTAAGCATATGAATCTCTGGATTTGATGGGTTTTCAAACTGTTGTAAAACTATACTGTTTGGAGTAGCTACTTGAAGCTCATTCGCTTTTTGAATCGCTCCATTCATCCCGTCTGAAGCTGGTGTTAGAACCAACTCAGCTCCAAAAGCTTTTAAGAGATTTCGTCTCTCTATACTCATAGATTCAGGCATTGTCAAAATAAGTTTCAAATTTTGAGAAGCACAATTTGCTGCAAGAGCAATTCCAGTATTTCCACTTGTTGGCTCTATAATAGTTGTATTTTTATTTATCTTACCAGATTCAATAGCTCTTTTTATCATATTGAAACCGATTCTATCTTTTACTGAGCTTGTAGGATTCATAAACTCACACTTACCTAAAATAGTTGCACCTGTAAGTTTAGATGGAGTATTTAAAACAACTAATGGTGTATTTCCTATTAACTCTGTTATATTTTTTGCTATTTTCAAAATCTATCCTTAAAATATATATATTATTTATTTGAATAATATTCTAACTGCTCATTTACCCAATTATGTAAAATCTTTTTATCTTCATTACTAAGTTTTGCTTCTTCATGTAAACTTAGATAGCTTGATAATGGCATCCTCAAATTATTTGTTGTTTGAATAACTCTTTTAAGTCTTTTTATTTTTGTATCTAATTCTATCTCTTCCCATTTAGAAAAGTTCAATGCTATTCTTCCATCATTTACATGAGCTACAACAAACCAAGAAAATGGTGCAATATATGAGTATTTTGGCCATTTTGTTTCAAACGAGTGGCAATCATAACAACTTCTTTTTAAAATTATTTCTACATCTTTAGATGTTTTTAAAGCTAAAGCATCATCTACTTTTGGATTTGTTTTAGAGGGATTTATAAATTGGATTCCAACTAACAATATAACTATAATTAACAATGATTTTTTCATAATATTCCTTTAGTGAATTATAGCTTTATATTTCCAGTTTATGACACTTTTTTTCTCTAAGATGCTATAAGCTCTAATTTGATAAAATACAAAAAATATAAAAGTTTCAAAATCAAAAGGTTTAATAATAATGAGTGAGAACAAAGATTTTTTAAGAACAATAGTTGAAGAGGACTTAAAGTCAGGGAAAAACAAAGAGATTGTTACAAGGTTTCCTCCAGAGCCTAATGGGTTCCCTCACATTGGACATGCTAAGTCTATTTGTATAAATTTTGGTATTGCTAGTGACTACAATGGTCACTGTAATCTTAGAATGGATGACACAAATCCAACTAAAGAAGATACAAAATATGTTGAGGCTCTTAAAGATGCTGTGAAGTGGCTTGGATTTGACTGGGGTGATAAGGTACACTTTACTTCTGATTATTTTCCTAAGATATACGATTATGCAATAGAACTTATCAAAATGGATAAAGCATATGTTGATAGTCTTAGTGAAGATGAGATTCGTGAATATCGTGGAACTGTTACAGAGGCTGGAAAACGCAGTAAATATGCCGAGCGTAGTGTTGAAGAAAACTTAGACCTTTTTGAGAGAATGAAAAATGGTGAATTTAAAGATGGTGAGCATATATTAAGAGCTAAAATTGATATGGGTGCTGCTAATATGAAAATGAGAGATCCCCTTCTATATCGTATCAGACATATACATCACTTTAGAGCAAAAGATGAATGGTCTATCTACCCAATGTATGATTTTGCTCACTGTTTATCTGACTATATAGAGGGTGTTTCTCACTCTATCTGTACACTAGAATTTGAAAATAATCGTGATATTTATAATTGGGTACTTGATACTCTTGGCTTAAAATCAAAAAGACCTTATCAGTATGAGTTTGCAAGACTTGGTATTAACTACACTGTTATGAGTAAAAGAAAGCTATTAGAACTTGTTGAGGCTGGACAAGTTAGTGGCTGGGATGATCCTCGTTTACCTACGATTGCAGGATACAAAAGAAGAGGTTATACACCAGAATCTATTTTAAATTTTTGTGATGGGATAGGGATAGCAAAAGCAAACTCAATGGTTGATGTTGCACAACTTGAATTTTGTATAAGAGATGATCTAAATACAAAGGTGCCACGAGTTATGTGTGTGCTTAATCCACTTAAAGTAACAATCGAAAACTATGATGGTAATGAAGAGCTTGATGCTTCATACTATCCAGATGATGTACCTAAAGATGGTTCAAGAAAACTACCTTTCTCTCGTGAGATTTATATTGAGCGTGATGACTTTATAGAAAATCCTCCCAAGGGTTACTTCCGTCTTACTCCTGAGCAACCTGTGAGACTTAAACATGCTTATATCATCTCTTGTAAGGAAGTTATTAAAGATGATAATGGCAATATAGTAGAGATTAAAGCAGAGTACTATCCTGATTCTAAAAGTGGTTCAGACACTAGTGGTATCAAAGTTAAAAGTGCTATCCAATGGGTTAGTGCTAAAGATGCTAAAAGAGTAGAAGTGAGAGTTTATGACAGATTGTTTAAAGATGAAGCTCCAGAGGGAATCGAAGATATAAACCCAGATTCTCTACAAATCATCAAAAATGCTCTTATTGAACCAGCTGTAATAACGGATAGACCTGATGAGAGATTCCAGTTTGAGAGACAAGGATATTTTTATGCTGATCCTATTGATTATACAGATGAAAAACCTGTCTTTAATAAAATTGTTGGGCTTAAAGATTCTTGGGGTAAAAAGAAAAAAACACCTCTAAAAATAGCTAAATCTCAAACTAAAAAAGTACAAATAGATGGTGAAGTTGTAGCTATGAGCGAATCTGAACAAAGATTATTTGATAACTATACAGGTAAGCTTAATCTTAATAGTGAAGTAGCAAATACACTAGCTCGTGATGAAAAATTATCATCTTTTTATGAAGAAGCTATATCTGCAAATAATAGCCCAATAACTATTGCTAATATTGTCGCGAATGAAGTAGCTAGAGAACTAAAAGAGAAACAAGTAGATGAACTGAAGTTTAATGCTGTGCAGATAGCCCAACTTGTTAAAATGATTGATGATACGACTATTTCAAATAAAATTGCTAAACAAGTATTTGAAGAGATGGTTAAATCTGGAGAGAATCCAACAAAGATAGTTGAATCAAAAGGACTTATTCAAATTAGTGATCCTTCTAAAATTCTACCTATTATTGATGAAGTAATCGCAAAAAATCCAGATAATGTTGCTAAATTTAAAGCAGGTAACACTAAACTTATAGGCTTTTTTGTGGGACAGGTGCTAAAAGCTACGGGTGGTAAAGCAAACCCAAAAGTGGTGAATGAACTTGTAGCTAAAATACTTTTATGAAACTATCACATTTAAAACAAATAACAAACTACTTACAAAATTTTAAAAAAATATCTGCTATTTATAGAGTTAGTGATTCTACTATCAAGATAGCCTTTGATAAAAATGATGAGATCTATTTCAATATGCAAAGATCAAACTCCAATATGTATAAAGCACCATCATTTAGTCGTTCTAAAGTTTATAATGCACCTTTTGATGTGATTTTAGCAAAGAGATTTAACCGTTGTAATATTTTAGGTGTAGAGCTTTTGAACGATGATAAGATTCTACGATTTAAAACATCAATAGCCTCTGCTTATAAACAAGAGATAACTTATTTACAAATAGAATTTACAGGAAAATATACCAATATAATTATACTTGATGAGGAGAATCTTGTTCTTGAAGCCCTGCGACATGTAGACCTTTTCTCATCATTTCGTGAGGTTAGAGTTGGGCAAAAACTTCTTGATATTCCAAATGCTCCATTTGTTGCTAAAGAGTATCCAATAGAAGATATTGAGAAGTTTTTATATGAGCAATATTATAAAGAGCAAAACCAAAAATTATCTTCACTTAAGAAACAAAAAATATCGTTTTTAAATAAAAAACTCAAAAAACTAGAGAAACTTTATAATACTCTTGATGATGAAGATAGTTTGAAAAAGGAAGCTGAAAAATTTCAACACTATGGAAATTTAGTTCTCTCAAATATTCATAATATAAAACCATACACACTAAATATAGAGGTAGATGATTATGATGGCTCAAAAGTAAAAATAGAATTAGATAAGGCTTATCCAAGTGCTTCAAGAATCTCCACTTCACTATTTACAAAAAGCAAAAAAGCAAAACAAAAAGCTAAGAATCTTCATATAGAGGAGGATTCACTCTCATCTAAAATAGAGCATCTTCAACTCTTTATAAAAACAGTTGAAGAGGCAAAAGATGTAGCTAAAATCACTCTACTTTTTCCAAAAAGAGAGCAAAATAAAAAGATAAAAAGAGATGATTCTATTGAGACATTCTTAATAGAGGGGTACAAGGTTTCACTTGGTAAAAATGAAAAAGGAAATATCTCAATATTACAAAATGCAAGAGCTAGAGATGTTTGGATTCATATGAAAGATAGACCATCAGCTCATGTAATCATAAAAACTGACAAACAAAATCTACCTATGAGCGTGATTGAGAGTGCTTCAAGATTATGTGTTGATTTTACAATGTTTGAAAAAGGCAAGTATTTAGTCGATTATACTCCCAGACGAGAGGTAACTATCCAACATAGTGCGAATGTTTTATACAATAAATACAAAACTATTGAGATAGATACTCAATCTCCTATTTTATAAATTGTAATACAGTATAATTCTGTTTAAAATTTAGTTCACATAAATAACAAAATAAAAGGTTTTATATTATGGCAACAGCATTAGTAGTGGATGATTCTAGAATAATTAGAAATGGTTTAAAAAATGTATTGGAAAAGTTAGGACATGTTGTTGTAGGTGAGGCAGAAAATGGATTTGATGGGGTTAACCTTTATAAAGAACTTTACCCAGATATAGTTACGATGGATATAACAATGCCTGCTAAATCAGGAGTTAAAAATGGGATAGATGCAGTTAAGCAAATTAAAAAGTTTGATGAATTTGCAAATATTATTATGATAACAGCCCATGGTGAAGAACAAAAAGTTATGCAATCTATAAGAAATGGTGCAAAAGGTTATATTTTAAAACCAATTACAAGAGATAAAGTTAGAGAATCTATAGAAAGAGTGGGATTTACTAGTGATAGTTAAGACTACTGCTGGTAAATTAAGTGTACTAGTTTTTTTTATATCATTTATAGTTTTATCTTTATCTATATTTGTACTTTTTTCAGTTTCAAATAAAACTCAAGAAAAGATATATTTAGATATACAAAATCAACTTAAAAATACTACAAAATTTGCATTTGGTGCAAAATCTTGGATAGGTACTACAAATGCTATTGGACTTGCAAACAATCCATTGATTCAACAAGCACTTAAAGAGAATGACAGAGAGTTAGCAAATAATTTTTTAAAAAAATATTTAGCTGATTTAAAAAACAACACAATATTTACAAATATAAAAGTTCATATCCACACAAAAGATAACCACTCTTTTTTAAGAGATTGGAAACCATTGAAATATGGTGATGATTTAAGCTTATTTAGAGAAACAGTTGTAGAAGTCAATCGTATGAAAAAACCAATTACTAGCTTTGAAATAGGTAGAGGAGGTTTAGGATTAAGAGCAGTAGTCCCTATAATAGACAAAGATAATAATCATTTAGGCTCATTAGAATTTACACAAGAGTTAAATTCAATAGCTAAATTCTTTAAAAAAGAGAGAAATAGTTCTTTTTTACTCTTAATGGATATTATGAGTAGATCCGATAATATAGAATCGTTTGAAAGTAAAAAAGCTTTTCAACAAAGCTATTTAATTTCTCAAGAATTTATAGATCAAAAGTTTGTAGATTCTGCTTCAAAAATAGACTTTAAAAAACTGTTAAAAGATAAGCAACTTTATGATGATAACTATTTTTATACTTATGTTGATATAAAAGATTTTGAGGGTAAACATCTAGGTATTGCACTCATTGGCAAATCTATCAAATTAGTAAATTATGCTATAAAAGATGCTACAAATCTTATATATTTAGCACTTACTATTATGGTGTTTATGACATTAACTATTGCTTTGTTTATTATTTTAGCTTCAAAAAAGATAATTGTTTATCCAATAAATATTTTAGAAGATGGCTTAAATTCATTTTTTTCTTTTTTAAATAAAGAAAGTGAAGATATAAAAAAAATCAACGAGGATATATCTGCAGAGTTTGGAGAGATGTCAAAACTTATAAATTCAAATATAGCTGTTGTATCTCAAACACTTGAAAAAGATAAACTTTTTGCAAAGAAACTAGAAGAGAAAAATCGAAAAATTAAACAGCTCTTAGACCATGCAAATCAAGGTTTTTTATATTTTGATAAAAGTATGAAAATAGGTGGGGAACACTCCATAATTGCAGAAGAGATTTTTGAAAAAAATATTATAGGTTCTAAAATAACAGAATTACTATACGAAGAGGAGATTGATCAACAACTATATGTGGAAGAATCTTTAATAGATATATTAGATATGGATTCATTAAGACAGGAGTTGATGTTATCATTACTGGAAACAGATTTTGTTATAAATGGTAAATCTATAAAAATTGAGTATAAAATTTTAGATAATGATTCTTATATGTTGATTTTAACAGATATTACTGAAAAAATAGAATTGGATGAAAAGCTAAAAGAAGAGCAACAGATATTGAAAATGGTTGTTGAAGTTGCAATAACTCTTGAACAATTTACAGAGATAAAAGATGATTATTATCAGTTTGTCTCAAAGATAGATAGCTTTAAGCATATTGATAAATTAAGTGAACTTAGAAGATATATCCATACATTTAAAGGATTGTTCGCTCAAAAAGAGATGCTCAATGTTGTAAAAGAGCTTCATTCTTTTGAAGATATTATAAATAAAAGTTTAAAACAAAATATAGTTTTAGATGAATTAAAAAATATAAAAAGTGATGATATGTCCAAATGGCTAGAATCTGATTTAGATATTTTAAAAGATATTTTAGGTGAAGATTATTTCGTAAAATCTGACTTTATCTATATATCAAAAAATAGAATAAACTCACTATTCGAAAAATCAAAAGAGCATAAAGAGATAGCTAATGAGATAAAACAATTAACATATCAAAATATTGAGATTTACTTTAGACCTTACCAAAAAATGGTAGCTCAACTTGCTAAAAGATTTGAAAAAGAGATATTTCCATTAAAAATAGAGAGTGATGAGATTTATATATCTAATAAATATGCACCATTTTTAAAATCTCTTGTACATATTTTTAGAAATAGTGTAGATCATGGTATAGAATTACCTGAGATTCGAGAAGATATTGGTAAAGATTATAGAGGATTAATAACTTGTAATATTTATCAGAAAGATAAAAAACTTTATATAGATATTTCTGATGATGGAATGGGTATAGATATAGAAAAAATTAAAGATAAAGCAATTGAAAATAATTTAATCTCTAAAGAAAAGATAGATGCTTTTTCTGAAGAAGATATTATTATGTTTATTTTCAAAGATGAATTTTCCACAGCTACTAAAGTTACTGATGTTTCTGGTAGAGGGGTTGGATTGTCAGCACTTCTAAGTGAATTATATAAACTAGACGGTTCAGTAAATATAAAAAATAATTTTAAAAATGGTATAAAATTCCAGTTTGTATTACCATTTGATATGGAGAGTAACAATGCATAGTGTAGAGATTCTACAAAAATTAATTTTAAGAACTACTAAATATTTTGGTTCTGAATTGGGTTTAAAAGTTAATGAAAATATTACAATAAAGAATGTAGATGAGATACATTTTTTATATACATCTGCTTTTGTTTCTTTAAGTGATGGATTTACTGGAACGATAGGGATTAGTGTTGAAAGACCACTTATTGTACCTATTGCTGAAAACTTAATGTTTTGTGAGATTTCTGATGATGAGATTGATGGTTATGCACAAGACTGTACATCTGAGATATTAAATATAATTTTAGCAAATACTATTCTAACACTTGATATTGTAAAAAAAGGTGGAAATGTATCTATTACAACCCCCTATATAATAAAAGAGAGTACAACAGTAGCGAAAAAGAAAGATGGTACTATGTATTTTTCTGAATTAACTATTGATAATTCTAAAATAATTTTGAGTTATTTTTATTGATGGATTCTATAAATAAGCTAAATTTTAATGCACCAATAATCTACCTTAAATTACTTAATGATAACAGATTAGTTGCAATAGATATAAATACTGCGATTCACTATTTATATAGTGATAGTTTTGATTTATGTGGTAAATTTAAAGCTAATATAGTTCATAAAGAGTGCAAACAAAAATTTGTAAGTTTTAGTAATAATGGTAAATATTTAATATCTCTTAATAAGGAAAATAGAGAACTTGTCCTTATCAATATAGAAAAGAAAAAGATGTTTGCTAAATTTCACAGACATCAAGGGGAAACATCTATTGTAGCCATTGACCCTTTAGATAGATATGTTTTTTCAGGTGGCGATGATGGTAAAATTTTTGCTTTAGATATAAAAAATGGTAAATTAGCTTTTGTATTACCAATGCATAAAGATAGAGTAAACGATATATCATTTAGTGCTGATGGTAATTGGTGTATTAGTATTGGTTATGACAAAAAAGTGAATGTTTTTAATATATCTACAATGAAATCTACATATTCACTCAATATACATTCAAGTCCTGTTATGAAAACTATTTTCATAGATAAATATAGAGCTGTAACCATAGATAAAAATTTATCTTGTATAATTTTCAATATATATAATGGTGAAGTAATAGCTAGGCTATCTGGATTACATGATGATGTAACATCTTTGTATAGCGATGAAAAATTTCTTTTTCTTGGTACTGCTTTAGGTTATGTTATAGTTTATGAGTTACAAGAGTATAAGATGATTACTAAGCAATTTATTAAACTTACTTCTAGTATAACTCAGCTGGAGTTTAGTGAAAATAGCAACACACTTTTTGTAGCAACAGATAATGGAGATATATTTTCTTATAATATATATCTTGGTGAAGATGAATTTAGAACATGTTTACAACATAAAGATTACAAATCAATACAAAATCTTCTAAATAAGAATCTATTTTTAAAATATACTTCAGTAAATATTAGATTTAATAATATTTGGGAAGAAACATTTAAAAAAGCAAAAAATGCTTTGGAACAAGGCAATATGAAAAGAGTAAATGAACTTTTTATGGCATTTAGAAATATACCATCTAAAAATAAAATAATTAATCAATTATTGGAAGATTATAAAGATTTTGAGGTATTTAGAGAATCTATAAATAATGGAAAACTTGCTTTAGCATATAATATATTAAATAAATATCCTGAATATAAAACAACTAAAATGTATAAAACTTTAGAATCAAGATGGGAAAGGAGCTTTTTACAAGCACAAAAAGTTTTATCTGAGCCAAGAGGTTTAGATAAAGCAAATGATATTTTTCAACCCTATCGTGGTATCACACAAAAAACATTATCTATTCAAGCACTAATAAAAGAACATATGATTTATGATAAATTTAAAATCTCCTTAGCTAAACAAGATTACAAGATGGTTTTTACATATATAGAATTACACCCATTTTTAAAAGAGTTTACAGAATATAAAAATTTGTTAAATTTTGCAGAGACTTCATATATAAAAGCTATAAATTTAATCGAAAAAGAGGAGTTTAATACAGCCATAAAATTGCTTACACCTCTACAAGATTTTAATGATTTTAAAGAAGAAGCTATAACAATTTTAAATAGTTTAAAGATAAAACAAAAGTTTTTTGAATCTGTGTCAAATAATAATATACAAATAGCATATAAAATTTTAGATAATAATCTTCAATTAAATAAATCAAAAAGTGCTGATTTATTACAAAAAAAATGGAATCAAGATATAGAAAAAGCAAATAGTCTTGTTTTAGATGGTACTATTAATCAAATTGATAATGTATTAAAATGTTATTTTAATGTATCTTCGAGATATATCTCTTTATCTAATATATATGCTTATTATTATTTGATAGAACTAGAGAGAGCTGTTAGATCTAAAAAAAATAAATCTATTATAGAAAAAGGGATTAAAAAATATATACTATTATTCGGTTTAAATGATCAAATAATAAATTTCTATACTATTTGTAAAAGATATTATAAAGATATAAATTTGAATTTAAAAACTTTACCAAAAGGTTTAATATCTGATTGGAAACCATTTATGATTGTTGAATCTATATTTATTTAACTAAAGAATAAGGGGATATTATGATAGGCCCGGTTGGAAGTACAGTATTTGTAAATCAACAAACAGCAACAGTAGCTTCTGCTCACGGAAATCAAAATAATAAGTTTGACTTACAAAATGTGATGTCTCAGTCTATTGTTAATGAGAAAGAAAAACAGATTTTAGAAGTTCGCCCTACTGAAGAAAACCAAGAGGTAGACCCAGATAGAGAACACCAAAAAAATGAAGCAGACCAAGAAACTAGTAGAATAAAATATGATGAAGATGAAGATAAAGATGAAGATAAAGA
>Ga0256837_1000631_pt1 | contig 28555 bp, 28 predicted proteins | sample 4562384metaG_FD_185976 | JGI IMG/M metagenome (GOLD analysis project Ga0256837, IMG submission 185976) | Hydrothermal vent microbial communities from Guaymas Basin, Mexico - 4561-384 | ecosystem: Environmental > Aquatic > Marine > Hydrothermal vents | place: Mexico: Guaymas Basin | collected... | reverse complement strand
TACCAACGCTTTTACCACTTCCCGTTGTTCCTGCGATAAGAAGATGTGGAAGTTTACGTAAATCTGTTACAAAAGGCTTTCCAACTATATCTTTTCCTAATGCTATTGTAAGAGGAGAAGAGGACTCTTTAAACAGTTTAGAATCTAAAAGTTCACGAAGATATATCGTATCTACGGTTGCATTTGGTATCTCAATCCCTACAACATCCTTACCTGGAATAGGGGCTTGAATACGTATAGTTTCAGCAGAAAGTGCCATCGCTAAATCATCTTGAAGGTTTAAAATTTTACTTACTTTTACATTTGATGCTGGTTTAAACTCAAATGTTGAAACAACAGGACCTGCATACGTACGGACTACATCGCCATTTATTTTAAAGTGTGCTAATTTTTCTATAAGAACAGCTATCTTTGCATCAAGTTCAGCTTCATCCATAGAGTGAGAAGTCTTGTCCCCTACTTGTAAAATATCAACTGATGGTAAAATAAAGTTATTAGGTTTTTCAACCTCCCCTTTTTCTATCGTATCTACAAGAAGTTGTGTATTTTCTTCTAATTCACTTACCATAACAGAAACTTTCTCTTCTTCATTTTTTTCAACTTCAATTTCTTGCGCTCTCTCTTCAACAACAGTTGGTGTATCTTCAATCTCAACTATTTTTTCTTCTATAACAGGTTCTTCCTCTCTGAAATTAGACTCATCAAAAACTTTCTCTTCTTCAACAGCAAGAATCTCTTCAAGTTTTTCTTCTTCTACAACTTCCTCTTCTTCTGGAATATCTATCTCTATAAGTTCAGGTGTTTCATCTATTACTAAAACTATCTCTTCTGACTCTTCAATTTTAATTTGCTCTTCCACCTGTTCTATAACTATCTTCTCTTCTTTAACTACTACTTCCTCAACTACTTCAATCTCTTGAGCCTTTATCGGTTCAATAATAATTATCTCTTTTTCCTCTTTTATAACTGCTTCTATAGAATCATCCTCTTTTGTTACAATTATCTCCTCTTTTTCTTCTGTAACATTAGAGATAGAAGTTTCTATAATCTCCTCTTGAGGAACAATTAATTCTTTATGATTTGTTTGATGTGTATGATTGAAAAATGTTGGTGTTGAACTTTTTTTCTTCAAAGGATTTTGAATCAATGCAATAAGTTCTTTAGCCGTTTTATCTAACAAGATAAGTGTTGCTATAAAAACAATAATAAGTAAAAACATCCATACACCGAAAATACCGATAGAAGGAGCTAAAGAGTTCATAAAATCTGAACCTATCTTACCACTTAAATCGCTGTCCGTAACTAATGCTTGTGCTAAAAGAGCAGAGAAAAATAGTAAAAATAGAGCTATTAGTGCCTCTAATGTTCTAAAAGTAAAATTCGGTTTTTTATATAAAATATAGATTGGTAATATAAGTATAAATATATATATATATGATATATATCCAAAGTAACGCTGATTTAAAAGTGAAAAAGTAGTACCAAAACTACCCATTAATCCACTTTCCCCAAAAAATGTAGATATTCCTAAATAAACAAGAATAGCAACTAATATTATAAATAATGTGTCTTTCAAGTTATAATTCCTTTAAAAAAATTTAAAAGAATTATAGCGAAATATATAGCCTATAAATAGTTAAGTAAACTCAATTTTGAAACTTTTCCAACAGTTGAAAGCATCGCCTCATAGTTAAGTGTAATTTGTGTTAATTCTAACGATGCTTTTGCTAAATCTGTATCAACAACAGATGAACGCAATGTCATTGTTGAAATTTCTAAAAGTTCTGTTCTTTCAAGAGATGCTGACAATGAATTTGATTGCGCACCAACCTTAGAGTGTGATTTTAAGATATGGTCATAAATATTATCCAAACTTTGAATTGAATGTTCCATACCTATATTTCTCATATCTCCACCAATTACATTCGCATTTGCTATAGTTTTATAGTTTTCCACTGAACTAATAACATCATCAATAGTTTTAAAAAAATCTGTTTTTGCATCACTAATAGTAAGTGCATTATTGGAGTTAAAAGAGAGAACACTTGCTGGTTTTAAGAAATCTCCACTGTTTGAATCATACATAGACAATGTTGCTCTAGTATCTCCAATAGCATTTAATTCATCAAAAGAAAGTTTACCATCATCACTTAATACGGTTTCACCTAAGAAACTTGCTGTCGTTATCGCTTTATCAAAACTCTCTACTGTATCATCTGCTGGTAATGTATCTGTCATAACCATATTAACAACATTCATTAACTGTTGATATGTCATATCATCAGAATCTGTTGCACTACGGGGTGTACCCATATCAAAAATTGTATATGCTGTTCCATCTACGGTAAAAGAAGAACCACCATTTACACTACTTTTCATATCAAATTGTACATCAAAATTTCTACCACTAATACTCGACCCTGTAAAATTAAATGAAGTTCCATCTAATGTATTTACATTTGTTTGCGATAAGTCTGCCACATCTCTTAATTTTGAAGAAGCAGAAGCAAATTCATTTGTTCCTTTAACTATCTGAGAAACATTTGAAGAGAGTTTTGAGCCATTTTTAGTAAACTGTGTTTGGTCATATAAAAGAGCATCTATATTTTGAATATCACTATTGGCAGATGAAAAAGGAGAACGTACAAACTCTTTTACATATAATTGAGGTGTTACTGTTGGATTTATTATCTCATCAAAGTTAGTTTCTCCATCATCTAAATCAGAAATTTTTAAAACATCAGCTTTTCCACCACCACTAAAATCAACTGCACCAACTATATGAAAATCAAGTTTTGAAGATCCGTTAAGTTTATCTTCTACTTCTATCTGTCCGTAAGAATTTATTGTTACATTTACAGATTGTACATTTGATGTATTTCCATAAGCACTTCCTATTTTATCAAGTAAATCCTCTATTTTATTTCTATCTTGCATCTCAATTTTACTATTAAATGCTGTACCATCGCTTTCAACACCTCTTACATAGAAAAAATGTTGATTTGAAGTTGCTGTACTATTATCTGTATCGCCCATAAGCTCACGAATAGTGCTAGAAGCACTTAATGCTTTTACACCATCTGTATTCGTACTTGTTTGCAGTATTTTATATTTTGATATTAGATTTGGATTTATAATATTTGTAGTCACTTTACGTTTAACTGCTGTTTCTTCACCTAAAAATAGTTCTGTTCCTGATAAATTATAAGCTTGTTCTTTATTTGAACCTAAAAATGAGTGTAATGTTATATCATTTCCATTGTATGTTCCATCTTCACTAATCGGTTTTACATTCGTAGCCGACCCTGAAAAAAGAAATTGTCCATTTATAGAAGTGTTTGCCAGTGAAACTAAATGCTCCTCTATTCCTCTAAGCTCAGCAGCAATAGCATCCATAGATGTTTCATCATTTGTTCCATTAGAAGCAGAAATCATAAGAGTACGCATCTTTGTCACAGATGTTTCAAACTCATTTAAAACAATATCTGTCTGATTAGATATTTTATATCCATTATCTGTACTACTTTTAATCTGCTGAAGAACAGTAATCTCGTTATCAAGTCTCATCGTTTGAGAAAAAGTAGCAACATCATCACTTGCATATTGAATAGAAAGACCAGATGCTATCTGTTTATTTACATCAAAAAACTTTGATTGAATTTTAGAGTTATTAGTTCCATACAGATTTTCGTAATACATACTAGACGTTACTCTCATAATATACCTCCACAATAAATATATTTTTATATTATTCTAATTATATCGACAAAAAAGTATTTCTATGTAGAAATTTGAAATATTTAAGGAAGTTATGGTTACAATGTCATTCTTCATAACTAGCCAGAGTGATGGAACGGTATACATAGCGGATTCAAAATCCGCCGCCTTCGGGCTTGTGGGTTCAAATCCCATCTCTGGTACCATAGTCTTAATAACCCCTAAAATAGGGACTTAAAAAGAAAAAATCAACAAACTATCAGTAATATTTATAGCTTTTTACTGACAATTTTACTGATAGTATCAGTAGTAAAAATATCCTCTTTTTCCCCTATTTAACAAGCCCTCATTCTCTCAGCCAATCTCTTAGCTCTAGCAGGAGTCTGTCTAGCCCAGCGACTATCTAACATCTCTTTACTAGCCTCTTCAAAATCTGCACTTTTCAAAGCACTCCACATACGCTTAAATTTTAATAAACCACCCACACCCAACTGATAAGCCATCTCATAGAGAACTTCCTGCTTATCATTATTAAGATTTACCACAAAAATCTTTTCTTTTTGAAGATGCTTTATCTTTTTGTTAAGTCTATGTTTTAATATCAATTCAGCCTCATCTTGATCAAGAGGCATCTTTGTTCCAAAGCCGATAGTATCAAAACCTAAGCTATCCTGATAAACCTCACTTCTGAAACCCTCGTTTTCTTTTATGTTGTTTAATAAGTTCATTAATCATCTCCTTTTTTTATAAATGCAAAAATCTCATCTAATTTATCTGTTATATGCTTCATTTCTGATGCAAATATCTTTTCTATATGTTCAAGTTCTCCGTTTATAGCGACACTATCTAAATATTTCTCTTGTAGATAGCTGAGAGAGACATAGGATAACTGTAGATCTTTACTAAAAGAAATCTCTTTACGTTCTAAGTCTGCAATTCGTGTAACAGCTAACCCTGTTAGTATTTTTAACTCTGCTAATTTAAAATGGTCTAAATACATTTTCCCAAATATTCCAAGTACCACTATAACTATTCCTATAAATTCTGTTGTTAAATCTATCTGCATATATCAATCCTTTATGCTGTTTTGAAAAATAATTTTTCAATTTCACGATGCTCATTCCAAGCCTTTTGACCGCCAATTTTTAATCCTATTCGGACACTTTTTCCTCTGAAATAAGACACTCCTAGAGAGTGCATAGCATCTTCTAATATATCATCACTTTCATCTCTTGTAAACAAACCCATCTGATAAAGATAATCGTGTAAAATGTAGCCAAACATTGCCTTACCATCTTTAGGAAAAATGGGCTGTAACATAATTGGTATACTCCCAAGGTCTGTTATAAAACCTTTAGGAACTACTATTTTATACTGCTTTGTTTCAAAAGTAATGGGAGATAGAGTTGTTCTCTTTTCTCCATCTATATTTACTTTTAGATTTATGTATTTTTCTTCAAACATAGCTATTTGATTGACCCAGCTAATATAAATAAATCATCTAATTCATCTTTTGAAATTCCCAACGCTGTTGTTAGTTCGATTAAACTATTCCAATTTCTACTAACTTTTGTTGCATATTCCCACTCAATTTTTAAAGCTTCATCTGTTCCGTTTTCAATAGCATCTTTTACAGTATCTAATAATCCAATTTGCAATAAAGCTAATCGGCATTGTCTAGCTGTTACTGATTTAGGCATAGTTGCATTTCTTATGTACGAATTTACTCTATCTACAACTTCTAAAGCAACATAAGGTCTTACCTCTTCCACAATTTCTGCTATAAAAGGCGTAAGCTCTAAACCTTGTTCATCATAAGTAGCTTCTACTGCTTCACTTATAACTCTTGTTTCATTTTTATACTCTTCAAAAGTTAAAAAGTTTTCATCATCACTCATCTCTCTTGTTGTAGGAAATAATAACTCATACTCATCATTCAACACTTTTAAAAACTCTGTTTTATCTTCTACTAGATACATCTCTGTAAGCAGTGCTTTCGCACCACTTATCTTATTTTTACTAAGAGCTAGTTTTATTTTTTCTAATTTAGTCATTACTTTATCCTTATCCTTGTTTTAGTAGATTAAGAGGTGTACTTGCTACTACTGTTCTAGCTGTGTTCCCGTTCAAATCTGTAATAATTCCATTTGTAAGTTGCTCGAACTCGTTGTCATCTCCATTTATAGGGGTTTCCCAAGTATCCTCATCTGATATTGTAATCTTAGTTGCTAATGCTCTATACAACAATTTTGAGTCTTGCTCCTGATATACGGTATCTACATCTAAATCATCTGTAACATCATCTTCAAATTGGCTTACACCATCCCAACCTGTCGATAACTCTTCTAATATCCATTGTGCATAAAGTTCTCCAACACTATCACTAGCTATTGTTAGAAATGCTTTAGATGCTTTGTCTCCCGTATTATCTAGTGCAATAGTGTTATGTGTAGGACTCGTAACTATTACGCCATCTTTATTTAAAACAGTATCGCCTATTACATTTATTTTAGGATTATCTGTACCTGTGCCTACTCCAATTAGTCCTATGATATTATTTCCAAGTTCAACATCGTGGCTGTTACTAGCGATATACTTCTCTAATACATAATCAACTTGTTTAGGGTCTTGTATTGTAGCTACTGGGATTGAAGCTGTGTAGTTTTCAATACCTGTGTGAGTACCTACAGGAAAAGCATGTCCACTATTCCTTAAATTGTTGATACTATCTATAAATGGAATACCACCAGTCCAGACACCATTGTCAATATTATATGGGGATTCATGAACAGTGATTACCTTTCTTGAGTATTTAATTACCTTGTCGCCTACTGTCAAGTCCTCCCCAGAACTTGAGACTAAAAGTGGATTAATCCCAACAACAGTAGAACCACTAGCTAACTTATCTTTTAAAATCTGTGGATAGCCTGTATGTATCTCTTCATAGTCAGCATTACCACTTACTGCATCATCTACATTCACACCATCATTCAACGCTTTATACATTAACTTTTCAGTATCATTCCATACTTTAGCATCTGCATCTACTGTACCATCATCACCTTGTGTTGCATCGGCATCTGAATTATTATAGTCATTTGGTCTTCCTATTAGGTCGGTTACAAACTGCTCTTTTGTTTGAGTGATTGGCAGATAAATTAATGTACCATCTTCTATATACTCGTGTTGTTGTTTATAGGGTTCAGTAGGTAGTCTAGTTAATCCTAAAGTATCACAAACTCCACCCTTACCACTTACTCCATCATTAAACACTTTACTAGCTGTATCGTGTAAGTTTGTTTTAGTTGAAGAATATCGCATATCTAGCCATTGTGATTCGTATATGATGTCGAAGAATTTACCTTGTGGGTGACCACTTTTTGTAGAATCCCTTACTGCTCCATCATACCTTATATTATTTGTCGCAGAATCATTGAAACAATCACTTACACTTTCTTTAGGCATATCATTGTTTGCATTATCTGAATACCAAGTAAATGCCCAAGCATATTCCTCAGTATTTCTCCACGTAGCACACCCATATTTACTGAGCATAGGATGATATGCACCTTTATTTAAAGTCTGAAATCTACCAATAGGAGTTATAACATCACCACCTTTAGAAAACAAACCTCTACCTAAAGAACTAAATCCATTATTAGTTAAAGTTTCAGTTGTACTTTCTTTAGCAAAAGCATCGGTCATTAGTATTTCTTGTGTGTACGTACCATCTTGTTTTAGACCTACAAAGATTTGATTAGAGATATATGATTGAGCTTTGAATTTACTTGATGCTAGACTATATCCATTATCTGTATCTTCTGTAGCTTTGTAGATGTCATCTGCTAATTGTATTGAGATGTTATTGATAGTACAATTAGCCTCTGGGTTGCCACTAGGATTTATTGAAATGCTATTGCTATCTGTTATAGGAGTAAAAAGTACAGTATACTCACCAGTAGTTGTAGTTATATCTACACTTAGGTCAGCATTGATATATGCACTTACTTGGTGTGACAATGACAACACATTTACCTTTACAACATACGTCACTCCTGCTTTTAAAGTTACTAAGGTTTTATTTATATTTCCCCAAGAGTCACCATCTCTATCAACATAAATAGCCTTTTTAGCACTATCATACGACAAATCTCCAGTACCACTCCATCCACTTATGCCATTATCAAAAGTACCATTAGTAACCAACTCTTCCTTATCAACAACTACATAATCCCCTCGCTTAACTCTACCATCAACAACTAATCCTGTACTAACTTCAGAAGTAACTTGTATATCTTCATCAATATCATCATCTACGCCGTCGTTAGTGATTTTAGTAGCCTTAACTTTATATCCATCATCATTTACTGGTAATGTAAATGTTAATGTTTCGGCATCAGTACCATCTACTGTTTGAGTTCTAACTACTGCATCGCTATCACTTTTATTTAATACCTCTATTTTGATACCATTAGTTGTAGGATTAACTCTACATTTAATTCTAGTGTTTGCTGTTTGAGCTGATATATTATCTAACACTCCTATCTGTGCATCTACTGCTACTCTGTTACCACTGATAGAACCTGTACTGATAGGGTCAAATCCTACTACTTTTACATTTGGAATAAATGAGTTATCTCCCATTCCATTAAAACCATCTCTATTATTAGTTGTGTTTAGGTCTATTGTAGATATTTCACGAACTGAGATGTTGTCGAAAGAGACCGCAGTGTTTGTAGTGTTGTGACCTCTTAATCCAACCATTATAGAAGTCTCATTATCTCCTAACCTAAAGATATATTTACATAGTCCAAACACACTTTGCTGATTAGCAAAATATTCTGCCTTTGTGTAATTATACACTGAGTATAAACCAGAATCAATATCGTTTACATTTAGTTCAAGATGGTAAGTCCCTTTAGCAAGTCCAGTAAGCTCAAATTTAGTAAATTGGTAGCTGTCATTATTCAGTATTTTTAATTGGTTATTTTCTATTGAGATATTACTATCTGATGCATACCCATCAACAGTACCATCTCCGTTATCATAACCAACTTCTCCATCAGCCACTGTTTCAAAAGTACCATTAACAACCAACTCTTCACCCAATGTACCAACTACTTTACCATCTACAATATATGAGTCATTCATATTAGCAACACTAAGTATATTGCTAGTTGATGTTTCAAATCTCATATCTTGCTTTTCGTGTATGTAACCATTGAAAGGGTGCGTAGCTAATAGATTTTCTTTTGTTATCAAATCTGATGCGACTTTATTGTAGGAAACTTCATTATCCCAAGGTGCTGCTGATTCTGCTCTTAGTGCCGATGCCGATGCTTTTAATGCTGCTGTTTCTGCTCTGTTCATATATGATGAAGAATTAATTGTATTTATACTTATCGTATGAATGGCAGAATTTAAAGAATTTATACTGTTGTTCATACTATAAATTACACTAGGGATAGTAGTCCAAACATAAGAAGCATTTTCCCGAAATTCTGGTGTTCCTTCTTCAGGAATTTTACTACTATCAAAATTTTTAACTTGTGGAATACTCATTTTCACTCTCCTTTTATTTTAAATATAACCCTCAACTTCAAGTTGATAGGTAGTCGTATGCAAACTAATAGGCATATCGTGGTCTTTTAGCTCTCCAAAAATAGAAAGTGCTTTATAGCCTCCATCTTTCTCATCTCCAACAAAAACACACGGTGTATCGGAGATAGAGTTTAATCTCTCTTCTATTGCATCTTGTTCTTTTGCTTCTATCAAACAAGTTATACTCATTCTTCTATATTTTGCTTTTCTTCTCGTAACAATATTTCCGAATTCATCTCTTACCTTTGAAGTTAAACTTCGTCTTGAACTAACTGGTTTAGGTTCTGTAATCGTTAATCCATAACGCTTACTTCGCCCAAAAACTATATGCGCTACTTCTACAATCTCATTTGGAGATTCTATCCATAGTTCCATCTCTGTATTGTAAGCCATTGGTAATATTTTATAAAAAATTGAGTTTTTTTCGGGAACACTATAGGTCCAATCGAACCAATCACCCACGTCTCTTGAAGATGTCAGAGATGTTTCATCTAAGATAACATCATCATTATCCATATTTGTTATTTTTACTCTAACAGTCATTGCAGATAGCCCTGCAAGATAAAGTACATCTACATCAGATGTTTTAAATTTATAATATATTAAATCTGTCTGTGTAGTTTTCGAAGAACCAAGAGCATCAAATGCTCTTTTATAGTTAGTTGCACCAAAATCGATCCAAAAAGTTCCAATACCTGTAATAAAATTTACATCATCAATAGGACTAATAGTAGCCTCTTGTACTGCTTTATATTTTCTATTTATATTTGCATTTAATTGAACTAAATCCCCTGCATTGTAAGTTATTTCATCATCATAAACAGTTATATTTTCTTCTATAATATTTATATTACTATCAAGGATATTTACATTTTGTTTAGGTGCTATTATCATGCTGATTGGTCCTCAATCTCTTTTCTCATTGTTCTTATTTCGTTGGCTTGTTGCACTAGAACTTTATTTTGTGCTTCCATCTTTTCATTTGTTTTTTTAATCTCATCTACTATCTCTTTGAAGACACCACCGTTATTATTGTTTAAACCTAAATCTTGTGTTGTTGGAGCATCAACGACATATTCCCCTTTATGGACAACACCTGCTATATCATATATTCCACCATCGCCTGTGTAACCACCAGATGAAAAACCTGTAACATTTTTTGTTTTTAAATTTTCTGCTTTAAGCTCATATTTTGTATGCAATTTTGAATAAGAAGATAGCTGTTCTGTTAAGTCCTCTACACTAGAATATATATCAGTAGGAATACTTAGACTATAAAATGCCGATAAAGTCTTTTCAGATTCATCTCCATTTTCAAGCCAAGAAGCTCTTTTCTTTCCTGAATCTTTCCCTCCATAAATATTATATACTGTTTGTAATCCATCCGCAATACTTTCCATAGCAGAATAATAGCCATCAATGGTAGGTTTGTAATCTTTTGCAAGTTCTATATTTTCAGCTCTTTTATCAGCAGAACTTTTTATATTATTATAAGCTCCTAAAGCATCTTCACTTAAAAACCCACCAGCACTTAATCCACTCATTGCTTTTGCATATACACTATTTTCATCATAAGTATAAGAGTCTTCATCTACATCTAGTTTATTCATAAGAGAGTTGAAATCTTCTTTTTTACTTCCTGTTATTTCAAGCGAATTTACAAAATCATAGACACTACTATCTGTTGTTCCACTCGCTTTTACGAAATCAGATAGCTCTTGACTTCCTAAGTTGTAACCTGCTCCATAAGAATAAGTAGAGCTAAATCCCTTAGTATCTTTCTCAACTAGAGACGCTTGTAATTCAACTAGAGATTTGAGGTATGAGGCGATAGAATTTTCAGCCGAACCTTTAAGTGTTATATCTTTTGCTAACCCATCTGTACTATTTGCTATAACAGACGTATCTGTTGCTAATCCTAGTGCTGTCATCTCATCTTTTGTTAATAAACCATTTGTACTTTCAGTAATAGATGTTAATAAGTTATCAGCAAAAGTAAGGTGTAAATCAGCCTTAGCATCTGCATCTAAATCATAAGCTACTGTTAGTGTGCCATCATCACTCAATGTTTTGATAGCATCAGGCATATTATCTTCGTTCCAGTTAAATGTTGTTTTTAATACCTCTTCCATATCTGATATAGTTGTATCTTCATCAGCCCCTAAATTCAACTGATACCCACCAAGCAGTAAAGCATTAATTTGGTTTGCATCGCTTAAAGTTGCTGTTGCTTTTATGCTATCTGTTAAGGATAAAGAATATTTCCCTACTTCATCTACTAGATTTTGAGTGACTTGAAGTATGTTTAGCTCTTTTTCTTCACTTGTTTTTACTTTTGAAAGTTGAGCTTTTGCCATTGCTTGAGCATAAATCATATTTACACTAGACGTAAAGTTTTTTGTATCAGATAATGAGCTAACATTTGAAGATAGTGCTTGTATTGATAATTCTCTTGTGGCATCATCAGTAGCACTTAAAAGAGATGTCATAGCACTGTTAAAACCTATAACAGAGGATTTGCTATCAGAACTTCCTAGAGAGTCTATTACCCCTTGAAGTGAGTTTATAATTCCCTCTTTCATAGATATAGCTACATCTCTATTACTTTTTATAAGCTCTGCATTATTTGCTAGTGTTTCATCTTTCATTTCAAGATTACTTAAAATAAGGGCTTCGTTTGACTCTAAAAGCTCCAAACTAGAATTACTTAATGCTCCATTTTCCCCTGCTAACTCTATCGCTAAAAGTTCTACTCCACTTAAACTATCTGCTAGTTCTATCCCTAAAGTGTTAGATAATCTATTCGCTGTATCTTCTAAAGTTTCATTTCGTGAAGTCCAAGTTAAAGTATTAGCCATTTGAGACATATAAAAATCAGTTTGAGCTTGTTGAGCATTTTGAGAGATTAAAGCAAGTTGCATCTGTGCATCTCTTGTCTCTTGTATAACAACCAATTCAGATTCTCGTGCTTTTGTCGCATCTTCCAATGCTTGTATCTCATCTTTTCTTGTATAAATATCTTGTTGTAGATTTATATTAACACTATCTGTTAAAAGTGCTAATGCTCTCTTTCTCTCAATATTTGTTTTTTCAGAATTATCAACCGCATTTAAAAGTTCCAATTCGTCCGATAAGGATCGTCTTGTTTTTTCTTTTTCTTTTGCAATATCTTCTAGTTCTTTAGTTTTTGCTTTTGCTTTTGCAATATCTTCATTACTATCAATTAAAGATTTGTTGGCATTAAGTAAAGCTAAATCAGTATCAGTTAATTTATCAAAATCAGTCGATAATTTAATAGCTAGTGCATCTAAATCTTCATAGTTTTTAGCAATAGTTATCCCACGTGCATTTTTATAAACATTGTCTGGATTTTCATTTGGAATATCACTAATCATATCTTGTAATAATTCAGTTGGTGTTTTGAAACTATCTGTAAAGGACTTCATATTTACATTTGAAGTAGCTGTTAAAGCATTTAGTTTTTCTTTAGCCCATATCTCTTTTTGTAGATTTTTATTAGCATCATCGGCTAAATCAGCTAAAACTCTATCGTGTTCTATTTTTAATCGTGTAGCATCATCTTTGGCATTTAGGAGTTCTAAATCTTCGGTTAAAGTATCAAACTCATCTTTTCTAGCTTTTTCTAATTCATCAAGAGCATCTAAGTATATTTTAGCATTTTTAGACTGCAAGATATAATCATTTGTCAAAGTTTCAGCTGTTCCGTGCAATAGCATATATGCTTTAACTTCTTCATCTATCTCTTCTGCGGTTTTATCTTTTTGTTGCTGTAAAGCTTTTATCTCTTCGGCTTGAACTCTTGCTTTTGTGTTCGCTTTTTCAAGTTCGATATTAAACTCAGCTATACCATCAGTAGGAATACCTGCAAGTTTTTCTAACTGTGATTTATCTAAGCCCTCTACTGATAGGTAGTCACTTATGTTTTCGGATAAGTAAGTGCTAAATTCTTCTAAAACTTTTTGATAATAGATATTCGCTTCTAGTGACGATTCTACACCGTATTTTTTATCTTCATCTGTCCAGTCTGGAAAAGATAGTTCAATCGCTTTTTCTGCTACACTACGTTGATGTAGCATTTCATTTTCAATCGCACTAATTGTATTCTCAATATCAGTACCAACATTACCAAATCCAAGAAGTGCATCACTAGCTTTATCTAGCCCATCGAGGAACTCATTAAAAGATTTTGTAGCTCTTTCTTCGGCTGATATTCGCTCTTTATCTTTCCCTCCAAATAATGAACTTAGTGCTGTCATTCCGACACCTGCTGCTAAACCATACACTCCACCCATAGACATAGCACCACCTGCTGATGCCAACTGTGAACCACCTGCTACGAGATTTGCTGATGATGACTGAATCATTGATGCAGAGATGGAAGCTCCTAATCCTTTAACTGCTCCCATTACATTACCATCGGTTATTGCATCTACTAAAGCATTAGAGATAGAAGAGTTTAGAGTGTCGCCCCAGTCTTGAAAGGTTGCATCTACTTCAACATCATCAAAACCAATATTTCCTTCAAGCAATGATGCTTCTGCAAATGCTTCAAATCTTTTCTCATCTTCATCTTTTAGTTTTTTAGCTAAATCTAACTCATCTTCTTTAGCCCATATCTTTCTCTGAATGGCTCGATTAGATTTATCAATAAGTAAAATATCTAGTTCTCTTATCTCTAATTCTGATTTACCCAATCTCTTTAATTGGTCCGTTAGGGATATTTTTTCACCTAGAATTGCTTTGATGTTTGCTAGTCTTTCTTTTTCTCGTTTTTTTTCTATATCAGCTGTTTTATCAGTCAGTCTTAAATTTTCTTCTCTTAATACTTGTTCACGTTTTAGTGTAAATTCTATATCTTCCTCAAAACCTAATAAATCATCACTAAACTCTAAAATTTCAAGAGATTTTTTAGCATTTTTCTCTTTGGCTTTAAAAGTTTTATTGGAATATTCTACAACTGTTTTTTCTATTTTTTCATAAGTAGATTTTGAATCATCATAAAGTTTTTTATAATAAACTTCATAGTGTGTACCACTCATAGCTAGATATGCTTTTTCCCTAGCTTCCATAGTATCAAATGCAGATGAGAGTTGTTTTACTGACTCATCATATTTTAAATCAGAAAGATAACCATCTCCTGTAAACCCTGCTTGAACCTTTGCTAAATTCTTCATAGCTTCAGCTTGATTATTGTAAATATCTACTGTATCACTTACAATTGTATATAAAGCATAAGCTCCTGCGGCAACTGCGACAAAAGGTAATGCTCTCGTTGCCATACCTAAGGCTTTCGTTGCAATAGTTGCAGCTTCTGTTGCAACTGTTCTTGTAACCATTGCCCCCGTAGCTGTTGCTGAAGCATAAGAAAGTTGTGCTTGTGCTAAAGCTGCTTGTTCTGCCGAAAGAGCAGATGAATTTAATGCTCTTATCTGTGCGCTTGTTGCTATCGTATTATTTAAAACACCATGTGTATTTACATTATCTGCTAAAGTTCTTGTTTCTACTGCAAAAGTTCCAAGTCGTTGAGCTTCTGTTTGTATTGTTGCTGTTGCTGTTTGTGCTAGTGTTAAAGCTGTTTGAGATGCAGTAACAGTGTTAAGAATACCCATTGCACCAAAATATGCACTAACTCCAACTCCTGCAGTTGCAAACAATCCACCAGCAATAGCTATTTTGTCCAAACCATCATTCTTTAAAAATTCATTCATCGCTGTTGATGTATCAAGCAGTGCAGGTAAAAAATCATTTACTAAATTAATCTTTATTCCAGTAATATGTGCATTAAACTTATTAAGTTCATCATTATAAAGAGCAGAATTAACATACATATCATCTTTAATAACAATACCTAGTTTTTTACCCTCATCTGCTAATGACATCAAACTTGCTGAACCCATATTCGCAAGTCTTACAACTGTTGCTGCACTTTTTGAAAATATATCTTGTGCTATGGCTGTTCTCTTTGTTTCATCTCCAACTTTTGCTATACTGTCAAGAAGATATAAAAAAGTTGTATTTGTATCTGTGAACTCTCTTCTTGCAGTTTTGACATCTATGCCAAGTGCTTTCATCGCTTTGGCTGCTGCACCTGTACCATCTCTTTCAAAATTTTGAGTACGTCTAATCATAGAACTAAGTGAAGAATTCAACTCTCCCATACTTACATTTGCAAAACTTGCAGCATACTCTAAACCTGAAAGTTCATTTGGAAGCATTCCTAGTTTTTCACTAAGTTTACCTACGGCATCGGTTGCATCTATGGTTTCATGAAGCATACCGTCTAAGGCGTGGATAGTTCCTAATGTTGCATAAGCAGTTCCAAGAGTTAAGATACTTCTACGCATTGCAGAGATACTATTTTCGATACCTCTTTCAGCTCTATTCATACCATCTATAAGCCGTGTTGTATCTGCCAAAATATCTATAACAACTGTTCCTACACTTCTACTCATAATTTAGCCTCCAAATAAACTTAATAAACTGTTTTGAGTATCAATATTTGATACTTTCATCTGTTTTACTCGCTCTTTTTCATAATCTTCATCACGAAGAGCCATCACTTGACCTATGTTTGAGATAAGTTTTGTGTAATGTTTTACACTCAACTTATGCCATCTTATTTGGTCTTTTACTGAATCATATAAATAACCAACTCTACCCATAGCTCCATACTCATATTCACATTGTGAAGCTATTTTTGCTAGGTAGTGTTCAAATGGCTGAAGCGTATCTGCATCAGCATCTGAACGGAGATAGTTTGCTATTTTCCAGATGGCTTTTTTTCTAGTTCAGCCTTTGCACTCTCAAGACTAGCTAAAATATTTATATAGCCTTTTTGTTCAGCATATTTAGCAAGTTTCCCTTTATCAGCACCAGATACTAAATGCTCAAATTTTATTTTGGCTAATGATTCAAAAAATGCCTCTTCATCATTTCCAATAAGTTTTTCTAATTTATCTTCATTTTTTTGTATTTTTTGAGAGAGAACCTCTAAATCTTCTACAACTTGTAAAGATTGTTTAGTTTCTTTCAAAGTTTCTAAAAGTGTTAGTTTCTTAGAAAAAAGTGCATATTTTGAAGAGATTTTGCGAATATTACGATGCAGTGCTTGATACTCACGTAAACCCTCTTTTTGTTGGGCTTTTTGAGCTTTAGTTCCTTGAGTGTAAATTACTTTTAAGCTCTCTTTCTCTTTAGAACCCTCAACGATTTCGATTGTGATTTCATATTGTAAATTTATTTTCATTATGATGCCACCGCTACTTCTGGAAGACCAGCAACTGTTACTGTAAATGTTGCAATAACTAAAGCATTTTCTTCTTGAGCTATCTCAAAATCTGTTACTACACAACCTTCCCATGTATAAGTTGAACCATTCCCATCTGCTGTTGCTTTGTTTGATAGTTCTATCTCAAATTTTACTTTATCTGATGTTAAGAAAGATTTTTCTAACTCTCCTGCACCCTCTGCATCTGCTGGGTCATACTCTATACTCAAAGATATAGGATCAACTGTTGCAAAACCTGTTGCTAATGTTACGTTTCCTGTATTGATAGCTACGTACTCTTTTACAGGTCTTTTTAGTTTCATATTTCCTAAGCTGATTAGGTCACCTGCTACTTTATCGTTTACTCTTACTATATGGTTTGCTGTTGGTATTGCCATTTTTATATCCTTTTAATTTTAAAATCTATTAACTGTCTATGCAGTTTCTCATCTCTATCGTACAAATCTTGGGAGGAGATAGACCCTCCGTTTAGTTCTAGGACTTTAAATACTATTTCCTCCTTGAGAGTTTTGGACTCACTATAACTATGAGAGTAAACATCCACTTGAAAGCGAACATCTCTATTCATCAAGTTTCCATTTGTTGCTTGGTTTGCACTATCATCAATCACATAGTAAATAATTGCAGGAAACACTATATCTTGAGGAAATATAACGGGATAAGTTCTCTCACATACCTCTTTAAGGGAGCTGTATAGTTTTTTTTCTATCATAAGTTTGCTAGTTCTCTAGGGATTCTTTCTCTCATATAATTTTTTAAAAAACTGATCGTGTTATCTCCCTCTTGTTCGTAGGCTTTTCGCATAAAGGCAGATGGAACTATCCCAAATCCTTTCGCTATAAGTGCATTTCTTTTGAAAGCTCTTTCACCGCCGTAATGTGTTGCACGACTAAGCGGTTTTACTCTTTTTGCATAAGTTCCAAACTCGATTAAATGAGCATACCACCAATCATTTGAATCACTTATTCTAGGAGAAACTTGAAACCATACAAAGTTTCTATTTCTAGGTCTAAACTTAGTTACACCTATACTTTTTTTAAGAGTTCCAGTGTCTTTAGGTACTAAACTTCTAGCTTTAGCAATGATAGGTTTTGCACTAGCTCTTACACCACCTGTTAAAACATTTTTTTGAATACGTTCGGGAATAATTCTCAAATTTGCTAGTAACTCATTCATTCCTTGGACTTGAACATCAACCATTATTTAAAGCCTCTCTAAACGATAATTTTTTTAACTAAGAGGAACAATACAGTTTTTAAGTAATAAAATGCAAAAACATTGCGTGGCGTGACCTTGTTGTAAAATTTGGGGGGATTTGTGTATTTAAGGGGGTTTATTTTTTAATTAGTATAGTGGTGTTTTTAATATTATGTTATAATGTTCTTATCAAAGTGTGGTGCTTTGTGTGTGGAATGAAGTAAGTCTGGCAAGAGACCTATATCAGTTAAGCTCTATCGCTCTTTAGTGAGTGGTGGGGTTTTTTTTTGGTCTATTTTTTAGATGGTTGGGTTATGGGGTAAGATTGGTATCGGAGAATCTCTTGCCAGAATTCAACAGCCACATGGTAGGATATTTAATAATAGCAACAGTCTATATAGTCTTAGCTTTTATAAAGTAATCCTGTGTGCGAGGGGCTAACCAACCCTTGCACGTTTCAAAAGTTTTTTAATATTTTTTGTTTTTTTACTTATATCATCTGTATCATCAAATTTATCTATTTTCAAAGAGTAGATATATTCCTCCATTTTTTCACTTTGAGAGAAAAGAATATCTATTACTCCTGCTAGTTCAGAAGATTCTAACTCTACTTTTGAGTTTTTTAAGAGTAGGAGAATACCGAACATAGAGTTATGTGCTTTGAGCATATTGTCTAATGTGTTCATTTTAACTCTCCTCTTTCATCGGAATAGCACCCTCTGCAACAATAAAACCTTTACTATGATCCACAATATCATACTCATCTAACCAACCTCCAATCACCATTAATTGTTCTGATTTTAAATCTGAATAATCAAATACCTCAAAATGTTCTTTCAGTTTTACCCAAATACCAGGAATGATACTACTTTTACTAACACCATGTCTTTTGCTAAGTTTTACAGCTATTATTTGAACAGCGTTTCTTAGTGTATATTTTTCTACACTATCTAATTTTCTTGAACCCTCTAGTTGCACCACATTCATCTTTGGAACTACTGTTTTATTTTCCACCAACTTTACAACTGATGCCGTTAAATCTAGCAAAGCATCTGTTTGGCGTTGTTGATTTTTCAGCATATCAAGAAGAACTAGGTTTATATCTGTTGGTGGTGTTGGTGTTTGGAGTTGAGATTTAACCTTTTCTTCCATTTTGAGAAAATACTTTCTCGTCTCTTTACCTTTTGTGTTATTCTCAAGCATAGAAAGTTCTTTTGCCATATCCATTGTTACAATAAAATCACGCTTCCCACTTTTGGGATCCGTGATAATTACTACATAATCTTCACCTTTGATAAAATCATATTTTTTAATAGCTCTATCAATCCACATACTAAACTTTGTTTTAACTCCTAGATAACTATGTATCTCTCTTGCATTAACTGAATTTACTGCTTCAGTACCTATTGTGTTTACATTTATCTCTATTAATTCTTGCATTTTGTTTTCCTTTTAAATTTGATTGATATGATTTATAATTAAATCTTTACGACTAAGACACTCTCTATAAAATCTGTCTGATTGGCTATAATCAAGGTTTGCTTGTTCAGCATCTCTAAAGTAAGGGATACCTTTAGAACTGATTGAAACAGTTCTATCATCAAAAGCAAAGATATGCTGATTACCTTGTTTATCTTCTCTATGAGCTACTAGATAATATTTCATATCTACAAATGTTAAAATATCCTCTCTTAAAAAACTTTTCTTTGGGTTTGGGTTAGGGGTCTCCTTTACTCCCTCCGTATTACTTTTTTCTTTATTACTTGGTATAGTATTACTTGTACTCTTATTTTCAGAGTTTGAAAAACTAACTCTTTCTTTCTGACTCTCATTTTGATACTCAGACTGTTTTAGGGACTTAGTAGGTTCTAAATGTAAAATATAGTCATTTACCGATTGTCTTCCATTAACTCTATTTTTTATCTTTTCCATATAGCCAAATTTGATAAGTTCATTCATTATTGCTAATAAAGCAGTTTTTCCCTCTTTTAATTGAGAGACCATACCCAATAAAGAAAATTCCCAGTTATCAGGTTTTGAAACCATATAGAGATAGAGACCTTTAGCTTTAAGTGATACATTTATATCGTTAATAATTTCGTTTGGTACTTGAGTGAAACTGATTTTAAATGATTTTTTTAATATGGACATTGTTTGTTTCCTTTTAAGTTATATATATATCACTTTTGATAGAAGAAGTATAATATATATAATATTAATCAAAACTTATAAAAGTAATATATATATCACTTTTATAGTTATTAGGATTATATTTAAAGTATGTTTGTTATAATAATCTTATGAAAAATATTACATATAAAGAAATTGCAGAAGACTTAGCTAAAAGTGAAGGTACTATTAAACAATGGAAAAAAAATCATCCTGTTCTCTTGGAGTATGTAAAAATAGGTGCATTTTGTAAAAAGAATGATATTAGTCTTGATATGATTAAGAATTGTATTGAGTTGAAGGAGTTGAGTGATAGGCAGAGGGGGGATGGTTAGGTGCTTGATATAGAGATAGAAGCAAAAATTTGTGAATTGGTTAAAAAATCATTAGAAGATAGACAATATGCCGAAGAGTTTACTTTTAAGATTACTGAAAAGACTATTTCTATCGCTTGGAAACGACACTTTATTGACTTGAAAGGTTATAGATGTAGTATCCATAGTGATGAAATAAGACATATTGAAAATGAACATCCAAATGATATTGAGCATATTTGTAAAATTCATTACTACTTAAATAAATTTAAGAATATTGACAGAACCACAACCAAAGAGGCACAAACAGGTAAAAAAATACCTTGTTTTACATTTACAAAACAACTTAAAGATAGAAAAGTGAAAATAGTGAAGTTAAATCTTAGCATGAAGAAAGTATTAAGTTTGAAAACTTTATATGAAGTAGTGTAGCAGACCAAAAACTGCTACAATTTTAAGGGTATCGAGAGTTTTCATCCCATAAACGATACAAGTCGCTCATTTCCAATGGTCTTTAACAATACAGAAGAAGTCTGTTAAGTAAAAGTATATCTTAATATATATAAAAATAATGTAAAAGGAAAATTTAAAATGAGTTACAAAGATATAGTGTTTGATGAAGAGATACCACAAGGGATAAAGACTATATTGAACATAGAGTGAACGAGCATAAAGACAAAAATTTTGGGGCATCATTCAGATGGTTATATGAACATTTTTGGATAGTAGAACCGAAAGAAAAAAGGGATAATACGGATAAATAAAGAATCTGCCTTTTAGGCAAATTCTTATACTCTTGTTAAATCTTGCATAATTAATATCTCCATTCATAAAAGAATCTGATTAAAAGGACAAGGGGCAAGAACACTTTAAACCTCCGAACGGGTAAACAAACCTGATAAATCAAGTAAGCGTGTCTCACAATCCCTAATCGCGATAAAGATGGAAGCAGGACGATAGCAGTTGAAAACCATCAAGGGCTAACATAAGTAAACTTATGTACTGGTCGTAACCCCGCTTCACGACATTAAGAGTGTGCTAGACCAATTACTAGCACGGTTTACGGGTGTTGGCTAATGCCTTGCAGATGCAATCCTTAGCGTGACGTCCAAAACGAACTCCGATGGTTTTATATCAGAAGACCAACTTCTTGATTGAAGTATAGCATATTTTATTAAAAAAAAACACTATTAGTATCAAACAACCTCCACAACCATAATATGCAACTCCCTATCTCTCTCATAAACATTCAAAACAGCATCTATTTCAAATATTCTTTCCCCATAAACCACTCTCATACTAGAATTTAAACCTGCTCTGTATCTCATACGGATTTTATGATTTACTTCGGCGTTTAAATGCTTACTTTGATATTTCTCTGACCCATTGAGTGGGATAATCTGAACGTATTGATAGGGTTGTTCAATATCTTCCCACTCACTAGATGGTTCTCCGAAATCATCTGTATCAGTTCCTAACTCTTGAAACCTTACTTTATGCCTTAGAGATGCAGTTCTCACGGTCTTACTCTGTATGATTTGATAAGATTGTTTATAAAATCGTTGTTAAATGTAGATATATTTACACCTATAACATACTCTTCACGATGTTCGTAATAGGTCGCTATCTTCACTCTCATATAAGATTTTATAGGTGATGGAACTTTACTATATCCACAAGTGAAAGTTATTTTTATAGCTTTTTGATGTGCTTTTGCACTTGGAATTATATAGTAATCTATATAGGAGAGACCATTTTTTTCATAAATATAATAGGAACTGCTATCAAGTTCAACATAATCACCTTGAGAGTTCATATATTCAATCTTATCAACTGAACTTATGGGATTTTTTGGTAGTTTAGATATAAAATCATCTGCATATAGCTCATAAGTGGCTCTTTCTAGTTGTCTGTTTAAAATATCTTGAGTGTGTTCCTGCGCTGAATCTATAATATCGGTAATCAGTGCATCATCATCTTCACTTAGCACTCTCAAAAAAGCTTTTGCTTCTATGAGAGTAACTGTTGTTTTTGTTGGTTCTACTATCTGAACTAACTGCATCTTATATCTCTATGTTATTTGTCTGCATTTTTACCAGCATTAAATGCCTCTTCGATAATAACTTTTGCATCAACACGTTTATGAACTTTGAAACCTACCATACCGTTTCCTGCATAAAGCTCATTTAATCTTTGAACAGACATAGAACCACGGTCACCAATTTGAAATGATGCAAAATCACCTAAAACTATAAATTTATTTCCTGCACCCATCTCTGGCATAGAGTTGTCTATAACAATAGCACGACCTAAAAGAGTTGCACGTTCAGCTTCAGCAAGTGCTTTGCCATAAATATAATTACCATCACTATCTTTGAGTTTTCTTATCTCTTTTTCTGTTTTATCTGTCATTCTCCATTTAGAACGTTGGCGATACTCCTCTTTTAAGTCATAGTAAATATCAATAAGCTCATCAGCTGTTACAGCATCAACTGCTGAAGTTGTAGAACTAGCACCTACTGGAGAAGAGATTACATATCCTTTTGGTTTATTTACACCATCCCCTACTGCGAATGCTGGAGCTTCAGCTTTGTCTATCCCTCTTGCTATCTGACCAGCCATATAAGAATCAAAATTAATTTTATTATCTTGTAAAAGTTCCTCTGATACTTTGATGATACCACCTAGTTTCCACGCCCCTAACTGTTTGTTGCCAAATGTAGTTTTTGTTTCTCCATAAGCACCTGTTTCTTCTACCCATTCAAAAGTAGGAGCATCACCCTCTGTTGGAATATTACGAGTAGAATCTGTTCCTATCACGGTAGAGATGCTACGAGTGGCACTTAATGTATTTAGTTTCATAACTACTGTTTTTTGATAAGACTCTGGAACGATATAACCACCATCAACATCAATACCCTCAGTCATTGAAGCTACTGCATCTAACATATTTTGACCAGCTAAATAGCTATCAAAGCTTGTTGTATATTCAGCATTTGCACCAGCAACGTTTGGAGTTGTTGGGATTATGTCTTCAACATCTTGTCTTAATTTATCTTGTGCCTCTTCTAGTTTTACATCTCTATTTGCTTTATCAAACTTTGCTTGAAGTGCTGTAAACTCAACTACTTGTTCTGGTGTCATCGTTGCATTTGCATCGTTAAATGTTTTCATAGCCTCTAGTGCTTCGGCTCTTGTATTTCTTAGTTGTTCTAGTGACATTCTGTTTCCTTTTGTAATATTTGGATAGATCTCTCTCTTTTTTCTTGTTCTGAAAGGTCTATTTTCATCTGTGGTTGAGGAAGAAGTTTTGCAACTGCTTCAAAGTCTAGCTCTTTATGGTGCTCATAAATCGCACTATTACACGCTTTTAAACTCTCTAATGAGAGTGCGAATGCTTCGGCTTTTGTTGTTGATGCTTCAATAGTCACTATCTCATCGACAAACTTAGCTTCCATCATCTCTGCACCAAAGAAAAAGCTTTCTTGTTCCATCAATGCGATAGCTTCACTCTTTTGCATACCTGTTTTGGCTACATAAGCGTTAGCGATGATAGAGGATAAGCCCTCACTAATATCTGCTGTTTTTCGTAAATCTATATAGTTACCCACGGCAGGTAACCATGCAAGATGAATCATGAAAGTAGAGTTTGTTTTTGCTACGACCTTATCACCAGCTAATGCGATATAAGATGCGATACTTGCAGCAACTGCGCCTATCTCTACGGTTACAGTTCCTTTGTCATACTCTTTGAGAGCATTATAGATAGAGATACCATCTATAACACTTCCACCGACTGAATTTAAGTGAACTGTAATATCTCCACTCATATTGTTAATATTTTGAATAATCTCTTGAGCGTCCACTTCCCAGCTGCCTATCTGACCATCAATTGTTATTATGTTCATCTTTTTTACCTCCTCCATTATTTATATTTTTAACTGTTGAAAGATTGAGTTGAACATAGTGTTCATCACCATCTTCAAAACTTGCTTCATCTTCATAGGCTCTAATCTCATTTGGAGATATAGAACCCATATCAAAACGTGCTTTATAATATTTTGCTCTTGTATCTGCATCTACTCTAAGCATCGTGTTATATTTAAACTTGATAACTGTTGTAAGTTTCTGTTTTGGAGTAAGGAGAGATAAGCGAAACTGTTCTTCGGCTATTGTTGTAAGTGGGAAGACAGTTCCTGTATAGAACTCTAAATATTTCTGTTCGAGATTTCCATAAGCTACATTTGCAGTATCGTTTATCATAGAGCTAGGAACACCAAAGATAGCGCATAACTCTTCACGGTTAAATTTACGAGATTCTAACCACTCTGAATCAGAATTTGAAAGAGTAAGAGGTTTAAATGATAAACCCTGTTCAAGTAGCAAAGTGTTTCCTGCATTGGACGCACCACTATAACTTAACTCTAAATCATCTCTTAAACGATTGTGAGCATCTTGAGACAATGAACCGTCCATCTCAAAAGAACCTGTTGGCATCGCTGAGTTTTTGAAAAGTTTATTTCCATGTTTAGAGGTAGAATTTGCAAAATCAAGAGTCTCTTTTACATATTCTATACGAGAGATACCTTTTAATCCTGTGTTATCTGGTATATCGTAGAGGTGCATTATCTTACTATTTTTGATAACTGCATTTTCATATTTAAAGATTTTCTTTCCATCAAGAAAGGCTATCTCCATCTTATCTGCGACCAAAGGATAGAGTGCTACAACTTCCCCTAAACCATTTCGTATGATTTGAGAGTAGTGATTTCCTCTAAGGTCTAAGTCTTGAGATATTATTTTTTTATAAAGTGATGCTATAAGGTTTGGGTTTGGTTCATATTTAAGTAAATTATAAAGGGGATTTTCTCTATCTTCTATTTTTCCCTCTGCTGTTCTTTTATATATTTTAATAGGGATAACGGCTAGTGCATTAGCCTTTATATTAATACAAGATAATACAGTAGCTATTTTTTGGGCATTATCAGCTGTTATTGAAGAACCACCTAAGAGAACACTTCGACCTATGCCATTTGAAGCTTGAGATATATTAGCTTTTCTATCATAATTCATCATATTTTTAATAAAGTTCATCGTTTACTCCTTTTTGTAATGCAAGAATATAAGCATAAAAGATAGCAAACGAGTGAAGAACCAGAGCAAAAGAGTAAGCATAGTTCGTAAATGGCTCATACGAAATAGCTACTGCTGTTGCTAAAGCTAAAAGTAACAATGCGAAAAAGATATAAAGGGCTGTTATGTATTTAAAAATTTGCATAAGGGGACTATATACAAATTTATTAACAAATTACGAAAACATTGCGTGGCGTGACCTTGTTGTGAAAATTTAAGTTGTTTTTAATTTTTTTGAGCCACCGATTTGTACTTTCACAAACATTTCAAAAACGCTAAACCCTCCTAACCCCACGGATTTCATAAATATTTTCTTCCTCTGGTTCATAAGCGATAGCACGAGCTAGTGTGTTTATGATAGCTGCACATCCATCTATCTTTCGGTTTGCTTTGGTTTTGTCGGGTTTTATATTTCCATTTGCATCATTGACCACTGACATATTTGAAACCATCCATCTTGTTACTGGGTTTCTATCGTGGGTTAATGCACCACTTTTTATATAGTCTCTAAAGTTAAATGTTGGTTCACTGATAGTTAAATACCCCTGTCTTATCTGTATGCACCCATCGAATGCACTTTCTTTCTCTATGTTTGAAATCAATGTTACCGCACTGTATGGGTCATAGCATAACTCTTTCACACCATCTTCTATATCTTTTAATATATCTTTTTGTATATAGTCATAATCAATCGTTGGTCCGGGTGTTGCTGTTATAAGACCCTCTAAAATCCATTTTTGAAGAGGAATTCTTAATTCAGTGGCTCTTTTATCTACATTATCTTTTGGTATATAATAATGCTGAGTTGTATGAAAACGGTTATTTGGTAGAAGATAAGTTTTTGCTACTGCTGTAAAGTCATCGGTTCTTGACAAATCTAATCCTAAAAGAATACCTGTTGCTTGAGACAAATCTATCTCATCCACTCCACATTTTTCCCAATCTTCACGCTTAATAAAATGTTCAGACGCATTCACCCATCTGTTTAAATCTTTTACTAAGAAGTTATTGAGTGTTTCAGTTCTTTGTTTTGCCTCTTTAGCTTGAATTCGCATATAGTCCCATGTTTTTGAGATACCTAAGTTTGGATTTGCTTTGTACCAAACAGTTTCATCAAATGGGTCATCATCTTCATCTAGTTCGCATATAAATGCAAAATAGTTATCATCTTCAATATCGCCATCCATAACCTTTTTGGCATACTCATACTCTGTAAATCCTACCGATGCCGTGTCAAATCCTGCTGTTGTTATATAAAACATCATAGGTTGGACTCTTGCACCCTGAGAGGAACGGATAACTTCTATCATCGTTCTATCGGGGTGAGCGTGTATCTCATCACCTATTGCAAAACCAACATTAAGACCATCTTCATTTTTTGAGTCGCGACCTAATGTTTTAATAGTCGTATTGGTTGGTGCAATATCTATCACGGAGTAGGCAATATTTGAATTATTTTTAAGCTCTTTATTTGATTGAACCATCTTTGAACAACCGTTCCATACAATTTTTGCTTGGTCTTTTTTGGTTGCAAAGCATACGATTTGGTTTCCTTTCTCTTGAGTGAGGATAGATTCGGCTACACCTACACCAGATGCTAGAAGAGATTTACCATTTTTACGACTCAAGAACCAAAAGGCTGTATTAAATCGTCTTACCCACTGTTCCTTACCATCTCTCAAGAGAGGTTTTCCATCTTTATCTAAGCGTTTCTTTTGCCAACCAAAGCATATAGCAAGTGCCTTTCGTTGCCAATCCTCCAACTTTACAGACTGACCAGCTAGTTCACCCTCAAAATGTTTTAATTTCTCTATGATAACGATATATGCTATCCCCATTTTCTTATTAAATCTTATATCGTCTCTCTGTTTGGTGGCAACATTCTTTAAATCAGAGAGGTGTCTTGTAAATGTTTTTTCATAATAAGCCTTCTTCATTTAATTAACATATACGGTAATCAGCTTTTTGAATTTTACACATCTAATTTAAGCTCCCCGATTTCCTTGCCTATATCGAATAATGAATTACTTTGCTGGTCAAATTTGGTATTAAGTCCCATTCTCTTACGTGCTGAGATAGATAATCCTAATTGATTAGCTAAATTAATCAAAGTCTTCTCCTCCATCTTTGAAACATTTTTCATAGCTGAGATGTAAGAACCACCTTTGGAACTCACTGCTGTTGCTCCATCTTGGTCTAGTTCCAACTGGCATTCAATCCAGGTTTCATAACTTTTAGCAAATATTGCTATCAAGGGTTCATCTAGTGGTGAGATATGTTCACCTAATATTTCAATGATCTCTTTTACTTTTCGACGTGCAACTGGTCCTAGAATAGATTTTTTCCCTACAAGAGCTTTATCTTTGATAATATCATTTATATCAACTCTAAGCCATCCCTCTTTTTTAGTACGTCGCTGAATAGCACCGTGAGTGATACCGTTCTCGGTTGCTATTTGACGAACAGATTTATCATCAAACAGCGTAAAACCACCTCCTTTAGGGGGTGGATATAAGCGGTATTAGTTCGGAGTATCTTGCTGTTGTATATATTGTTTAACAACATCAAGTGTAGCACCCCCAACACTACCAGCAAAATAGCTTCTATGCCATAATGCAGAACCATTACCCCAATATCTTTCTTTAATATTTGGCATATCTCTTCTAAGTAATCTACTAGAACGACCTTTTAAATTGTTTACAATTAATGATATAGAGTGTTTAGGTGGATATTGAATGAGTAAATGAACATGATTTCTTTCGCCATCAAACTCTTGTAAAGTTCCTCCCATCTCTTCAATAGTTTCTTTAAAGATTTTACCCATATAGTCTATATGTTCTTTTGTTAAGATGTTGTATCTATATTTAGTTACAAATACTAAATGAGCATGAAGAAGATGAGTTGCGTGTCTTGATTTCTGTATATCCATATATCATACACCTTTTAATTTAATATTGACATATTAGCGAAAAAATAGTAACATATTTGAATACACACCAATTAAAAAAGGAGAAGATATGTTAAAAGCTGTAAAAGTAAGACTTTATCCAAACAAAGAACAAAAGCAAACTATATCTTCTCAAATTGGAGCAGTTCGATATGTGTATAATAGAAC